>Ga0180437_10003158_pt1 | contig 24897 bp, 61 predicted proteins | sample SS_ome_4_FD_132410 | JGI IMG/M metagenome (GOLD analysis project Ga0180437, IMG submission 132410) | Hypersaline lake sediment archaeal communities from the Salton Sea, California, USA - SS_3_D_1 metaG | ecosystem: Environmental > Aquatic > Non-marine Saline and Alkaline > Hypersaline >... | reverse complement strand
GATGACGTTAGAATTAGACGTATCAGATTTGAGGATGACCCAAGTAAAGATAAATTCTATCACACAATTAAACGTAACATCAAACCCGGCGTTAACTTTGAGGATGAAAGGGAGATTGACAGAAACGATTTCTACAAATACTTACAACATTCACAGTCCTATATAGCTAAGGACAGACATAACTACTTTGTTGGTGACTTGAAGTGGGAGATAGATGTCTTCAAGGATATCAACATGATTATAGCAGAAGTGGAATTACCTAGTGAAGACTACGAGTTCGAGATTCCAAACTTCATCAAAGACCTTATGGTTATGGAGGTCACCAAATACAAACATTTTAGTAACAAAAGACTTAGTCGTAAGGTGGGTGGACACTATTGATTGTTCCACACATTTTTAATACATTTCATTATGGGCGTTAGAGAAAATACCGTTTGGTTAGTTGAATCACATACCGATACAGTATGGTTAGATGCTAGATTAGTCATAATTAAGGTAGAGGATGGTGAGTTTGACATTGGTTACGCTACGGTGTATAAGAGATATCATGTGGTTATCATTGATACACCAAACCATAAAGAACTAAAGGATGGGGAGAGGTTCCAAACGATATACCCTGAGGACTTTAACAGCTCTCAAATGAAACTAACTGAAATCACACCCGTAAGAACTGTAAAATGCTTTGAGACATGATAAAAACACCAAAAGACCACATTAAACTATTAATTGAGAAATACGAGAACCACGTAGAGTTCTGTAAGAAGAAGTTTACTGAGGCTAAGGAACAGAAGAATATGAGGTTCACAGCCACATTATGGAATGAGGAGAAGACAACTTACGAAAAGGTGTTAATCGATTTGTACAAACTATTGAAGTACGAAGAAACGAACACAGATTTGGAAGAGTTTCCAAAAAGAGAATTACAAGAATACAGAAATGACCATGGAGGAAATAGAGAAAGTATACACTAACGGTAACAAATACCATTACAGACATATCAAGAATCTTGAGGTCCGTATGAAATCTATTGAGTCCATTAGAGTAGGACTTCGTGAAGGTTTCCTAACTGAGAATGAAGCCTATTGTCAGATGAGAAACATATCTAGAGAACATCCATATTTACTCAGTGTAGATGAGGTCGAATATAAGAACCCACACAAATATAAAGTTGTGAAAGTCATCTAGTATCCTTATATTTATAGGATAATGGATTTAAGAAAAATCATAAAAGAAGAAATCGAAGACTTTGAATGGATGGGGGAGATTCCCTCAACCTTTATCCCAGGTCAAAAATACACAATCAAATCAGGGAACAATTGGGACACTCAAGAATTTGTTGAGTTCGTCCCTAATTACAAACATGAACATGATGGTGAGGTGTACGAATATGAAATGTATAAGTTCAAATCAGTAAAAGGTCATTCAACATCTCATATGTCAAAACAACATGTAGATGATTTGGTTGCTAAAGGACTTGTTAGGATATTTGAAGAGGATTTCAACTTCGAGAGTTTACTAGACTTTGGAACATTAAACGATATTGATGGTAGAAATTTCGCTATTTATTTTAGAGACGGTATCTCATTGGACGATACCATACCGATACAAGAAGAACTATTCAAAAGAGGATTTAGTTGGTCAGGAGTCGGACAAAAACCTTTAACATCAGTTAGGGCAAAGAATAACAAACCTATATTACTTATCGAGAGTATCAATTGGGATAACACGGACAGTCGTTACAAGAACATGCCAAACAACATGAGGGATGAGAAGAAACTATTGTTTGCCAACTTCCCTGAGTACGAGAGATGGCATACGCCGGGACTCGACAATGATTATCTTGAGAAAGAAAAGGAGAGGTCCACAAATGAATTGACACATCATAACGCTCTTGTTATCGATGGACACAAATTACTTAGTAATCTTATGACAGAACAAAATGATATTGATTGGATTAGTGATGTGCCGAACTATCTAACATTTGATGACTTGGAGTTCGCCCCACACCCAATAACCAAAGGGTTACCTGATAGTGAATTTCTACAAAATAGATTTGGTAATTCTGTACAAGCGTCTATGAAGTTTGGTGATGATGGTTGGATATCTGTTATAGGTGGTAACGCGTTTTCTTTGAGTAATATCGAGGACGATGTTTACGAGGTTTGGAGTAATCTACTACCTGACCCTGTAAGAATGAATCGGGATGAAATTACAGAACACATGAAAGAATTACAAGGGGTTGATTAAGTCAATCCCTTTTTTTATACTTAATACATGAGAATTGTATTAACAGAAGAAGACTTTAAAACACTGATAAGTGGTGGGGTCGTAGAACAAGACGGTGCTAAAATTATCTTACAGGACATTGGGTATTCTAGAATGTTAGAATTATTAATGGACCAAATAAGTAAAAGTCGATGACACCAGAAATTATAAAAACATTAAGTTTTATTTCCCTAGTATTAACTGTATTAATAATTTACTTATTATTCAGAAAACCTAGAACGGAGAAAACTGTTTTAACAATAGTAATCACAACGTTAGTTTTAGCTTTACTAGATGGAATCACAAACCATCCAATCTTAGCCTTTATGTGGTTAGGGTGTTCAGCTTTGTGGTACGCTGGTTATACTAAAATGAAACAAAAACGAGAAGAAGCGGAAGAAAATGATGGATGAGTTTGATTGGATAAAAGACGTTAAGATGGATACACATCTAGATTACCCTGAGACTTGGACTAACAAGAAACTCAGTAGAAAGGACGCTAGGAAGGTAAAACATCTTACATATAAGTACTCTTATTCCTTTTGGGATGGTGGTCTACAGAAGAAACGTGAGACCCTTGAACATCGAATGAGGAATTATGATGACAGTATCATGAATGGTAGTGCTAGAGAATTGTACGAACTGTTTGTAATTGCTGACAAGTATGACATCACAATGGAGGACTTGAATATTCTATGGTCAACCAATGTTGAGAGACAAAGGGAGAACCGTAGAGATTATAGGAAGAGACCTAAGAGAGTTCGCAAAGACAATCAAAAGACCATCAACTACGGAAGTGGATACGGTAACAGAAACTCTATCCGTTACCCAAGTAAGAAGCGTTCAAGAAGAACGTGGAAGAATTTTTATACACTATTCCCACACTTAGCCGAAAGAGACGGTTGGGATGGGAAGACATCAAAACGAATGAAATAATGGCAACAGGAGCAATTTTTATTGTGGGAATTGCCTCAGGAGGAGTCATTGGATATCTAATAGGTTTCCAAAGAGGATTCAACAAGGGTAAAGAACACATGATTGAAAAGAAAAGAAGATACGACAAGAGTAGATAATGGGTTTACTTGAGAAGTATAGGAGAATACATGGACAAAGATTCTTTGGGTTACCGTTGAACCCGTCTACGGGTTTACCGTACTCAAAGGATGTTGCCCCCACTCCACGTAATATGTGGAGATTTATCAAATGGTTACTGTTTGATACTATATTGTTTGCACCAATAGTTAATCCATTTGTCTTAATCTTTAAATGGGTTAAAGGTGACCGTAGAAGAAGGTCTAACCTATTCTATGACGCCGAGTTTGATACTTGGTTCAGACATGGAAGGGATGTCTCACACGAAGTTAGAAGGACTCCTCGTAATTGTAATCCACCCAAACCAAAGTCTAAATATAAAATGACACCTCACAAGTTTGAATGATATTTATCTTTAGTGAGTTACATTAAAAGAATCATAAAGGAAGAGTTCTCAAGGAACGAATATACAAGGGTTATCAAACAACTACTCAAGAAGTATGTTGGTGGTAGACCCTTTTTTGATGCCTTGGATGAATATATTAAAACCCATGATGACATGATGGTTGCCTTAATTAAAGGTTTCGAGAACGAACATATAGTAACATCAGGAACATTCGGTGACAACCTTTATGAACTGTATGAACAAGGTAAGTTCAAATGTAAAAGTATCACAGTTTTCAACGGTAAAATCTGTACTAAGAAGAAGGGTGTCACTTGTTGGTACCCAGCAATGGTGGACCTTGAGGATAAAGAATTCATCTTTGTTGATGACTCAACGTTTTCAGGTAGAACTATTAAAGTAATCGACGAATATCTAAAGAAACACCACAACTCAAGAATCAAAGGTGTTAGTGTCGCTTATGATGGTTCAAAACAAAAAGACCCAAAGGTCAAATCTCTTTACAGATACTACGATTTTCATTAAGTTTTAAGTATGGAATTAATCAGTACACACATTTGTATGAAGAAAGATATCGGAGTACACGATAATCTTTTTGGTGGTATTATGATGGCTTGGTTGGATGAAGCTGGTGCAGCATTCGTCACACAAAAGATTGATACCCCTAGAGTAGTAACAGTTAAGATTAGTGAAGTAGTCTTCAAGGAACCTGTTAAGGTTGGACAACTTATCAAGATATATGGTGAGGTTGTCCATGTTGGTAACTCTTCAATCACAGTTAGATTAGAGGCACGTAGACACAAACCAAATACAGGTAAACAGAAGTTAGCTGCCGACCTTGAAATGGTATTCGTTAGAATCGATGAAGAGGGTGAAGCAACACCAATCAATGAAAAAGTAAGGAGAAAGTATGAAGAGAAAACCGTGTAAGGAGTGTCCTTGGGTTGTTAAATCCCAAAACAACACCAATCTAACCAACCACGCTAAGAAGTGGGGTAAGACACATAATTGCCACATGATAGACCCAAGTAAACGAGGGAGTCTATGGGACACTAAAGAAAGGTGTCAATGTGTAGGTAACAGATTATATATGGAGTCTATTGGAAAGTGAGTACCTAATAATAGGTGGTATTTGGTTAATAATAACATTGGGTCTAATAATGGACCATTACTTTTCACAGGGTAAAAACAGAAGAAAGAAACATGGAAGAACTAGAAATAGGAACAAGGATTAGGTACAAACAATTCACAGGTACCATCACAGGAATCTCAAGACCTAGATGTAAATGTAAGGGGAAGAATCAGTACCAAGTCACGGTTGACCAGCCATCGGCAGCCAAGATTTTAACTCTATTAGATAGGGATAGGAAGGATGTAGAAATACTTAACATAGACCCAAGTCAAAATATTCCTAACTTTTCATTTGACTAATAGATATTTTATAGTACATTTGGACCTTGAATGTATTAACAATGAAAAAATCTAGTAGTATGAAAATGAAAAGAAGAATGGTAAGACTAAGAAAGTTTATCAGACGTTACAATGGTGTTTTACCAGCAGAGCCATGTATCTAAGTAATTCCCTTGACTTACACGGTGTGAAACATGCCGATGTCTTTAGAACTGTTGACAAGTTCATTGGTCAACATATAATTTCCGAAACATATGAAGTAGAAATCATCACAGGTTATAGTGAGACTATGAAGGAATTGGTGAGGAATGTCCTTGAGGATTACAATCTCACTGCCGAAGAAGGTATCATTAACAAAGGGATGTTAACCATAAAGTTGTGATATTTATTGGATATACAATAAATTATTACTAAACTTGTGGTTATGGAGAAAGACGAATTCGTACTGAAAGTACAGGACCTAAGAGATTTATTCAACACCGATAATCATGATTGGGCTGAAGAAATGTTCGAAATAGGTTATAGGACCTCTATCGAGGCGTGGGAACCAAGTGGTGACTACATGATTGATGACCATATCACAGGATATTATCCCGAACTACAAACACTACAAATTTACGAAGAAATGGAAGGTACTATGTTTAGTACCATACAAGGTGCTCCAGCTCTTGTGAGTGCTTTGAGAAGAATGGGATTCAACGCTGAGTTAGTTAACCCCGAAGACCATAGTGAACCAATCGTTCGTGAACCTTCAGTAGAAGAGTTAGAGGCTGAAATGAGAGACGCGGTATCACAAGATACTGAGGAAGGTTACATGAAGGCTGCCAGACTTAGGGATAGGATAAGAGATATTTTGAGAAAGGAACGAGGTGAATCTTAAGAAAATCATAAGAGAAGAAATGGATAGTTTTGATTGGGTTAGAGATGTTAACCCAAGTCAATTCACGTTGGTACCACATAAACTAGATGACTACGTTGATGGTAGTTTAAATATTGGTTCTAATATGAATGTCCTTATCAATGATAGGAGTCAGGATTGGTATAACAATATTGGTGAGTTTGCCTATAACTATTACAAGAAGAGTGGTAAGAGTGACCCACAAATGGATATGTTTGTTAACATGGCAGACCGTACAATAGAAGACCAATCAGGTTTGGCTAGACTAAACCCACTCAAAAGGACTAGACCACCTTATTCATCTTTCGGTATATTCATTATAACAGGTATGAACCGTGATGTGTTAGAGAAGATGTTCGGTGGAGAACCTATATATCATGACCATTTTGGTGAAGGTTTCGATGGTGAATATAACGAAGAGTTAGATGATTACGATGAACCTGAAATTCGAGAATCATATGCCTCATACATGGTTGAGGTAAACGGATACACATTCCATTTAGGTTATGACCACAGAGGTATATCAATTGAGGTCGACACATCACTATCAGCAGAAACTATTGTTGATAAGATTATGAAACCTATCGTTAAGTCTTACATAGACAATCTATAAAATTTTATTGGACAATCTGAAAAAGATTGGTTATCATTCTGTCATGGAAGCAGAATTATATTACACACCACCATCGAACGAACTCTTCGAGGAAGTGAAAGAGGCATCTATGAATGTGTGGAATGGTTATGATGATACTCATGGTTATGCTACAGAAAAGGTTAACAGAATTAAAGACTTAAATAATGTCGGTGATAACTTTATGTATATGGTATCCATGTTTGACATATATAACCAAGTGAAACTATCCTCCTACTTATCCGAGGAGTCTAAAAAGGCGGTAAGAGAAAGATTGTTGGACGGAGGTGTGGAACCTCAATATATTGTTTTTTAGTATGGTACTTTATTGGATTGGAATTAGTGTTTTAGGGTTGATAGCGGTATTCGCTCTGATTATGTTTATTGGTATGGTTAATGATGGTGATGAGGATGCGATAAACGCATTCCCATTTATAATCGTTCCGGCCCTAATAATTTGGGGTGTTGTTGAATGGGCTGACTACAGTGAAGGTAAACCCATCGAACACGTACCAGCAACAGTTAGTATAATGCATGATGACGAGGTCTGTATCGTGAGATATAAAGATTTTCAAGAGACATATAGTGATAAGAAAGAATATGATGCCATATTAGATTCGAACTTTGTATTGTTAGAGACACCTACATATGATGTTTTGGGTGAACCTAATGGTGAAATATATGAACTAAAATTTGATGAATAGATTATTACAAAATATTAATGAGATACTCACTAGGATAAATGAGGGTGAGTCGTTGGATAATGTATTCAGATACACCATAGAGGAATCACATTCTAACACACTCAAGATTTATTTGGCTATAAATCGTGAAACTCGTGGACTCATACATATACATTTCCGTGTTAAAGATGCGTCAATAATCAAAAGACGTTGGTGGTTCTTCGGTAAGAGAAATGTGACAAGATATGTTACAGCTAGTTTCAGTGTGGATTCAGGTAAAGGTAGTAAGGATTATGAGGCAAACTCGAAAGATTATCCTGTATTACTTGATATTTGGGGAGGCATTCTGTCTTACCTAGTAGAGTCGGAAGGTAGGGAGTTGAGTGATGTTATTACAGCGACAACCCAATTACAACCCGAAGACATAGATATTGTAAACACACCTAATAACCTTAGAAGGTTAGAATTTTAAAATATATGAAAATGAAAGGATTACTATTTGGTTACTTGGTCGCGTCATTATTGTTGTTCGCTTCCTGTGCCACGATGAAAGAAAGGAAACATGTCGATGAGATGCACATGTCAGAAACAGAAATGGTTAGATATTACCACAAGAACGATACAATATACCAAGACAGTGTAGCTATCGGTATAGTACAGAGTGTTGAATGGGAGTATAACCCAAACACGAATGATGATTTGGTTATGGAGATTTCTATTACCCAAATTAACCCATTCGCTGATTACTCTTACGACTTAATCCGTTATGTACACACTAGATTCCACAAAGCTAAAGTAGAGGTTAATTACGATAATCACATAAAGGATGAAAATACTGAGATTACTAAGTAAATACCACGCGTTCTTATGGTTCATACATGTGGCCACATTCATCATTGTTGGTACAGTACATGACCCACAAGAAGCTGTTGAGGATTGGTTTGTGTATTGGTCTATGATATTAGGTGTACACTCTGTTGTGTACATATCTATGGTAGTTAGAGATAGGGTAAAAAATAAGTTAGATGGATAGAGAGGAGATGAAAAGATACCTAACTGAAATGGGTTGGGTTGCCTTGTGGGGTGAGAACAATTGGATTGATAGTAATAGAGACTATGGTAATCCTGATTGGGCTGGAACAACACTAGAGAAGGCTTATCAATATGTAAAAGAGAATGAACATCTTTATGTGGACGATTTCGACAATTTAGAAGAGTAGTATTTCTATTTTTCATTGGTGTCTTACAATTAAAATAAACCAATGAAAAATTTATTATTTAAACTAATCAAAAGAGTATTAAGAAACAGACACAAGAGATTCACATTAGGAGAAGGTAACGTAGACAGATACACGTTAATCGAAATCAGAAAACTTTTCAGTATTTATTTTCACTTCATTGACACGGAGTTCCAAGACAGGTTCCATACACATACATTCAACGCTGTAGGATGGACTGTAAGTGGTGGTTACGACGAAGAAGTCATGGAAGGTGTTAATGGTACTAAAACTTACACAAAACACATTGGCCGTGGTATCAGAAGAATACCAAAGATGTATAACCATCGAATCCTAAAAGCCAAACCAAACACAATGACCATATTGTTCACAGGACCATACAATGAATTATGGACTGAGGAGACAGATTCATGGGTCAAACTAATCACAAGAGGTAATACGGAGATAGGTAGATTTAATAAGGTCTAATCATATTTATAGTATATGAACATTAGACGTATCATAAAAGAAACTGTCGAAGACTTTGATTGGATTAAGGACACAGGTGACTTAGTTCATTGGGAATCACTAAGAGTTGGTGATGAGGTAGAGTTGGTGTATACCAAGGAAGATGACCCTGGATATGAGTTTTGGAGTGGTACTAGAGGTACTGTTGTTAAAGCAGGTGAGTTCGTATCGATAGACACAATGATAGACGGTAAAGAAGAACGTTTATTGTTTGATGACTCTTTCGATACTGAACCTAACCGTAGATATATGTTCAGAATTCTAAACAGCCTTAACGAATCGGTAGAAGGGGTTGACCCTTTTAAATGGATTCGTGATATTGAAGTGGCAACACCTGACCTATTCAAAGGACGTGTAGACGACTTCATTGAGAGATTTGCTGGTTATTGGGATGGTAACGAGATTACGTTTGAACCAATCAGTGATGAATACTCTAGTGGTGTTAGGGAGATTGGTAGGGTTTATATGGATAGTGATGATGGTTACTCATGGTATTGGGATTTGTTGCATGATAAGAACGATGATACCTATATTGTGGAAATCTTTGAAAAACCATCAGGTGAGTATGACTACGATGTTATCGATAGAGAACGATTTGAAACACTAAACCAATCTATATTATACGTCTTCGAGACAATGGCTGAAGAATGAGAGATTTAATCAAGAAAATATTAAAAGAATCTGATTTTGATTGGATGGATGATAAACCCAACCCACCAAGCAGTACTGTTTATTATTTTATACCACCTCTTGAGAATCACGAACCTTTTAGTAAGAACTTCAATGGCGTATCAGAGTTTCTTGGTGATAAACCGTTGGGTGATGGTCTATCAGCTTTAATTGTTGGTTATGATGGTGACTTACATTGGCAAAACCAAGACGATGATACTGTTGATGACCATGGACAATGGAATATTGATAGTTTAATGGAGTTGGTTGCTGACTTTTGGGATAACGATAGGTTAGATTGGGTTGATGGTTACGAGATTATCAATAACACAATGACTGAATCGGAAGACTTAGATTGGATTCAGGACGAGAAACCAAACTTCTTCACCGACCCAAACAACGCTTTATATGTTGATGAGCCTATCAGTATTAACCAACTCTTAGAAATCATAAGAGACATATACGCCACAGGTAATAAGATAGGGGATGTGTATGATGATGTCGATGAGTACATTAAAAGTGCTACCGACAACGCCACCCTGAATATTGTGAGAAATTGGTCCACGGGTAAAGGGTTCACCGTTTACATGGATAAGCATGGTGATTACGTCTTCAATTTCGGTCACTCCAAGTATCTAGACAGGGATATAAAAAACTATTCAAAAATCTATTGGAAAGGTTAACCCCCCTTTTCAAATCCAAAAATTTTATTTATTATTCTTCCATGGATAATGTTGATGACATATTCGATATGTGTCAAGAACACAGACACACTTACACCTACGTAGAGTCTATGGTAATGATTGAAGGTGATTACGTCTCGAAGGTAGATTGGCATTGTGTGTTTTTTGGTATAGCACCCGAAGAGGATATAACAGATTGTTTACAGAACTGTTATGACATAGAAGTAGAAGAGGATGGTTATTATCTCATCAAGGCACTTCTATCTACACATACAGATATGTATGACTATGGTAGGTATGAGACTTGGTTAGAGATTGAGAAGATGGAGATTGACTACCAACACTCTTTAGAAGAACTAGAGTCAGATAACCCATCTACGGGTGCTGAACTATTTAAACTGTTTAATTTAGATGGATAATAGAATTAAGGTTGGGAACATATATTCTTGGGAGGAAACCGAAGAACTTTTTAAGATAATTAGTATATACACTGAGAATGGTGAGTTACTAATTAGATGGGCATCATCAAGTGATGGTGGTGTTTTTTGGGTACCACTAGGTGGTATTAGTAGTTATAAGTATGACTTATTGGTTGAATCGTTAGATGATGGTATATGTGAACTATTCCAGCCATCAAATACGTGGTCATTAACCCCTTTCACTTTCATGTGATGGATGAGTGGTACGATAATTGGTTAAAGGGTAATGACGATGATAATATCGATGTTAAGATTAAGTATTTAGATTATATAGATAGTGAATATAATGTGTTAGTATCAAACCTAAAACAATTTGGTATAGAAGAACCATCTGAGGAATTACGTTTCATTAAAGAGTTAGCTCACGATACAGGTTATGTTAGTCATATGGAAGAATATGCTAAACTGTTGGAACGAGAGTTAGATAAACATAATATAAAACCACATGGTAAAGGATAAGAATGGTAATGATGTAAACTTTGGTGATAAACTTAGAGTTTTTAGGAGTGATGGTACTAGTAGTTATACCTACACTGTTGAGGAAATAGACTCTGACGGTTGGACTTGGGGTAGTGATTTACCGTTTAGTCATCGATACACCAATTATGATTACAAAAAAAACTTCCATAACACATCTATGTGTTGTGAAAGGGTAGAGAGAAAACCATGGGGTACAAGTAGTATTCAATTTCATTTCACATGAACAAACCACCAATAGTCGTAGTGTATAAGAAACCAAGAGGTAGGAAACACTACATGAAAGTATTAGAGAACATGACAATCGATGATGTTCTCACAACTAAAAAAAGGAAACCACCAATACCACATGAGTATGAACTCGTTGAGGTTGGTTGGGGTGAATCCTTAATCGAATCATATCAGAAACAATATAAAATCACTAAGATAGAGGAATAGTTTCTTATTTGCCACATTTTTTGTATCTTTACCTCATGGAAGTAATTTTAAAATGTGACAAGTGTGGTCAGGAACGAAACCTAGGACACTACTACAAAGATGGTGATGATATCAAGATGGGACTAGAACCCAATATGTTCGAATCATTCGAACCACAATCGGTGAAAATGTCTATCGCCAAAGAGTTCACCCACCAATGTCGTTGTGGGAATAAATTCACATATAAACAAATAGATGAGTATGTTAGTGGGTAAGAAACCAATATATGCCATGATTCACCTATCAGGTCAAAGAGATAGGGTGATTGACCGTGCATTAAAAGAAATTCAGATTCTACAAGAAGAGGGTGTAGAAGGTATCATTGTTGAAAACTATCATGGTGGTACGAGGGATGTGATTAACGTCCTTAAAGAGATTAAAGATATTGAGATGGTAGTTGGTGTCAATGTGTTACCGAATGAGTATCACGAGTCACTTATGTACGGTAATCTGTACAATGCCGACTTCATTCAGTTAGACCATGTTGCTGGAACATATAAACGTGGTGGTACATTGGATGTGGAGAACTATAAACTACACCGAAGTAAGTACCCTGATATTAAAGTTATGGGTGGTGTTTGGCCTAAATACTACGAACCTATAGATGGTTCCGACTTAATCACTGATGTTAAATCAGGTATGGGTGTGTGTGACGCCATTGTTGTCACAGGTAGTGGTACAGGAATGGTCACACCAATGGATAAGATAAATAAGTTTAGAGATATAGTAGGTGACTTCCCTCTAATTGTTGGTGCTGGTGTAGACACATCAAATGTGGTAGAACAATTAAGTGTCGCTGATGGGGCAATAGTTGGTAGTTCTTTGAAACCATACAAGAGAACACAAGAATTAATCAATAGAGACTTGGTACAGGAATTCATGGAACTAAAAAATAGTATATGAGATTAACTCCCGACATGACTAAACCACAACGGGATGCGTTAATTAAACACTTACCCATGAAAGAACAAATGGAACATTTAGTTCTGTTGTTAGCCGTAATACAAGGTTCTAAGGCTGTGATATGGGATAATATGTCAATGAAACAGTGTAAACATTGGGAATCTAGAGCTGTAGAGATGGAATATTTTGAGGCGGCTTATATGTACAAAGAAAACATCTATAGGTGTTATGATTATAAAATAGAACCTATTAAAGATAAAATCACCCATACGTTCAACTAACCATATTTATAGATATGGACATCAAGAAAATTATACGAGAAGAGGCCGATGGTATGGATTGGATTAGGGATGAAGAACATCTACCAGCAGGAATCGGTGAACTCATAGAAGTTAAGAGAGAAACAAGTAACCCAACCAACGTACTTAGAATGGAGGTTACTCTTATGATTGGTGATGGTGATTCATACCCACACACAGTATCGTATTTTGACCCTTCTATCGGTGAAGGTGAATGGGGTCGTATCAAAGGTAAATCAGCTTACCCAATTTCCAAACTTAAAATAGCTAAGAAGATTGTTGATGGTATGGGTAACACACATTTAACTAGAGATGGTTGGTGCCGTGATTTAGAATTGAATGATGAGGAGTGTGATTACGGTTGGGACATGGGTCTTATCAAAGGGAATGACTATTGGGATGGTTCTTTGGATGAACTTAAACTATCTTGGTTTGATGGCATGGGTAATGAACTTGAAGCAGCATTTAAGTAATGGAAGATTTTGATTGGATAAAAGATACTAACCCAAGACAACCCACTGATATTAACGTGGATGATTATTTCTATATCATAAACAATGGTAGTAGAGCCAGTGATAGAATCAGATATATTCTAAGAGTGTTTGATATCTACAAACTAAATGGTAGAGACTATGTTTATACCATGCCATTAGTAATCGATGACTTCTTCGATGGTAATGGTGAAATATATTTTGATGACGAAACAGGTGAGGTATATGGGACTGAGGAACAAGTACCATCTACTAATGATTATATAGACGAAACAGAAGAACAATTACTAACACTAAAGAGGGCAAAGGAACTAATAACAAGTGGTTATTGGATATATGTTGAGGACCCTTACCAATTAGAAGAATATGGACATTCGAAGAATAATTAGAGAGGAGGTTGAGGACTTCGATTGGATTAAGGATGTTAAAGAATGTGACTTACATCATCCTTGTGTTGGTATGCTTTGGCAAGCTAGGTCTGGTGATAGATGGATGTACGAAATATATGAGATTGTCAGTATGGATGATAAATACATGTATGTACAATGGTGGGATAGAGACGCGAATAGATATTTCGAAGAGGAGCATTATTTAATGACATCCTATTTTAGTGCTGTTGAGGATGGTAACGCTAGATTAATCGAACCAGGAACACTAATAGGTGATGAATATTAAAGAGATTATACAAGAAGAACTTAATGACTTTGGTTGGATTGAGGACGTTAGTGGTTACGTTAAGAAACTAATAGTGGAGTTCCCATACCCAAAGTATGGTTGGGATGACACGGACGAATTCATTCTTTACACTCGTGAGAATTACCCTGAAATAGATACTATGTCACCATTAAATCCGGAGGAATCTGAAGGTGGTATAAAATATTTCATTGAACCAGCACCCGATTGGAATAATGAGTTCGAGTTTGATATGTCTTGGTCGGACTACGATTGGAAGGGTTGGTCAACTGTTCAAGAAATTTTAAGTAAAAATTAGGAAAATTAGATAAAATTATGTAAATTTGTTGTAGTTTTTAATTTTATTACATATTTATATGAAAACAAAGATACAAAAATTAATAGATAAGATGGAAAAGACTCAACATAAAGTGGTTCGTGTAACCAAAGATGAATTCGAATTGGAAGGTGGTGACATCTATCCACATACATTCGAATTAGATGAAGACATCTCAGTTGAGGAATTCCAGAAGCTGCTTGATTCATCAAAAGAGTTGGTGCTGGAGCAGATAAAAAGAATTGACGAAGAAGAGTGAGTAACTTACTAAACATAAAAGAAGCATCAGAGTACCTTAATGTACACCCAGATACACTTAGGCGTTGGGATAAGGAAGGAAAACTTATTCCTGTTAAGACAGAAGGTGGACATAGGAGATACCAACAAGAGGTATTGGATGAATTCATTGGTATTCACCAAAAGGAAGAAAAAGAGGTTGCTCTTCCTGTGGCAACTTACTCTCGTGTTAGTTCACATGAGCAAAAAGCAAAAGGAGACCTTGATAGGCAATCACAGCGACTAAGTGAATACTGCGCAAAGAAGAAGTTGGTTGTTGGTGAAATTATTAAGGATGTTGGTAGTGGGTTGTCAGATACAAGAGGTGGATTTGTGAAGTTAACTAAACTTGTAATTGAGAAAAAGATTTCTAAAATCATAATTGAACACAAAGATAGACTGACCAGATTCCAATTTGGATTTATTAAGAGAATGTTTAATAGTTATGGTGTCGAGATTATATGTGTGGAGAAGGTTGATGTAAGTGAAGAGGAAGAGTTGGTTAATGACATTATGATGCTTATGGCGAGTTTCAGTGGTAAATTGTATGGTAAAAGGAGTGCTAAGAGAAGAAAACAAAAGAAAGATGAACTACAAAATTAAAATAAGAACTGAAAACCAAACAAATAACATAGATGTTAGTTTTAAACCGTGGGATTATGATGCCGTTGGTTATGCAGAGAATTTTATAAAGAACCATTTTGAAGATGAATTTGAGTACCTATTAAGGCAGTTAGATGGTGATTATGATGAATACAGTGATGAAGAATTGCAAGTTTTGAATAAAGCTGCTATGGAAAAATATGATTACGTTATAAATGAAAAGAATAAAACTATAATAATATTTGATAAATGAAAAATATAATATATCATAATCCAGTTGATTACGCTATTTTTAATAAGTTTATTAATTTAGAAAATCCGTCTGAGACTGAAATTGAATTCATATTAAAGTTTTATGATTTTTATAAAAAACAAAGACTTTTAATAGACATTGAGCCTGGCAAAGAGCTTATTATAAATGGTGTTTCTATTGGAAAGGTTTCAAGAATTGATGACGGGAAAGTTTTTGTTAAAGATGAAAACAATATTGAGTGGGAGGTTCCGAGTAGTGAATTAAATAAAATTTAAAAAATATGAATACAAGAAATAAGATTGACGATATAAAAGGTGTTATGGAGGTTAAAGCAAATCATTATGCAGATAATTTACCAAAATGGTACGAAACAAAAATGAAAGATGTTCATATTAAAAAACTTGCTAATGATTCTTACAACAAAGGTGTAGAAGATACTCTTTGGATGGTTGAGGACAAATTAAGTGATGATTTAATTTTAAATTACATGGATATGTTACCTTCATTTCTAAATATAGAAGGTGAGTTTTATTTCTTACGTATGAGAAAACATTCCACTAAGAAAAGAGTTGTTTTTGAATATAGAACTGAAGAAGATAAACCAAAATTTCTTGATAAGACATTTTTTACTGGTACAAACATCTTACAGACAGCAAGAAATACAGTAAATCATCTTTATTGTTATGATTACGTTAAATACATGCCTATTGAATATAAGCAGAAATATGAAAAATGGTTTACACCAATAAGTTGTAAAAAATAAAACAGAAATAATATGAAAGTTACTAAGAATTTAATTACATTTATACCAAAAGAAAAAGATGTTAATCATGTATATACGTTTGATTGTGATGACTATAATAAAGATGAAGATATAGATTTCATTAGTGATGAATATGGTAAAATTCCAGATAATTATGAAAGACACATTCAAGGCGTTCATGGTTTAATTTTAAAAATAAACAAAGACATTCAAAATACGTCTTTAACTGGAGGGATTCAACTAATAAAATGCAACCCAATTTTAATTCCAATATTTAAAAAATTATGGGGATTTGACTATAGGAGTCAAACTTTAAGTGGTATAATGGTGGATTTTGATGCTGATAATGTAAAAGATAACAACATTTATTGTATAGGAAATCAATATGTATATAACCAACATTATATACTGGCTCCAGAAAATGAAGTAGAATATAATGATAGAGGTGAAATATCTAATATTGATGATATTAATCTTTCATTTAAAAGTATTTTTAATGTTGATGATGAATCTGTGATTAGGTTTAAGAAAAACAACTTTGGTATTGTTAAAATAGAAAATTATACACCACCAAGTGCGTTTAGAGATTTTTAAAATGAAAAAACCAAAACCAAATAATAAATATATGCTTAAAGAGGTTTTGAGTAACCCACCAAAAAATAAATTATTTTGGGTATTATTAATTATGTCATCAATATGGCAGATTATTGTTATGACATATGAAATGTAACCAACAAGAAAATGAAAATAACTCGTTCATCCAAATGTTCACTTAAGTTTTCGACTAATAACAAACTACGTCAGTTGAGAACCATTCTTTCCGAATACGGAAGGGTGGTCAATATCTTTATTGATTATTTCTGGGAATTGGATGAACTACCTTCCAAGTCAAAACTTCTTAAGCCAATTGTTGACATTCCAATTTATGGTGATGAACCAAGTTGGTTATCAGCACGGATTAGAAAAGTTGCTGCAAGAGAAGCGATTGATGTATGTAAATGGTCAATATACCTTCATTCTGGAGTATCAGGGAGAGTCTGTTTTTAATGTAGCTACCGAAGTTAAACAACAACGACAAGCATCTAACAGAAAAAAAAGATTAATAATCAAATAAAAATAAAAGTTATGAAAAATGAGATTGAAGAGTTCTTATATCGAGTTGAATCTTACTGTAGAACCAAAGATTTTGATTCTGCTATTCTGTACATTGTTGATCAGATTGATGATTGGTACAAGGAAGGGTGTCTATATTTGATCGACCTTTTGTTTTTGGAAATCGATTTATCCAAGTTAGAAGAAAATTCGCTTGTAGCAATATTAGCTTCGACGATTTATAAAAAGGAAAATTTTGAGAATAGATCTAAGTTCTTTTCAAATGTTAGAAAAAAACTTCTTTTTGACTATGAAAATGATATTTCTAAAGTAGATTTTATTCTTCAAGGTCTTAAGTAAATCATTTTGTCAAATACTTTTCAATCTAATAACACCTTTGAATCCTCTGATTCAATTATTGGAATATCTGTTGGTCATATGGGCTTATTGGGGCGCCTATCTGTAAAGCTAAAGCGTATATCATAACTGACAAGTATGTGCAGTTTTCATTTGAGATTGAGACTGGCACAAAGAGAGAAGGAAAGAAAGTTATTGGAATTGACACAGGAATAAATGCACTTGCATCATCTTCATCTGGTGAGCAATATGGAACTGAGATTAAAGAATTGATTGAACGAGTTAAAAGATGTAAATATGGCTCGAAAGGTCAACAGAAAGCAAGAAGAGCATTAAAACAAAGAATTGATGAAATTGCCATTGAGGTAATTAATAGTGAGAACCCAGATTTAATTGTTGTTGAGCAATTAAAGAACATGGGGCATAAAAGCAAGGTCAAACGCTTATTGACCAAAAATATTAGGCGTTCTATCGGTATTTGGAATTGGAGATACTGGCTTATGAGGATTGAACAGCAGTGCGAAGCTAATCGTATTAGCTTCAGAACTGTTTCCCCATATTATACCAGTCAAACCTGTCCAACATGTGGTCATGTCGATAGGAAGAACCGAAACGGAATTGAGTTTAAGTGTCAGAGTTGTGGTCACACTGACAATGCAGATGTAAATGCTGCCTTAAACATCATGAATCGGTTCATCTTGGGAAAATACGGTTCCCAATACAAACAAGATAACTTACGCAGTTTTACGTAGGTTTAATTGAACGGTGATAGTTCAACCAACCTAGATGAGTATGTCATCATGGAGTGGGATGAGTTCAAAGATTCAAATATACAAATTGGTCATTCCTAGTTGACTAAGTCCTAAAACTTTTCTAGTATTGTTCATGACTACAAAATTATATGTGTTGAAGATTCGATTCAAACACATTTTAAAAGGATTTCTAAGATTATTAAAAAGAGTATTAACATTAAATTTTAAAAAGAAAATGCAACCAACAATCGGAAGAACGTACAAAGTAAAAAACACACCAACAGGTAAACAATCAACAAATGGACCTGGAACAAAACCAGGTGATGGTGTGTGTAAAGTAAAAATCACAAGAAAAAAATCTGCTCAGAAAAATCAGAACGGTCAGATGTACCAAGGTGTTATCACTGAGTGTGACGCGACTATCTCACAAATGGGTTATTATGTTGGGAACCAATACAACTTTTATGAATATGAGTTGGAAGTTGGTCCTTACAACAAAGAAGCAATCCAAAAACAGATTGATTCTGTAAACGAGAAAAAGTCTGAGTTGGATAAGGAAATTACCGACTTGAACGCGAAAATGGAATGGATGGACGCTGTAGGTGTTGATGAGTTCGACGAGGACGAATACAAGGTGTACAAGACATTATCTCTACTTGAAGACAACAACGTTGGGAAGGTTGAGAAAATGAGAGAAATTGCTAAACTGATTAAACAGTAACAGCAAACCCCGAAAAGTAAGAAACCCACAATATACATTGTGGGTTTTTTATTTATTATTAGTTCATGAGTAGTAGAAAAGAAGAACTAAGAAAGACACTAGAAAAGTCTATAGAGAAGGCTAAAGAAACTAAACTTGGTTTCATAAGTGAACAAAAATATGAGAAGGCTGCTGAATGGAGGGATAAAGAACGAAAACTCAGAGAACAGTTACAAGCACTAGATTACTAATGAATGAAGATATTGAAAGAATATTAGAACATTATCTGTTTGAATACCCTAGTGTACAAACAAAATTAGAGATAGTTAGTTTGTTACAGGCATATATGAATGCTCAACAGGTTGTTGGGTTAGTTCGTGACTTCAATGTTGAGGACACATCTTATTTAGACCCGAACAGTGATTTTATGATGTTTAGGATTTCATATCAAAAACCAAGAGAACAAGGGTATATCTACTTAGATATAACAATGACATCTGATGGTGTTAAACAAGTGTTAGCACCCAAGAAACACATAAACAAACACAATTTTGATGGACGGGTTTGATTGGATAAGGGAGATTATTCCAACAAAGTATTTCGATAATGAGGAGGAGATTGATAAAATCATTCGAAGAGTTCGTATGGAGTTGGGTTGGCCTATGGATGAGGTGTTGGAATTAGATGGTGAATATACATCTGAACTATGGGAAGAATCACACAATATGATTGAAACCATCGTTGGTGTTAACTTCGAGGAGACCGATGTACTCAAGAGATGGAGAGTGAAATACACCATACTGTTATGTAAAGAAGTTATTTGTTTACACTTTAGAAACTATCACCATGTGATGGTTGATTGGGGTGCTTTATTAGATAGTATTAGAGGGGATAAACAGTATATGAGGGATAAGTTGTTAGCAGAATACTCCCCCGATATTTGGATAATGTAAACCATGAATATTAAGAACCCACAGATGAGTGGGTTTTTTTATGCCTTGATGTTTAGGGTAATTTTCATTACATTCCATCCATGGGGGATTACGACAGTTGTTACGAATATGATAACCATATTAGAGTTATCAGAGGTAGAGTAGAGAAGGTATTGGGTGAACTCAGTATTAACGAGGGTGAGTCCATTGCTTCAGACATATACAAATGGAATAGATACGAACTACCAACACAAGAAGAGGTAGAAGATTATATTAATACAAAACATGGGAAATAAATATAAAGTGGGTGATAAAGTATACTTACCAAGTGGTGTGGGTTTCTATGGGCCACTTGAGGATAAGTATGGTTACGTTACCCGTGTTGATGAACATAATGTACATCATACAATACTAGATGATTACGGAGAACCAATACCCATAAACTTTGAACATGACCCAGAAAACGATTGGGATATTGAGTGGTGTACAGGAATACATTATAACCCACAACTCGTAAATGTTACCACACAAGTGGGGGTTATAAAACATTTAAAAAAACATAAACTATATGAAACCAAAGAGGTATCTTACTGATGAAGACATTGTTAAGTTGATGGTAGCCGCATCTAAATGGGGTAGTCATGCTTATAAGGATTTATATAAAAAACATCACGGGGTTGTATATCTAAGGGATTTCCAAATACACAGAGAAGAGGTGATGGAAGATATCTTAAAAGAATATAAGGCAGATTAAATTATTTTTCTTATCTTAGTGGTTATGGAAGATAATTGGATTAAAGAAGTTTGTAATGAGTGGTTAACTGAAGAGGAAGAGAAAGAACTCGTAACTCTGGAGTATATCGTCTCACAAGGTTATTCAAAAGATATTGAAGCTGACACAAAGAGATATAGAGAATTATCTGATAGACGATGGAAAACTTTTGTTGAGACAAGATTAGACACATGACAGGAAAAATATTAGAGAATAACAGAGTAGAAGTAGAAGGGACAATCGTTCCGATATCACAACATCACAAGAATCATAAGTTTAATGTGGGTGATGAGGTCTTCGTAAGAATGACACAAGACCCACCAAAGTGTGACCCTTTATATTGTGAGGGTGACGAGACATGTATCATGTGTTATACAAGTGCTGCTTTGGTATTCACGCCACTACATTGTAAGGTCCACGACAGAGTGGAATCAATAATAACCGTTGACAATCTACACGTCAAAGGTGATGAAGGAACCGTTACAGATATCGTAGGATATGGAATCGATATCCTCATGGATAACGGTCAAGAGATAAGAGTAATCAACAGCGACTTCCCAACTAATTTCAAGATAATATGATGGATTTTGATTGGATAAAAGACATAGATGTTATCGAACCAAGGTCAATCATCTTCTTAAGGAGAGATAAGAGAAAGACCAAGGAGAGGAGTGCTGAGTTACAATCCTTTATGCACCAAAGAGGTTACAAAGGACACATGGGTGATAGAAGAATATTTCGTGGTGAGTGTGTCGGTGTTAAGATATGTGAGGATAGGAAGAAGAGTTTCAACATGTTATTGAATTATCATGGTAGTTTTAGTCCACAAACCATAGTTGGTTACAATATATACTACTTCGAAGATTTGAAGAATGGTATCTTCACAAGTAATGAGAAGGTACGAGTAAGGAGAACACAATGGTCATTATGGGATGGTGAGATAACATGCCACTACGATATAATAACAGAACGTGATGAACTTTATGGTAGGTCAAGTGATTGGGTAGAAATATATGAATGAACAATATTATTACTATACTATTAATGGGTTAATGTATACTGCTGAAGATGTTGAGTCACATACTCTTGGTTTTGATTTGGATGATGGTGACCTAATATTAAAGTGCACAAAACTGATAGTCTAACATATTTATATGTATGGACATTAGGAAAATCATACGTGAAGAAGTTAACAGTTGCTCCGTAAAGGCGGGTGACATGTTTCACGTTCAGAACAGACCTACATACAGACCAACCATTTTAATACACGAGATATCACCCGATTGTAAATGGGTTAGATGGTTTAGTGTGTTAGATTCTGAGGCATCTAATCAAAGATACATGGATAAAAAGATACGTGATTGGGAGGGTAAACCCTTCAACGCTAGTAATGCTACATCCATGGAACAGGTAATGAAAAACATTGAAAATGGTTTTTGGGTTAGTTGGATAGGTGGTCCTGATGAGTTCGATTCTATATTTGAATCGGAGGAATTGGATTGGATTAAGGATGTTGAACCTATTAAAGAGAGATTCTTTGATGTTTATGTTTGTGGTGACACTGAATACGATGAGGAAACTGGTGAAGATGAGTGTCTGGATGGTGGTTCCTACTTTTTAAGAATACCAATGGAAACCGTAGGACAAATTTGGGATGGTGAGGTTGGTGATTTTTGGATTGCTCGGTTTGGTGGTCCAGGTGATGAAGGTTTAGGTGTGATAGAGTGGGGTGAAGAAAATAATATGTTTGACCAAGATGACTATCGTTATGTAGAATACGTAAGAGAGGTTAGTAAGGGGGAGTTTTGTAGAGCTGTAGGTCATTCTAATGAAGATATCTGTTATGAACATATAAGTGAGAGTAATGATTTTGATTGGATTGAAGATATTACTCAGAAATCAATGAACAACTTATACGTATTAGACGTTAAAGATGTTGGTGTGAAGCCTTTAAAATGGTTATTGGATGACCTACAAGATTTAGGTTACGGTAATACAAGAGGTGTATCTGTACCTGATGCCTGTTATATCTATATGGAGAAATATAAAGGTGATTTTGTGGTTGCTTGGGATGGTTGTCATATTGATGACCCAACACATGATGGTAAGTACGAAATGTTAACCCCACAAGAATTTGACGAATATTTTTATGTATGGAAGGTTGAACGTGATAAAGGATATCTTAATGAATCAGATTTCGATTGGATTGAGGAGGTTGACTTAAACCCAATAGAACAATTAGAAGCCGTGTTATCCAACCACGATGATTATTACTTTGAACGCATCAATGGTAATGAATATGGTGAAGATATTATTGAGATTAATGATAGTCCTGGTGGTGGGACATACTTCGATTTATATCCTAGTTCTGTAAAAACTTACGAAGATATTATTGATATGGCTAGAAGTCATTATGATGAGGACATACAACCGAATGATACAACTTACCAAAAGGAGTATAACGAACTATACCGTATAATAAAAGATGGATATTAAGAAAATCATAAAAGAAGAGATTGATGGTTTCGATTGGATTGATGGTGTGAGCCCTCAATATAATATTGACACCAAACATGACCACATGAGATTATGGTCTAGCCTTAAAGAGGTTCTAGAGAAATATAATATCAGTGTAGAGAACGGTGAAGTACATTACGATGACTATGAGGGTGAAGGTTGGGTAAACTTAGATACTAACATGGGTTTCATCGAAATCGGTTTAACTTCTTACTATGACCAAGAAGAAAACACGATAACATGTACATACAACATCTATCACGATAATAGGAAGATGTTTGATGAAAAATATGAACCAGGTTTCGGTCACCCATACCAAAGACTATTTGATAAATTAGAGGAACTATTCCCAACAATGCTTAAAAGGTATGAACATTAAGAAAATCATACTTGAAGAGATTGATTCATTCGACTGGATTAGAGATACGGAATGGAATCAAGGTCTAGAAGAAAAGGCCATAGAATATGTTACCAACTATCTAAACAATGAGTACAATGGTGTGGATAATGTAAATATTGAATTTGATTATGACAGCATGGAAGATGATGATTATATGACAACATTAGATTTCACCGCCAAGTATGATAAGAACGGTAGAACTAAATTCTTTGATGAATGTTACGCTATTGTATATGTTAAAGAAGATGGACTATTTGAGTTGGAGTGTTTGGATGACGAATCACTATTCTAAATAGATAACAACCCTCATAGAGATATGGGGGTTTTTTATGCCATGTAATTTATTATTTGTATATTGTGAGAATATGAGATATACACTAACGTATGGGGATGAAATATATAACTTCAATAGGAAGGTGGATGTATATCATATAATAAGGAATAAGACAGGACAAACAACAAGGGAGATTACTCTAGAGAAGAATGAGTATAAGAGGAAGTATAGATTACCCCCATATATAATGATGGGATATGGATGGCATGTTAAGGATAATGAGTATAAGGAAAACATGCACAAGTATGATGGAGTAGATTATATAAAACCTTTCCCATATATAAAACCATTTATAATAACATGATTAGAAAGGGTGATATATTAATAAGAACTAAATGTGGACTTAGATATAAAGTCTTACTTGTAGGTGTGAGTAATATATTATTGGAACCACAGGATGGCAGTCGTAATTTCATATTAGATACAAGTACCATAGAACAATGTCTAGAGAATAATGTATTACATATGGAATTGAATTTCAGTAGGGAATATATAGTTAAACATATAATGGTATGATGGACAGTGCCCAGTATATCTAAGAGGACCGTAGAGACACGTTCTCCATGTATATATACACAGAGTCCACTGATAT
>Ga0180437_10003157_pt1 | contig 24898 bp, 14 predicted proteins | sample SS_ome_4_FD_132410 | JGI IMG/M metagenome (GOLD analysis project Ga0180437, IMG submission 132410) | Hypersaline lake sediment archaeal communities from the Salton Sea, California, USA - SS_3_D_1 metaG | ecosystem: Environmental > Aquatic > Non-marine Saline and Alkaline > Hypersaline >... | reverse complement strand
TGGACTTGATCATGTTTTTTCTTATCAATTTACAACAGCAACAAGCATGAGAGAGTTTCAGGCGCATACAGCTCAATACATGATGCTTCTTCCTTGGGAGAATATTTTAAGTTTATACGGAGGCTACTCTCGTGTACATGCAGATCTACCTATAACAATAGTTTCCAATAAAGGAAAATCAGGACAAGCATCATTGAGATATACTGTTCCTTTTGGAGCAGATCTATATTTAAAACATGAAGTTGGATTTGGAACAGATTATAAAATTACAGATAGCACATTAGATGTGAGTGAAGATCTTTTCCAAGTAGGACAAACGGTAAATATTTTCCAATTCATGGGAGAATATGCGCTGATGTTTCAAAAATCAAAATCAAGACTCAATTTTCAAGCGCAGATTTTTTGGCAACCAGGACGTATGCTGCCTCACCAAACAGATGCTGACTATCAATCACTAAGGCCCGATGCGAAAAATAAATGGGTATATATGAAAGGACAGCTTTTCCTTCTTCAAAGATTTGCGCATGATTTGAAACTTTTTGTGAAAGCTTCAGGTCAATGGGCTTCTCAAAATCTTCTTCCAAGTGAACAATTTGACTTAGGAGGAATGAATAGTGTGCGTGGTTATGATGAAAGAGAAGTCAACAAAGATAGTGCATTTTTAGCCAATGTAGAATTCATGCTTCCTATCTTTAAAATCTTAAATTATCGTTGGAAAAATATTCATGACGCAATGGAATTTCTAGTTTTTTGGGATTATGGTATTGGCTGGAATCATGATCCAATTCCTTTTGAAAAGAAAAATCAATGGCTGATGGGCATAGGTCCAGGTTTAAGATATACAATTGATCCGTACTTAACAGCGAGAGTGGATTGGGGAATAAGGCTACATAAAGCACCATCGCAATTTGAAGGTGGTAATTCAAGGCTTCATTTTTCACTAATCCTAAGCTATTAAGGAGAAAAACATGCGATTTTCACTTTTATCGACAATCCTTCTTTTAGTAGTACAAGGATGGTCTTTGCCTTCAGGATACGATGTAAAGAAAGGATCCGCCACTCTTCAAGTTGAAAATACAAATGCAATGCAGATACAAACCGAGAAAAATTCTATTTTGCATTGGCAAGATTTTTCTATCAAAGAAGGCGAAAGCGTCACTTTTAAACAGCCAGATAATCTCTCTTCTGTTCTTAATCGTGTGATAGGATCGAATCTATCTGAGCTATATGGATCGCTTCTTTCTAATGGAAAAGTATATGTAATCAATCCTAACGGAGTTGTTATAGGTCCTAATGCCAAAATTGAAACGGCTTCTTTTGTTGCATCGTCTTTAGATGTTTTAGACGAGGATTTTTTAAAAGGAAAAGACCTATTTTTTCAAGGTGAAGCTTCAAGAGATATCATCAACTATGGGATGATCTCTTGCCCTTTTGGGAATGTTTTTTTATTAGGTAGAAATATAAAAAATGATGGTGAAATCAAAGCTGATAAAATTGGCTTGGGATCAGCGTTAGAAATACTTATTAAACCAGAAGAAGATGAATCTGTTTGGATAAAGAAAACTTTTTCAGAAGATGAAATTACCATAGAAAATAACGGCCTTTTACAAAGTGTTACGACTGAATTAAAAGGGGGATATAGTCCTTATCTTCATGCTATTAAAAATTCTGGGAAAATAAATGTATTTTCAACTGAAGAAAAAGAAGGACGCCTCTTTTTAAAATCTGATCAAGGTGGAGTGCAATTAAAAGGAAAATTAGAAACAAATGAAAAACCTATTAATGTAGATATATCAGCAAAGAAAATTGATCTGTTTCCTGATTTTAAAATGTCTTTGGCTCTTAAGAGTAAATGGCAAATGATTGCTGAACAGATTACAAATGAAGCAGATTTACAAATTCCATCAGGTGAAGTTTTTATTCAATCCTTAAACGATAGATACGGAAGTTTTCTTAACGAAGGTATTATTGATGTTAGCTCAAAAATAGGCGGAAGTATTGAGCTAGAAATAGATATCTTAACGCAAGCAGGAAAATTAATAGCCTCAGGTGATGATCTAGCTGGAAATATCAAAATATCAACAACAAAAAATTTCATTGAAACAACTTCTGGGGAAATTGAAGCAAGTTCTACTTTCAGTAGTGGTGGAAATATTGAAATTCTTTGCCGAGAAGGTAGGCTTTTTTCTTCAGGTAAACATACAGCATTTGGAATAAATGGTGGTAAAATAATCCTCCATGGAAAGGAAATAGCACTTTGTGCGGCTACTGTAGATGCTACTGGTGTGGAAAATGGCGGAGAGGTATTAATTGGAGGCGATTTAAGAGGTGAAAATCCAGAAATATTTAACTCTGAGAAAACCTATATTAATGCTGCTACAAACATCAAAGCTGATGGTGTTAATTTAGGAAGTGGCGGAAAAATCATTGTTTGGTCAGAGGAAAAAACACATTTTTCTGGAAACATCTCTGCCAGAGGCTGTTTTAAGGGGGGTTTTGTTGAAGTTTCTTCAAAAGATCAATTGTCTCATAAAGGTTCTATCAATGTAGATGCGGTAGACATAACAGGAGAAATCCTTTTAGATCCTTTAGATATAACAATTTCTACTACAGGATCGCTTCCTTATGTTTCGCTTTATGATCCGAATCGTGTTCCACTTTCTGAACAACGTTTTGGTCAAACGAGACTACTTCTAAATAATGGTAGAATTCTTGTTACTAAACCGGATGATGATACTCATGGTTTAAATAGTGGCGCTGTTTATCTTTATGATGTGCAAACAGGAGGATTGATTGGTATATTTGCAGGAGCAAATGCTGGAGATGGAGTAGGTCATAGTGCAATACTTCTTTCAAATGGAAATTTTGTTGTCGCTAGTTCTGGGTGGTCAAATGGAGCAACCTCAAATGTAGGTGCTGTTACTTTTTTTAGAGTAGATGACAATATAACAGGTTCTCCTAATACTTCTAATAGTCTTCATGGGACTTCTTTAGATGATAGAGTAGGAAATTTTCAGTTAGTGGCTTTAACAAATGGCAATTATGTTGTAGGTAGTCCTAATTGGAATTTAGACGTTGCAAATACAGATGTTGGAGCTGTGACTTGGTGTAATGGTAATAATGGATATCCTGTAGGAGCAAGCTCAAAAGGAGCTCCTGTTACTGTAGATAATAGCCTTCATGGAAGTCAAATAAATGATTATGTAGGAAATGGATACATTGTTCCGCTGACAAATAATAATTTTGTAGTCTGTAGTCCTAATTGGGCGAATGGTTTGCAAACTCGTGCTGGTGCTGTAACTTTAATGAATGGCGCCACAGGTTATCCAGTAGTTGTTAATACCCCTCCTGAGAATATTTTTCTTGTTACTACTACAAATAGTCTTCATGGAACGAATATGCAAGATTATGTAGGGGAACAAGGAGGAACTTATGCTCTTCCGAATGGTAATTACGTAGTTGTTTCTTCTTCTTGGAATATCTACATGGGAGCTGTTACCTGGGGAGATGGAGTTAATGGAACAGTAGGTCCTTTATCTGGAACCGGCCCCAATGGTAATAGTGTAACAGGAACAACTTCTGGCACTGCATTAACAGGAGATAGAGTAGGACTTAATAAAATCCAGATATTATCTAATGGAGATTATGTAGTAATAAGCCCTTATTGGAATAATGGTATTCCTGGTCAACGAATTGGTGCTGTTACTTGGGTTAATGGAAGTAATGGCTGGCCTTATGCAGCTACCGGTCCATATACACAAGTGTCGGGGACTAATAGTCTTATAGGAGTGCTTGTAAATGATAGAGTAGGAAGTAGTAATCAAGGTGTTTGGCCTTTAAATAATGGTCATTATGTTGTTGGAAGTAAAGATTGGAATGGAGGTAGAGGGGCGGCTACTTGGTGTAATAGTGATGGTTCAATAGTAGGTTTTGTTGGTGTTGCAAATAGTCTAACTGGAACAGTAGGCGGTGATCAAGTAGGAGCTAGTATTACTCCGCTAAACAATACAAATGGAGATTATGTTGTAAATAGTCCCTTTTGGAATGGAGCGGGATCCGATAGAGGAGCAGCCACTTTTTGTACAGGAATTGCTCCTACTTCAGCTACAGTTGCCACTACAAATAGTTTATATGGAACCCATGATTTGGATAGAGTGGGATCAGGTTCGACCGCTTTAGCTAATGGAAATTATGTTGTCTTAAGTCCTTTTTGGGATAACGGAGGATCTACTGCCAATGGTAAAGGAGCCGCTACTTGGTGCAACTCCAGCGGTATACCATACGGTGAAGCAAGTGTAGGAGTACCTGTTACAATTTCAAATAGCCTTTATGGAAATGCTGTAGATAAAGTAGGAACATCAGCATTCGCTATTAGCAATGGTCATTACTTAGTCATTTCTCGATCTTGGAGCACTGCAACAATGAACTATGTAGGAGCTCTTACTTGGTGCGATGGAACAACAGGTTATGCAGGTCTTGTAACTGTAGATAATAGTCTTTACGGTGGTAGAAATGGTAGCTCTATTGGTACCGAAGTTTATGAGCTTTCGAATGGCCATTTAGTGATTAGGTCAGATGATTTTGGAACTCCAACTTTAGATCTTCCAGGTGGATATACGTGGATGAGAGGTGATAGAAATACCTCTGGCAATGCTGTTCCTTTTTCCATTGCAGGTTATAGGGATGCCGCTGGTGATCCAATAGGTCCTGTTGTATCTAATGATACATATTTTACGGGATATCTTATGCCAGAGGAAGAAGGAGAAGTTGTTGTAGGGCTGAATTGGCCTTTTGATGTTCCATTTGACTTTGGCGAAAATTATAACTTCAATGTTGCTTCTGAATTTGTAGCAGCAAGCTTAAAGCAAGGATACAATTTAACTCTTCGTGCAAATAGAGATATTACTTTTGTAAATGGTTTTGATGCAACTGGAGGAGGCATTGGAAATGCAACATTTATGGCCAAAAGGGATATTTATGTGAACGATACATTAAATATCGGAGGCTCTTCTTTATCTCTTCTTGCAGATCAAAATATTTATGTGAATAACGCTTTGCAAGGTACTGGTGGTACTTTAACGCTTCAGCCTGGATCAGGTTATCACACAGCTTCTCCTACGAAGATTCCAGATGGCATATTGTTTGTGAATGCGGATATTACAAATCCGGGAGGAATCGTTAATTTTTCTCCTGCTGGAAGATCAGATATAATGAGTATTGCAACAATAATCGCCAATCCTCCTGGAGGAACTTTAAATGTTTCTTGTGGCCGTTTTGCAATGGGACAAAATGAAGCTATGACAGCTCTTTGCAATCTCAATATTTTGGCAACATCAAAAGCAAAACTTTCAGATATTGTAGCTTTAGATTCTCTTGTGGTCAGTTCGCCAAATATTTCGATATTGAAACATTGGTATGGGCCCATTTTAGACGAAAATGGCAATTTATATGAGACAGATGCAACGCATTTTTATGCAAGGCCTGTTGCTCCAGTTTTTACTGGAACTGTTTCAACAAGTGGAAATGGAATGGAACCGAGAATTCTTGCTGTCACAAATTATACAAGAACTCAGTTTAACGATAAGCTTCACTTTGGAAGCTATGTGCTCAATTATGATATTCCGTATTTTGCTGCAATAGTTGCCAATAATGAAATTGCATTAGCAACAACAGGACAACTGCAGCGTAGTATGCCTCTTTATGCAGGCGAAATGTATAGCTACAATATGGAATGGATATGGCAGGTTCTTATAGGAGAAAGATTTGTAGAGCTATTTATAATAAAAGAAAAAATAGACGAAACTTCAAAAAGGGAAGTTCTAAGATATTTATCTTATTTGTTTTATCGATCTTTCATTTTTGAAAATGAGGTTAAGTAAAAAGTTAAAAATTTTTTAAAGTTTAAGGTTTTTTATGAAAAAAATTTTTCCAATTTTTCTAAGTATTTTATTTGGCGGGTTTAATTTATTTGCACTTCCTTCAGGTTGCGATGTGCAAAAAGGATCTGCTGTTATTAGATATCCTGATGGAAAAAACAATATGGTAATAGAAAATGGAAAAGATTCCATTATTCATTGGAAAGATTTTTCTATTAAAGAAAATGAAAATGTTACCTTTAAACAACCTGATAATCTCTCTTCTATTCTCAATCGTGTTATGGGATCTAATTTATCAGAGCTTTATGGAGCCCTTCTTTCTAATGGAAAAGTTTATGTTATTAATCCCAATGGCATAGTGATTGGTCCTAATGCAAAAATAGAAACAAATGCTTTCGTTGCATCAAGTTTAGATGTATTAGATGAGAGTTTTTTAAAAGGAAAAGATCTTCTATTTAGCGGAAAAGAAATAGGTGATGTTATTAATTTGGGTAAAATCGCCTGTCCATATGGGGAAGTTTTCCTTATCGGAAAGAATGTAAAAAATGAAGGGGAGATAAATGCGAATAAAATAGCTCTAGCATCAGGTTTAGAGGTTCTAATTAAACCTGAGGAGAGCGAATCTGTTTGGATTAAGACTTCTTTTAAAGAAGATGAAAATGTAGTTGAAAATACAGGCGTTTTAAAAGCGATCTCTTGTGAGCTCAAAGGTGGATATAGCCCATATTTACATGCTATTAAAAATGCAGGCAAAATAAACATAATTTCTACTGAAGAAGAAAATGGAAAAATCTTTATTAAATGTGAAAATAGCAAATGCATTTTAGAAAAAGGCTCTGTTACTGCAGAAAAACAAGCTTTTATTGATATTTCTGCTAACAAAATTTTTATCTCCTCAGAAGGTGAGATATCTTTAGGAAAAGAGAGTATTCTGCAAATTTCAGCTAAAGAGGAACTAATAAACGAAGGAAAAATTACTGCTCCAAAATCGAATATCATAGTCAAAGCTATTAGCGAAGAAAAGTTAGGAAGACTTTATCAAATTGGAAGAATAGATGTATCAGATGAAGAAGCTGGAAAAATTTGTATTGATGCGGATTTTTTAATCCAAGGGGGTTATTTAAGTGCTTCAGGAAACCAGCCAGGCGATGTAAAAATTTCTTGTTCTAAAAATTACATTGAAACTTCTCTTTCACAAATTGATGTTTCTTCTCCTTTATCAAAGGGAAGAAATATTGAAATTTTTTGTGGAAAAGAAGGAAGGCTCTTTACTTCAGGGTCTCATCTTTCATCAGGAAAACAGGGAGGAAAAGTTTCTCTTTTAGGTAAAGAAGTAGTACTTTGTGCAGCGAATGTAGATGTTAGTGGTGAGGAAAAAGGAGGGGAAATCTTTTTAGGTGGTCTTTCTAAAGAAGATGAGTGTTTTACAGCTAAAAAAACTTATATTAATCATGCTACAAATTTAAATGCTGACAGTGAAAATGGAGAAGGTGGAAATATTTTTGTTTGGTCAGATAAAGAAACCAAATTTTATGGAAATTTTTCTGCAAAAGGAAAAGAAAAAGGTGGAACCGTTGAAATTTCATCGAAAGGAAATTTATCTCTTCAAAGACATAAAGAAGATTTCCAACAAGAAGAGATGCAAAAAGAAATCATCTTGTTAGATCCTAACGACATTATTATTAGTAATACGGGAAATTTACCTTTTTACGAACTTCAAGATCCCTTAAAAGGCGATGGAGCAAACTTTGGTAGTAATATTAAATTACTTCCAAATGGAAATGTAGTTGTAACTAAGCCTTCGGCGAATTTGGGAGGAACATTTTTAGGAGCTGTTTTTTTATTTAATGCTACAAATGGAGCTTTGATTAGCACAGTAACAGGTGGTCAAGATAATGATAGAGTGGGAGTGAGAGGATGTACAGTTCTTACAACTGGTGATTATGTTATTAATAGTGAGTATTGGAATAATGGTGGAACATCTAATGCTGGGGCTATTACTTGGTGCAATCAAAATACTGGTTTGTCGGGAGTTGTTTTAGCAACTAATAGTTTACATGGAACTCATGATTTTGATCGGGTAGGACATGCAGGAATTACGACTCTTACAAATGGCAATTATGTTGTTAATTCTAATGATTGGGATAAAGGTCCTAATCCTGCTGATGTAGACGTTGGAGCTGTCACTTGGGTTAGCGCTCAAGGATATCCTATTAATTCTTCTTCAAGAGGAGCTGAAGTGAGTGTAAATAATAGCCTTTACGGATCTTCTCATAATGATAGTGTTGGAGATCGAAGAGCTCTTGCTCTAAACAATGGCAATTACGTATGTTCTACTCCTAATTGGGATAATGGAGGAGCGACTAGAGCGGGAGCAGTAACATTAATGGATGGAGCAACAGGTTTTCCCGTTGTGAATCCTTCTTCAGGTTTTGCAGTTACTACAAATAATAGTCTTTATGGAACAACGATAAATGATCAAGTAGGTTATAGTGGAGTCGCTTCTTTAAAAAATACTAACGGCGACTATGTTGTACGTAGTTTAGAATGGAATGATACTGTAGGTGGAAATAATAGGTGTGGTGCAGCGACTTGGGTAAATGGAAAAACAGGAATACCTTATGGCGAAACAGTTGGTAATGTAGCTGTATCACAAAGTAATAGTCTTTATGGAACTTCTTTTGTTGATCAAATAGGTCGAACTGTAATTCCTCTTAATAATGGTAATTATGTAGTAGCAAGTCTTTATTGGGATGATACTGTTTCTGGAAATACAAATGTTGGATGTGCTGTTTGGTGTGATGGTAATACAGGTAGAGTAGGTCCAGTAACGAGAAGTATTTGTTTGTATGGTCAAACACAAGATGATTATATTGGAAGTAGTGTTGTTTCTTTAAATAATAATCATGGTGATTATCTTGTTTGTAGTAGCTATTGGACTCCTCCAGCTACTCCTTTAGTTACAAATGCAGGGTGTGTCGTTTGGTGTGACGGAGAAACAGGTAGAACAGGTGCTATCGACGAAACTATGTGTATTCATGGAACTAGAGATGATGACAGAATTGCTTATGCAAGGAAATTAAATAACGGTAATTATGTAGTACATTCCCCTGAATGGGATAAAGGTCCAAATCCAGCAGATCAAAATGTTGGAGGAGCCATGCTTGTTGATGGGGATACAGGTATTCCTATTGGAGGGACTTCTCAAGAAGCAGAATTTTCTTTGACTAATACTTTGCATGGAACGCAGGCAGGAGATAGAGTAGGTGCTTCCATTTTACCTTTAACCAATAGTAACTATGTTGTTATTAGTCCATCCTGGAAATATGGAGCTATTTCAGGAGCAGGTGCTGCTACTTGGGTGGATGGAACAACAGGTATCGCAAAAAATGAAACAACCATAGGTGCTGAGGTTACAACATCAAATAGCATTTATTGTGATCAGTCAGCTTATCTTGGTGATAATGATGGGTTTGCTTTAGAAAATGGTAATTATGTCGTTCCCTCTTATATGTGGTCATCTCCTCCTTATACAGAAAATGGTTGTTTTGTTTGGGGAGATGGAAATATTGGCTCAACAGGTGTCGTTTCTTTTGCAAATAGCATAGTAGGACAATCGGATTTTTCTGGAGCGCAAGAAGCTCCAAGTAATCAAAATTACTTTTTTTGTGAATTTATTGATGAAGATGGAGGCACTGTAAGAGTAGGTTTATGTAATCCTCATACTGTTCCTGCGAATTTTGGTGGTGGATGGAATATGAATGTAGCATCAGATTTTATTTCTGAAAGCTTAAAACAAGGATATAACCTAGTTCTAAATGCCAATAACGATATCACAATAACCGATGGATTCGACGCTACAGGTGGCGGAATTGGAAGCGCAACTTTTAATGCAGCTAGAAACATTACAATCAATGATACATGTAATTTTGGAGGTTCCACAGCAACTTTTCAACCGGGAGCCGATTATCATACAGCTTCTCCTACGAAAATTCCTGATGGAGTTTTATTTATCAATGCAGATCTTTTAGCTCCTGGTGGGACTCTAAATCTATCTCCTGCAGGAAGATCTGATGTTATGAGCATTGCAACGATAGCAGCCGAACCTCCAGGTGGAACCCTTAATATTAATTGTGCCAATTTAAATATTGGAGACAATGAAGCATTTACAGCTCTTTGTGATTTAAATATAACAGCTACATCTTATGCTAAAGTTGCTGATATAGTAGCTTTAGATTCTCTTACTATTACCTCTCCTACTTTAGAAGTGCATCATCATGGTAGAGGGTTTTTATTAGATAGCAGTGGCAATCTTTATGAAACAGATAATACGCATATTATAGCCAGAAACACTATGCCGGCTATTTCTGGAGATATCATAGTGAGTGGTAGCGGTCTACCAGTAGACATCATGTTCTTACCACATTTTGATAGAAGTACATTCTATGATAAACTGCACTATGCAAGTTATGTTCTTGGTTATGATTTAGCTCATTACTTAGGAAACCTTGGAAACTATTTGCTTAGCTTAGGATCTCTAGGGCAACTCCAAAGGAACTTTCCTTTCAAGACTGGTGGACTATATACATATAATATGGAATGGATATGGCCTACTTTAGTTGGCCAAACAGAAATTGCTTATGCTGTTACTGAAGAATTTTTAAAAGTTAAAAAAGCAAAAACTATTGATGAATATATTCTAGAAACTAAAGAAGAGCGTCAAAAAGGAATCAAATATTTTTCTTATCCTTTTTATTGGGCGTTCATTTTTGAAAATGAAGTGAAATAATTTAGACATAAAAAAAGCCATGAAGAAAAGATATTCATGGCTTTTTATTTTTGAAAAATCTTTTTTACCAGTTAATCAACATTCCTACAGTTAGACCATGTAGATATAAATTGCCTGGATAAGCTGTTCCTAATTGATCACATTGTGTTTTATCTGCGTAGTATTTCATCATATTTTGTCCCCAAAATGAGTGAAATTCATATCCTGCAAAAATATCTAAATGAACTTTATTGTCATATATATAGTCTCCCCAAGCAAGGCCAATTGCAAGCTCTAAGTTAGGACGAAGAAAGCTGTATTTATCTTTGTAGTCCGAATCTAATTCATCATGAAGATATTCATCGTATACCTTATGGTAGACTTTGTAACGAGTGTAAGGAAGAGAAGCTGCTATAGAGTTATATAAAAAAAAGGTATGAGCAAAATACCAACAAAGATCAATACCAGCTCTTGGCCCTACAGCCCATGAAGTAGATTTTGCATGGCAGTAAACATTCTCAGTCATTGCAAATGGAACGTAATAAGTATCTAATTTTTGATCTATTAAAGCTACTCTCATGCCAAAAAAGGGTAGGAGAAGAAGTTTTGTACCCAAGTAATATTCCCGCATTAAATGAAAATCGATAAGATTCATCTGAAGAGTCCATTTACCAGAAAGAAATTCTGCATCATTCATAGCATTTGGCCACCAAGAATGATCGACTGCAATAAACCCAAGAGCAGAATTTTTTTCCATATGAGAATTAGTGCTATAATAGCGAGTGTATTCAGCAAGTAGCGACCAATCATCATGAGTAAAATGAAATCCTAGTCCTACTTTAAACGCAGGCTTAAAATCAAAATCCATATCTACTACATGTCCGACCTGTGCTCCATTTTTTATTTTGTAGTTTTTTCCAAAACTCATTTCTTCTTGCAACGCTTGCCAGTATAAAAATTTGCCCCAAAGAAAGAAGTTCCAAGGGTTGCTTGTATTGATTCTGCCAGGAGCGCTGTAAGCGTCTCTCATTTGATGTTTTTTTACGGGATGGCCTTGATCTAAAACTGGAGCTTGCCCGTTTTGTTTAATAGCATCATTTTGCTTTAGATCTTTTTTAAAATATTCATCGTGCATACCAGTTGTCATAGCAAAAATACTTGCAAAGCAAAAAGTAGCAATAATAAAAAATAACTTTTTCATCGTTAACCTAATTTGTTTAAAGTGATTATCTCTTCTTGCTAAGACTATTCTGTTTTTTTTCTTTTTTCAAATATTTTTTTCCTCTAAAAGGATAATTAAAGGGGAAAGTCAATTGAAAAAATTACAGAAAGTTGCTTCACATAGTGAAATTTATGGGATCTCTTTAGGTATTATTGGATATATTTGCTATGCCTTCTCGGCTGTTTTTGCAAAACTTGCTGTGGATGTCAATACATCCATGCTTTATTTTTTAAGAAATATCATGCTATTTGCATTTATCCTGCCTTTTTTGGGAATCAAAAAACTACCTTTAAAAACACAAAAATTTCATTTTTACTTAATAAGAGGTCTTTCGGCATTTATTGCTGTATATTTGTTTTATTATATTGTGAAAAAATTATCACTTGTTGATTCCACTCTTCTTATCAATACTTATCCTCTTTTTATTCCTCTTATTGCTCTTATCTGGTTTAGAAAAAAAATTCCTCTAAGACGTATATTGCTACTTTTAGTAGGATTTGTTGGTGTTATATTTATTTTAAAACCAAAATGGGACTTTTTTAATACCAGCGGATTTTTAGGTGTTCTTGCGGGACTATTCTTAGCTTTAGCTGTAGCATCGATTAGGAAACTAGCTAGAACTGAACATGCTGGTACCATGATGTTTTATCAATCGCTTATTTTGCTATTAGCATCCATATTTCCTGCATTGGTTTTTTGGCAGACAGTATCAGATCCTCTGATGTGGCTTTATATTTTTTTGGTAGGGATTTTTGCTTTTGCCTTTCAATACCTTATCATTAAAGCTTATACATATGCTCCTGTATCGAAAGTCTCAGCAACAGGTTATTTTATGGTCATAATGGGAGGAGTATTCGATTATTTTATTTGGAACACTATTCTAGATATATGGGATCTTATAGGAGTGCTGCTTGTTATTATTAGTGGTCTTTTTATAGTGTTAGATAAAAAACAATCGACTCCGATACGAAAAAAAATCAAAGATTAAAATTTACAGGAACTGTTTTTTTCATTTCTTGTTTAAGTTTTTCTAATCCTTTTTCTTCTTGAGCTGATATCACAAATAAGGGAGCTGTAGATGAGTATTTCTTTTGAAACTTTTTTGCTATTTCATCGGCGTTTTCTACATCAATTTTATTTAAGACAACGATAAAAGGTTTGTCTGCCATCTCTTTGCTATAAGATGTAATCTCTTTTCTTAGAGTAATAAAATCCTTATAAGGATCTCTTCCATCTATAGCTGCAATATCTATTACAAAAACTAATACAGATGTTCTTTCAATATGTTTTAAAAAAGAAATTCCAAGACCTTTATCTTTATGAGCATCTTGAATAATACCAGGGATATCAGCGATTAATACTCTTGAAAAATCTTCAAATTCTAAAAGACCTAAATTAGGATAAAGCGTTGTGAAAGGGTAGGGAGCTATTTTAACTTTGACTAAGGTTAAAGCAGAAATTAAAGTGGATTTACCAGCATTCGGAAATCCCACAAGACCAATATCTGCAATGAGTTTAAGTTCAAGCTCAACCTCTATTTCTTCTCCAAATTTGCCTTCTGTGCATTTGTTAGGAGCTCTTTGTCTTGAGGTTTTAAAAAAAGTGTTTCCAAGGCCTCCTTTGCCACCTTTACAAAGAGTATAGGTCTCATCCTCTTGTGTTAAATCGTGGATAATTTCACCAGTTTTTGCATCTTTAATAAGAGTGCCGACAGGAACAGAAAGGATTAAGTCCTTTCCTCTTTTTCCTTGTTGATTATTAGGACCACCTGCTCTTCCATTCTCTGCTTTAATGATTCTTTTGGATCTATAATCTTCTAAAGATAAAAGCTGGGGATTTGCCTTAAAAATAATATCTGCACCCTTGCCGCCATTGCCGCCAGCAGGGCCTCCTTTAGGAACATATTTTTCACGCCGCCATGCGACAATACCATTACCGCCTTTGCCAGCGTAAAGTTTTAAAACAACTCTATCTGTAAACATGAAAATTTATTTATATTTTTGGAAGCACAGAAACGAAGGTCTTTTTAGCCTTGCGGTATGATACAACTCCATCAATCAATGCAAACAAAGTAAAATCTTTACCAATGCCTACATTTTTGCCAGCATGCCACTGGGTGCCTCTTTGTCTTACTAAAATGCTACCTGCTGTCACAAATTGATCGTTATTTCTTTTGACGCCAAGACGCTGAGCATTTGAGTCTCTTCCGTTTCTGGTCGATCCTTGACCTTTTTTATGTGCCATAATTTATCCTGCTTTAATTTGTGTAATTTTTACTTTTAAATACTTTTGTCTGTGACCTTTCTTTCTGAGGTAGTTTTTTCTTCTTTTGTATTTATAAGCTATCACTTTTTCGCCTTTCACTTCTTTTAAAATTTCTCCTTTAACAGAAAAACCTTTAACATAAGGTGTTCCAACGTGCATTTTCGTGCCTTCACTTAGAAAAAGAATATTTTTAAATTCAACTAATTTCTTGTCTTTTGGGGTAAGTAGCTCGATATCAATAATATCGCCTTCTTCTACTTGGTATTGCTTGCTTCCTGTTTCAATGATTGCGTACATAGCGCTCTCCTATCAGTTTAATGGAAAAATAATAAAGAAAAATTACCCTGTTTGTCAATGGATAAGTAAACAGCTCTTTTTTGATAAAAAGTAAAATTTTTTTGAATTGAAATTTAGAAAAAAAAGGATTTGATCTTACCTAGATCAAATCCTATTAATTTTCAGAAAAATATTTGAGTGCTTTTTTAGAAACTATATCCAACGCCAATTCCGAAGGGAAAACCACCTAAGTATCTTTTAAATTTATGGTTATATTCAGTGTGTTTAATCGTTTTTCTATCGAAAAGGTAACCAGCAAAGAAATCAATCGTGCAGTTAGGATGAGGTAAAAATACAAATCCAACTCCAAAAGTAGCTCCAAATGTATTTTCTGATTTTTCTTTTTTATGATGTTCATATTCTGACCAGGTTTTTGAATAGATCCAATTGGGTGCAATTTTTCCATAAAATTGAATGTCATGTCTTATTGAGCAAATAGCTTTAAAACCAAATGATATGGGAAAGAGCAAAACATCACAGTCTGTATCTACGTGATAGTTATGGCCGTCTTTATATAAAACGCCTGTTTCTAAAAACCAAAATAGAACGTCATATATTCTTCCATGCCATTCTAAAGATGGCATAAAACCACCCTTACCATAAAGTTCTCTGGCTGTATTGTCATTAAAGTAAAAAAATGCTGGTTTCACTTCGAATAAATAATCGTTCTCTTTTTTCTCTTGAGCAAAAATAAAAGCAAAACTCAAAAGAAAAAACAGAAAAATAAATTTGTATTTCATGGTTTTATCCTTCTATTGTAATTTTAACTGGTCCTTCTACGTTACCGAATTCATCTGTCCAAGTAACATAATAAGTATGGGTTTCCCCCCTTTTTAAATTATTTTCGATAAATATAGCAACACGATTGTGACTAACAATGCTACTTATTAGTTGAGTTAAAGCTGCATCTTTGTAAAGTCTAAACGTTCCTCTTTGCGCAACGGCTTCTGCTGTAATTTTATTTCTAAACACTTCTTGCAAGTAGTCTCTTATCTGTTGATGCTCACCTGTAACTCTAAGAGTGATTTCTTGGAAATGATTCATTTCAGCTGCTCCATAAGGAGTCCCCGAGTTCACATTCGCCCAAATAGCTATACCATTTACTGTATTATGATTTCCTTCATCAGCAATAAAGACTTTTGCTCTTGGACTATAGGCCGTTTCAAAAGGAATTCCGGATTCTAAAGTGTTCACAGACCAATTAGCGCCAAAGTCTGTTGAGTGAGCAGTCATTATACTCCAATCAGCACCTGTAGAAGAATTCCAAGAAACTAACATTGTATCGTGATCATTGATTGAAACATGAGGCATTATCCATTCAGAATTCAAAGAAGGATCAATAACCAAAGGAGTGGACCATGTATATCCCAAATCTGAAGAGGCACTAATTTGAGGAGCATAAGGACCTGGCCAGCCTGCGGGATTAGTATTTTTTTGCCAAACAATAGCTGCATGTCCTTTTATATTCATATCAATGATAGGGTAAGGCCAATCATAAGAAGTTCCAATCGTTTGAGGGCTAGACCATGTATCATCATCTAAAGAATACCTTGCAATATTAACATCGTAAGGTCCCGGATAACCCACTGGGTCTACTTGTTGCCATGCAACGATAGCATTTCCTTGAAAATCACTGGAAATTACAGGTAGTGTCCAATCGGAAACTGATACTGTAGTTAAAGTAGTAATAGTCCATGTAGCTCCATAGTCTTTAGAAATAGCTGCTTTTGTAATCATGTCATAAGTGAAAGGAGTGGGATCAATATTGGTCTGCCAAACTACAGCAATATTTTGCCCTGTTGAATCCAAGTAGGTGATTTGTGGGAATGTACTTAAATAAGAAACATTTGTATCAATATTTACAGAAGGATTCCAACTTCTTCCTGCATTAGTAGATGTTGCTATATATGTAGAATAATTAGTTCCACTTCTATGACTCCAAACAACAGCAGCATGTTGATCTGTTATAGCAACTTGTGGTCTTGGTGCATGATTATTACCTGATCCTCCTGCACTTGCATCTAATAATTGAAGATTTTGAGGCAATGCACCATATGGAGTTACTTTTACTTCATAAGTAGTTCCAGTATATCTGTGCCAAGCAATGATTGCTTGATTCGCATCATTCAAAGCGACTCTTGGATGTGTGTAATTTTTATTTGATTGATAATTTACATGATCGATATAAATTGCAGGATCCCAAGTAGTTCCAAAATCTTTAGAAATGGCAGCTTGTTGATAAGATCTAGATGTTGAATTATCGTAAAACCCCCATACAGCAACAGTATATCCGGATTGGTTAAAATCAAGATAGGGAGCTATGTATTCTGGATTAGCTGTATTTTTTGCTATAACTGAGTTAGCAGGTTTCCACGCTCCAAAAATTTCACAGCTGGTAAAGATAGTTAAGAGAAAAATAAAAAACGAAATAAGATTTTTTCTCATTTTAAATCCTTTTTTTTTTGCAAAAAATATATGCGCATAAAAATTTTTTTTAAATATTTTTTATTTGTCATTTCAAACAATAAAAGATCCTACTTTCATTAAAGATTTTTTAGCCTTCAACTCTAACTACTACTGGACCAACTAATTTTCCGAATTGATCGGTCCAAGTAATGTAGTAAGTAAAGGATTCTCCTTTCACTAAATTATTTTCAATAAACTTAGCTACTCTATGGCTGTTACTTACAGATCCTATAAGTTGAGTAAGTGCAGCATCTTTATATAACCTAAAAGTTCCATATTCGCCGATGGCTTCAGTGGTGATGACATTTTGCAGCTCTTCTTGCAAGAAATCTTTAACTTTTTGATGTTCTCCGGTAGCTCTAAGGGTTATTTCTTTGTAATGATTCATTTCTACTGCTCCATATGAAGCAAAAGTGTCTAGATGTGGCCAAATAGCTATTCCATTTACAGCATTTTGATTACCGCTATCCAAAATATATGATTTTACTCTTGGCGCACCTGCATTAATAACTATTGCATTAGGACTTAAAGTAGTTACAGACCAAGTGCTTCCAAAATCCGTAGAAACAGCTCCTTTTATTATCCAATTAGGCGAGGTGTTTTCAACGTTCCACACACATAAAGCGACTCCATGGTTATCCATAGATACATGAGGATAAGTTCTCCAATTAACATTAGGATTTAATGGATCTACAAAAACAGGAGCTGCCCATGATTGACCTCCATTAGAAGAGAATGCTGTTTTAACCCAATATTGAGAAAAAGTAGGTTCTGAACTTTGATAGGTGACAATGGCTTGATTATTATTATTCACAGCTATTCTAGGATAAGGCCAGTCATAAATTCCTGTATCTATAGTATGTAAAGAGCTCCAACCACTTGCTACAGAATAAGTAGATGATTTTAGATCATAAGGAGCTGGCCAGGGTCCTATTTCTTCTTCCCACGCTGCAACTACGTTTCCATTTCCATCGCCTCCTACTACAGGCATAGTCCAATCTTTAGAAGCAGTGCTTAATATTGAAGCATCAGACCAACTAGCGCCAGAATTAGTGGATACAGATTGTAAAACATAATAGTCTGATCCATCATAATATTGCCAAACTACAACGGCAAGTCCTGTAGCATCAAGATAAAGCTGCGGAAAAGGTTCCACGCTACTTGTTACTAAACTTCCCATAGGAATTTGTGTTGGGGGAGTCGACCAAGTTATTCCACCATCAGTTGTTTTAGATGTATATATAAAGTAATTAGTACCTGCAGTGTCATGACCCCATGCTACAACAGCAGTATCTCCTACCATTGCGATTTCTGGTCTTGGAGGGTTTTGTCCAGCACTGGCATCTAATGTTGTGAGGTTTTGAACTGTTGGTGCCAGAGGATAATTATTAGTTAAAGAACAAACCTTTACTGCATAAATAGGAGTAGGCCAGCCAAATCTATGCCAAGATACCAACGTTTGATTATTATCATTTACAACAGCTCTTACATAGGTGCTTTTATTATTAACTTGATAATCTGCTTGATCGAGATAGGATACTGCAGACCAATTAGCGCCAAAATCGGGAGAAATAGCTGCTTGTGGATGGGATCTATTTGGAATGGGAAAATCATCAAAATAACTCCAAACAGATACAGTATAGCCGGATTGATTAAAAGCAAGAGTAGGAGCGATATATTGAGGTTTACTAGAAGGCTGTGAAGTAACAATATAATTCGAAGGATTCCATCCTGCAAAAGTTTCACTATATCCTAAAAAAATATAGAAAAATAAAAGTAAAAGAAAAGCAATCTTTTTCATTTTAATCCTTGTTTTTTGCAAAAAATATATGCGCATAAAATTTTTTTAGTCTTCAAATCTTACTGCTATTGGTCCGACAACTCCTTTATTGAATTCATCTGTCCAGGTAACGTAATAAGTAAAGGTTTCTCCTTTACTTACATTATTTTCAATAAACTTAGCTACTCTATGACTATGAGTCACTGTTCCTATGAGTTGAGTCAGTGCAGCATCTTTATATAATCTAAAGGTTCCATTTTGGCCAATGGCTTCTGCTGTGATGACATTTTGTAGTGCTTCTTGTAAGTAATCTTTTATTTCATGGTGTTCACCGGTAGCTTTAAGAGTAATTGCTTGAAAGTGATTTGCTTCTATAACGCTATAAGGTGTAATTGAATCTATATGTGCCCAAATAGCAAAACCATTTACAGCATGATGATTACCCGTATCTAAAACACCGACTTTTACTCTAGGACAATAAGCTGTTTTATTAGTAGCAAGTGGACTTAAAACAGTTGTTGACCATGTGCTTCCGAAGTCGTTAGAAACAGCACCTTTAATCGTCCAATTGTTGCCTCCAAGATGAGAATTCCAAACGCATAAAACAACGCCATAATCATCCATTGCCACTTCAGAATGAGTATTCCAATTAGTATCTGGATTTAAAGGATCTACAAAAACAGGAATATCCCATGTTTGACCGCCATTAGAAGAAAATGCTGTTTTAACCCAATAATTCGTTTGAGTAGGATCAACCATTTGATATGTTGCTATAACTTCACTGTTATTATTCATGGTTACTCGAGGTGTATTCCAATCATAGATTGCAGTATCTATAGTTTGTACAGGTTGCCAACCACTACCTGATACATAAGCAGAAGATTGTATATCAAAAGGAGCAGGCCATGGTCCTGTTTCAAATTGCCATATAGCTACTGCATTACCATTGTTGTCGCCATCTAGAGCAGGCATAACCCAATCAGGAGTTGAGCTTGAAATAATTGAAGCATTCGACCAAGTATTTCCAGAATCTGTTGATGTAGATTGACAAACATAATAGTTTGATCCATCGGAAGTATATTGAAAAATAACTATAGCTAGTCCTGTAGAATCAAAATAGAGTTCAGGAAAAACAGGATCTACATTAGGTGCTAAAGCTCCCATAGGAATAGATCCTGTAATAGGCCAAGTAGCACCACTGTCAGGTGTTATGGCATAATAAATATCATGACTACCCCCACTTTCATGGTCCCAAGCTACAATAGCAGTGTTGTCAACCATCACAATTTTAGGTCTCGGAGCTAGTCCTCCTCCTTGAGCTCCAGCATTTGCATCTAATACTGTTAGATTTTGCGCTGTTGGCCCTATAGGAGTATTTGTTAAAGAACATACTCTAACATCATATCCAGCTGGTATTAAAGTTGGATCATATCTATGCCAAACCATCAAAGCATCGTTATTATCATTTACTGCAAGTCTCACAAACATATTTGCCAGTTGGGATTGATAATTCGCTTGGTCAATATATGATATAGGAGTTGGCCAACTTTTCCCAAAGTCTGTTGAAATAGATGCCTGGATATTTGCCCTACTGGGAAGAAAAGATGTGTCAATATACGTCCAGGCAGTTACGGTATAGCCAGATTGATTAAAAGCAATGGCAGGAAGTACGTACTCAGGGTTATCTGCATTTTGCGATGCAACGATATAATTAGGTGCAGTCCATCCAGCAAAAATAGAATTAAATCCTAGAAAAATACTGAAAAATGAAAACAAAACTTTTCTCATGATAAATCCTTGTTTTTTGGGAAACGACTATATGCATGTGAAAATTTTTTTGAAATATAATTTTTATAAAAGAAAAAATGTCTCGTTCTTCTTTTGAGAAACAAGACATTTTGAAAATTTGTGATAAGCTTATATTTTAAAAACTATATCCAAGACCTATTCCGAAAGGCATTCCACCGAAATATCGTTTATATTTTATGTTTTGAGCTTTGTCTTTGAATGTTTTTTTATCATAAAGGAAGCCTACGAAAAGATCGATAGCGCAATTTTCAACAGGAAAAAAGATAGCTCCTATACCAAAGCTTGCGCCGAAAGTACTTCTAGACTTTGAACTATCAAAAAAAGGATAGTCATCCCATGTTGTAACCCAAACCCAATTAGGGGCTATTTTTGCATAAAGTTGGATAAAATTGTTTATAGAATAAATACCTTTTAAACCGAAGGATAAAGGCATCAAAAAGATATCGGTATCTGTATCGAGATTATAATCGTGGCCATCTTTGTATAAGAAACCAAGTTCCGAAAACCAAAATAAGTTTTCGTAAATTCTTCCATGAAATTCTAAAGAGATCATAAAGCCACCTTTATTATAGAGATCTCTTGCAGTATTATCATGGAAATAAAAGTACGATGGCTTTACTTCAAATAAGTAATCATTTTCTTTTTTTTGCTCTTCTTCTTTTTCTGGTTCCTGTCGAATAGGCTTACCATATGAACCGGAAGGTCTATCATATGCAAAAAGAGTAAGACAACTTGTTAAAATTAATAATAAAAAGAAGTTTTTTTTCATAATTAACCTCTATAAGTTACGATTGTAGGACCTATGATATAAGCCTAATGTTGTAATTATTTGTATCGCTTAATTTATCATTATGGTCAAGTTGTTCTGTTTATATTATGTCAAGTGAAAGAAATAAGGTCTGCTCCAAATAATATGGAAAAAATCTTTCTATTTCACTGTTACTTGAACGGGACCAACGGTATATCCAAACTCATCTGTCCAAGTGATATAATATGTATAAATGTTTCCTTTTCTAACGTGATGTTCAAATAATTCCGATATTGCAGTATCGGTTGTTGTCGAATCAATAAGCTGAGTAAGACCTGGATCTTTGTACAGTTTAAATATGCCTTTTTGTCCAATTCCTTCAGCATTAAGTTTGTTTCTTAAATCTGCTTGAATATACCCTTGTGCTTTTTCTTGACTTCCAGAAACATTTAGATGTATTTCTTGGTAATGATTCATTTGTGTAGAAGAGTTCGGAGAAATATAGGTTGACCACAAGCCAATTGCATTAAGAGCATTTGGGTTTCCTTTTTTATCTATAAAGATATTTGCTCCACAGGATGATCGTGTTGTATCCAAACCTGTTGCTAAAGTACCCAAAGTCCAAGTTTGTCCATTGTCAGAAGAATCTGCTCTTCTAATTTCTATATTTCCAAGTGATCTATGATTCCATATCACTATTGCTCTTCCTGTATCATCTAATTTTACATTTGGTTGTGTATATAGGCTACTAGTCGCTGGATCTACAATATTACTATTAGACCAAGAAGCTCCCCAATCAGAACTGTATGCTACTTTAGTATAATACGTAGCTCCTCCTGCGTGATGTCCCCAAGTGGCCACAGCATGACCTGAACTATTCATACTTATTTTAGGATGATAAATAAAATTGAAAGAGGGATTGGAAGGATCTATCACGCTAAATGACCATGTTTTTCCGTAATCATTAGAAGAGGCAGTTTTGACAGTTAAAGTAGCTGGTCCTACGTCAATAACCCAAATAATGATTGCATGACCTGAATTATCCATCACGATATCAGGAAAGGTGAAGTAAGTGGATTTATCTACTTGATTGTCAATAATAATAGGTGTTGACCAAGTAATGCCACGATCAGAAGAGTAAGCGACTTTAGTATACATATCTGTTGTTCCGTCATCATAAGTCCATGTTGCTATCGCATTTCCATATTTATCCATAGCTATACGTGGATAAGTTTCATCATCGCTAGGATCGTTTAAATCTAAATTATTTTGACAAATCCAATTAATTCCGCGATCGACAGAAAGCATTGTTTTTATAGTATGATTACCTGATAAGTCTTCATGAGACCAAATAGCTAGAGCGTTCCCCATATTATCCATAGTAATATCAGGACGTGGAGCATAAATAGGTCCTGCTGCTGCATCTAAGACAGTTATCTTTTGTGGATTTTCTCCATAAGGAGTTACTCTTACTTCATATTGAGGTCCTGTATCTCTTTGCCATACTATTATAGCATGATTTGACTCATCTAAAGCTACACGAGGTCGAGTATTATGACTCAATGAAATATTAGCTTGATCAATAAAAACCGCGGGAGACCAAGTTTTTCCAAAGTCAGTAGTTATGGAACTTTGCACTTGATATGCAGGAGGTCCTCCATCACGATATCCCCATACGGCGACACCATATCCAGAATGATTCAGATCTAGAACGGCTCCCACTTGTTCATAGTCAGAAGAATTGGAAGAAATTATAGTATTGGTAGGAGACCACCCACAAAAGGCTATGGAAGAAATTAATACACTAAATAGAAAAATAACTTTTTTCATTTAATATCCTTTTTGTAAATTTTTTTAGTCTATAATTGTTATCTGAGCAGGCCCTGTTTTATTTCCAAAATCATCTGTCCAAGTTACATAGTATGTTCTTATGTCTCCTTTTTTCACTCTTCTCTCTATAAGCTCAGCTACATCTGTATCTTTCCTAACGCTATCTATTAATTGTGTGAGTCCAGGATCTTTGTATAATTTAAACGTTCCCATTTGACCGATAGGATCACATATGGTTTTATTGCGAATTTCTTCTTGCAAAAAACCTTTAATACTACCTTTTTGTCCTGAAATAGAAAGAGTGATGATTTGATAATGATTTGTATCCACAGTAGAACTGGCAGCAGAGGCATGCGCCCAAATAGCGAGACCATTTGTAGCATTTATATTACCATGAGGATCCATCACAACTTCTGCTCGAGGGGTTCCTGCAGTAATAGTTTCAATTGCAGCAGCTAAGATCGTTGGAGATGTTGACCAAGTTTTGCCGTAATCAAAAGAATTAGATACTTTTATATCCCAAATATTTCCACCACCAGGACGTCGAAAATTCCAGATTATTATAGCTTTGCCAGCATTATCCATCGCAACTTTAGGAAATGACCAGTCTTCACTTCCTGTATCTAAAGTTGTTGTCGAAGACCAAGTTTTCCCATAATCATCACTACATACAGTTTTAATATCAAACGGCCCTGTAAGAGAAGCTTGCCAAACAATAGTAGCATGGCCTGTTTCGTCCATGGCTACATGCGGAGAAACCCAATCAAGACAAGGAGTTGTAGGGTTTAAAGTTATAGCTGAAGACCAAGTAGCGCCCCAATCAGAGGAATAAGCTGTCCTTACATAATAATCATTTGCTGCGTCTCTGTTTTCGAATGTAATAATTACATTTCCATTTTTGTCCCAAGCTAATTTAGAAAAAGCATTTGTTCTGTTATAAGTTGTACCATCTATGGTAGAGGACTCAGACCATGTTTTTCCAAAATCTGTAGAAATTGCATATCTAACATAATGAACATATCCAATTTCTTCTTCCCAAACAGCAATCGCATGACCATTGTCATCCATAAGAAGTTGAGGAAAAACCCAATCTCTACTTGGCCTTTGCGGATTAAATATAGTAGGAGTAGACCAAGTATTTCCATAATCTGAAGAATAAGCAGTTTTAATAAAATGGTTATTTGATGTATCTCCTAAAGACCAAATAGCTATTGCATTGCCTAAGTTGTTCATTGCAATTTCAGGTCTTGTAGGATGGTTTATTGGAGAAGTATCTAAAAGGGTAATATTTTGAGCAGACGCTCCATAAGGAGTAACTCTAACTTCATAACTTGAGGGGCTAACGAATCTGTGCCAAATAATAATGGCGTGATTATCGTTATCCATTACAACACGAGGGCGTGTATTTGATTGAGCTCCTGTTGCATAGTGAAGAGGATCTATTGTAGTAGGAGTGGTAGACCAAGATTTACCAAAATTATTCGTAGTGGATGCTTGAACATAAAATCTCGTAGTAACTGAATCGTAATAACCCCACGTGGCAATACCATATCCTGAATGGTTCATAGCTACATTTGCAGATCTACAACGATAATTTGTAGCTGCTGTGGTAACGTTTGTAGGCGTTGGATCCCAACTACAATAAATAAAACAAAAACTGAATAAAAAAAATAATGAAATAACTGCTCTCTTCATAGCAAACCCTTATTTTGATGAAAGAACTATAGGCCTGTAAATTTTTTTTTAAAATAATATTTTAAAGATTTAAGCAGCTTTTCTTTTTCGAAGAACGAGCTTT
>Ga0180437_10003154_pt1 | contig 24921 bp, 11 predicted proteins | sample SS_ome_4_FD_132410 | JGI IMG/M metagenome (GOLD analysis project Ga0180437, IMG submission 132410) | Hypersaline lake sediment archaeal communities from the Salton Sea, California, USA - SS_3_D_1 metaG | ecosystem: Environmental > Aquatic > Non-marine Saline and Alkaline > Hypersaline >... | reverse complement strand
TGGACCGCTTCGGCTTATTCAACCTGCAGCTCTATCATCACTACATTGATCTCTACCTGGCGGACCTGACCGTCAACGGGCACAAGGTCGATCTCGGCAAAGACCCGGGCTGGGAAGGCCGCGGCAACCGCGTGCAGTTCCTGGAAGAGGACTTTCAGCGGCAGGATTTCGGCTACAGCGAGACCAACTGGGCGGGCCGGGACATCGGCGAACTGGGAGGTCAGTTCACCAGTGCCGAGCCCATCGATCCGCTTTACGGTTACTACGCTGACGACATCGGTACGCTGACTTTGGATGATCCGATCTCGTTCTCGGGCAATGTTTGTTTCGTCAACGACTCGACCGACGCCGGAATGCACATCGGCTTTTTCAGCGCGAAGGACCTGACGGCCGATCTGAGCCAGCGTGCTACCCATTTGAAGACGGCGACGAATTCCCTTGGTGTTCTCATCGAAGGCGGCGCCCGCTCCGGCAAGCATTTTATGCCTCAAGTTACTTCGAGCAAGGACACTTTCAATGCGAAGCAGGGACTTCCGATCCGTCCGACCAAGCAGAAGCATGCCTTCAAGTTGGACTACGATCCGAAAGCGAACGGAGGGCTGGGCAGCGTCAGCCTCACTTTGGACGGCGACACGCTTTCGATGGACCTGAGCGAGAAGCAACGCGCCGAGGGCGCCGTCTTCGACCGATTCGGAGTGGCCAATCTGCGCGCCGGCGGAAAATACGTCGTGGTGTATTTCGACGACCTGACCTACACCGCCCGCCGGCCAAAGCATTACCAGCCGGTGTTCCACAAGCAGGAGGTAACGAAGACTCCGTACCCCAAGGGCGGGCGGGCGTTTTGAGCAGGGCAGCGGCAACTCATCGGGGCGCTGCTTCCGGAACCTGCTGCTTTCCGGCGAAGCACCGTACCTCGCCGGATTCGGTCGCCAGAAAGAGCCGTCCACCGGCCGCTGCCAGCCCGTCGAAAACCGGCGGCGATTCCAGCTCGCACTCGAAGAGCTTGCTGCCGTCGTTTGGATTGAACGCTAAAAGGGCCGCCCCCTTGCGGCCTTCGAAGGCGGCGGTGGGATCTTCCGGGTTGCAGACATCCAGCGGCCCGGCGGCAACCAACCCGCCGGCGGTGCGGACCATGGCGCGAATCCGCACCGGGACGTTGCTGATCCACTGGGGCGGCTGGGCGCGGGCGAAACCGACGCCCAGGTTCCAGCAGGTTTGCAGCTCGCCCTCTTGCGGCGACCAGTGGAGGAACTCCGGTCCACTCTGGCCGTCGCCGCTCACCAGAACCGGTTGCGTATCGTTGCGGTCGGCAACCAGGAAGTATCCGTCCGTTGCCGGGAAGAACAAGGGGCTCAAGAGGTTGCGACGTACGAAGCACTTCACGGCGTAGGTATGGGTCTGGTCAAAGACGATCAGCTCACCCGCCCTGGACGACTGGTGCGCGAAATTGAAGGCGGGCCAGCGGTCTGCGACCATCCAGTGACTGCGGCTGAACCAGGAATCGTCGAGAAACCCGGCATTGGAGAAAAGATGCTCGCCGAACGCTCGCACGCCCAGGTTCTTCACGCCGGGCTCTCCCTCGATGGGCGTCGACAGCTTTTCCAGGCGGGTGTTGAATGCATTGTGGAAGAGGTAAATCAGCGTGCCGTCGGTCACCAGCAGATCCGTCTTCGCGCCTTCCATGGCGTAGGCGTTTTCGTCGAGGAGGGTCGTGTCCGGGTGCGGGCCGTCGAGCCGGATCTGGTACCGCGTTTCGCCGGTGGCAGGATCGAGGCCGTACAGGAAAATTCCCCCGTCCAGGAACGAGCTGCGGCCGGCGACCAAATAGACCGTGTCGTTCATCACCAGCACGCTCCCGTGGACCGGCCAGGCCGACTCCACCTGCCCGAACGCCATCACCCGCCGGTCCTCCGGCGCGGCTCGAAACTTCCACGCCAACACGCCGTCCGATGCCCGCAAACAGTACACCCATCCATCGGCAGAGCCGAAAATCAGGCGACCCCGGTAGTACGTCGGCGACGAGTCCACGCGCCCGCCGGCGCAATAATCCCAGATCGGCCGGCCCGTCGCCGCGTCCAGGCAGCAGACTTGGGCGGCGTCCACTCGGGCTACGAACAAGCGACGAGCGACGACCAGCGGCTGGGTCAGCTTGCCGCCCAGGGGCATTGTCCAGGCGGGACGCACTTGAGGGTCGACGTGCGACGAAGTGCTGCTGCTCCGTTTTGGGTCGTGGCGGTACATCGTCCAGTCGTCTGGGCCAGCCTGGAATGCCCTCGGCTCTGTTTGCAACAGCGTCTCGTAGGCGGGCCCCCGAACCCGTCGCGGGACGTCTTCCGCGCTTGGCAGAGTAACGTCCTGAGGCGAAAGCGCCAGGAAACCGCCCAGCTTCACGCCGGCGTAGCAGAAGCACGGATGCGGCGTGCCGTAGAGCAACCCGTTGCAGGGCAAAGCCCGTACCGGCAGGCGCCGCGGACCCAGTTGTGGCGGGAGTGGCGGCCTTCGTCCAGATCGAGAAACTCCACGCCCCGCTTGGGCAGGAGAAGATAGTTGTCCGTGGCTTTGCTGCGGTAGCATCGCGAATGGTGGCCGCGCGTGATCAGCATGCCCAAGTCCACCTTCCGGGCGGGCCGGCCTGTCCACGGGTCGTAACCCGTAATGCTCGTAGCCTCCACGCCTTCGACTCCATACCACAACAGCCCGTCCGCAACGAACAGGTCCGGCGGGCAGGCGGTGCTGCCGAAGCCTCTGGCGCCCGGCAGTTTCCACAGCGCTTTGCCGTCCGCGGCCGACAGCCCAACGAGTTGCCTCCCGCCGACGCACAACACAATGTCCTTGTAGACGACCAGCGTCGTGTCGGTGTTGCAGACGGAGTGGGCGGCGGGCTCGGTGGGCGTCCGCCACCGCTCTTGCCCCGAGGCGACATCTAAGGAGACAACCGCCTCGCCGTCGTGATAGAACACATGCGGCCGGTTCAGGGCAAGCGACAAGGGCACGACAACGCCCGGCTCCGTCTGCCACAAGCGGCGCCCCGTGCCGGCTTCCAGGGCCACGAGGACCGCTGGGCCGGCCTCCTCTCGACGCGATGGTTGCTGCCCGGCCGGGACGTCGTTGCTCTCCACGGGCATGTGGATGCAGAGCACCAGCAGGCCGCCGTCGTGCACGATCTCGTCGGCCCGTTCGGTGCCGGCGTAGGTCACGACCGTCTGTCCGGTAGCGGCGTCCAGCGCCGTCAACGGGGCCTGGTATCCCAGGGTCACGTAGATCCGATTCTCACCGGCCACCAGGCGTCGCGGAGCCGCCAGGGGGAGCGCGGACCGCTGGCTGGGCATCCGCCTCCAGTCAAGCTGCTCCATCTCCGCCCGCTTCCACGCCTCCTATCACAGTCGGGAATCTCCCGTTTCCACAGCACGATGCCGTTGCTGGCATCCCTCGCGGTGAGGGTCCATTGGTCGGGGATGCGCGGATCGATGATGCCGGTGGGACCTTCGTCGAAAATGGAAAACAATCGGCCCCGCGAGGAGACCATCGCACACAGGCTGGAATCGTATTCGTGGCTCCGGCTCCACAGGGGCCCCGCGATCCACTGGAGACGCCGCGGCGCAGCCACCACGCGGTCGTGCGCCACCGCGTTGCCCGTGGCGTCGTGGAGGAAGTGTGTCCAATCGTCAATCGCCTCGGGCCGCGGTTTGACAGTCTTCCCCCATTGGCTGTCCTGCTTCACGTAAGCCACTCCGTTCGGGCAAAGCACGCGGAGGACCTCGTCCATCGTCAGGTCCGCAAGGTCCTCGGCGACCACCAGGTTCGCCAGGTTATCAACGTAGGGCAGCGTCTTTCCGGTGTAGCCGTCGACCGACACGCACCCATAGAGGCCCTGCGACTGGAGGTACTCGCGGGCTGTTTGGACCTCGCTCGAATCGACATCGAGGCCCTGCACGCTGTAAGCCTCGCCGGCATGCAGGGCGGCGGTCAGCTTCCCGTCGCCGCAACCGAGGTGGACGATCAGCCCGCCTTTGACGCCGGTCACGTTGAGGATCTGCCGGGCCACTGTTCGCACCGGCGACCGGGAGTCGGCGTCTTCGGCCGCGAGACATTCCGCGGCAACCAGGCAAAGCACCGCAACAAGTACGCCGAGGATTCGGCTCTTGGCGAGGTTTCGGTAGTTCATAATGCGTTCCCCCGGGGTGTGGCGAATTGTGGGGGCAGATCTTTTGAACCGACTTCTGAAGACCCCCTATGGCCACTATGTTAGTCGCCGGGATACGCGCACGCCAAGTCTTCGGCGAGGGTCGCAAGCGACCGCGAGCCGTTCTGGTTTTTGCCGCCGCGCAGCAAAGATGTTGCACTTGTTCATGCTTTTCCTGACGCGCCTCAAAGAACCACCTTCTCCCATCCGTCGGGCGGCTGTTTTGAGAACCTGCCTCGGCCAGTTCGGGAGACGTTTTTCGGAATCGCCAAACCGCGGCAGAAACCGTTCGCGCCGAGCAGTCCGCTACATGCGAACAGGCGTTCACTGGTCGTTCGGGGGGCCGCGAGTCTCGTTTGCCGAACATGCTGCCAAACGGTGTCAGCCATTCCTCGTCGCCCTCAAGGACTTCGCGTTTCGACCCGGCCGATCGGCGCGGATCGCCGTCGCCTACGGCTTCAGTTTTAATGGCGGCAATGTGAGAAATCGGGTTGGGCCGGCTATACTGCAGGCTTTCAGGGATAAGGTAGTGCCGCGTTCTCAATACGAAGGGGCAACACAAAGGAGTAGCCTCATGGACACAAGAACCACGCAGAGGTTCGAGAATGCGCGCCGGTTTATGTGCCTTACGACAGTCTTCATCTGCCTCTGTTGCCTGGCCGGCACGGCGCTCGCGCAAAACTCCCGAGAGAAGACGGGCTTGACCGTTGCATTTCAATCCCATCCGCCCATGCGTCCCCTGCCGGCTGCCACGAGACGACCGATGAACAAGGGGGCGGCGTTGTTTGTGGATGCTGTTCGCGGGGACGACGCTGGCGCAGGCAGCGAATCCGCGCCCTGGAAAACGCTGGCACACGCACTGCGCCGACTCAAGCCCGGCGATACGCTCTACCTCCGCGGCGGCACGTACTATGAGAAGGCCTTTCTCAGCCGGTCTGGCACCGAAGCCCAGCCGATTACGATCCGCTCGTATCCCGGCGAGCTGGCCGTCCTCGATGGAGGGCTTCGCGAGTTTGTGGAAACTCCTGCAACGTGCTGGGAGCCTGCGGGTGGCGGCATAGAAGGCGAGTTCGTCTCGACCCGGACATACCGAGAACTTGCCGACCGTCAGGTCCCGCACCAGTTTCTGCCCGCCGCCTGGGAGCCAATGTGGGGCATCGAGGAACAGCGGCCGATCGCGCTGGGGCATTTCGCCGACTCGATGGTTCCGCTTCACGGTTATCGTAACGCCGTTGATCTTCGCGCCACGAATGAACTGTGGCTCGGTGGAAGGGACGAGACGCGAGAATCGGGCCTCTACTGCGGCCCCGGCCTCTGGTTCAACCGTGAGACCGGACGCATCCACGTTCGCTTGGCTCACCATCGGTTGGCGGGACTGGGCGGCCGCGCATACAAGGGCGAGACGGATCCTCGCAAGCTGCCGCTGGTCATCACCGTCGGCTTCGGCACCGACGTGCTGCGTATCAACGGCGTGCGGCATGTGCGGATTCAGGACCTCGTCCTACGCGGCGCCACCGCCAGTCCCATGATTCACTGCTACGGCTCCCAGCACATCGAGCTCGACCACCTTGCGGTCTACGGCGGATTTCCGGCGCTGATGGTGAACGCGTCGCAAGACATTCGCGTCATACATTCATCGTTCCGCGGACTGGCAGCTCCGTGGAGCTCCCGTGCCCACATGAAATACCACGGCACAGCCTCGTACCAGGTCGTCTTTCAGAACAACCAGCCGGCCAACGAGAATATCGAGCTGGCGTGGTGTGAATTTACCGACGACCACGACTTTGCGTTTCTCCGTTACGTGGAGAATCTCCAGTTCCATCACAACTTCGTCGACAACTTCAACGACGACGGGCTGGAATGCGGCCCCAAGCTCCGCGACCACACGTTGTTCATCTACCAAAATCGGATCGGCCGCTGCCTGATCCCTGTCACCCAACACGAGATCGAGAAGGACGAGTCACCGCCGGACCACGATCCCGCGGCGGGCGTCTACCTGTTTCGCAACGTTTTCGACATGCGCGGCGGGACCTACAAGGCGCCGCCGACCGAACCCGATCCGAGCGGGAGTTTTCTGCACGGCGAAGGTCATCTGGTGGGCGATCACGGCGGCCCGATCTGGCCGGTGATGCACGTCTACCATAACACATTCCTTCGCCAAACGCCGGTTTTTCGCGATTATTTCCTCTTTGGGCTGGGTGCCCAGGGGCTGCGTCAGAACGAGCGGGACGTCTTCAACAACATCTTCGTCCAGATGGACCGCGTGCCGGGGGTCAATTTCGGCGGAGCGAAGGAAGCAGCGAATCTTCGTGAAGGGGGCAATCTCGTTTGGGGCGTCGCCGAAAGCCCGCAGCTCGACGGGGACCCGTTCGCCAAGTTCCGCGCCTCGCCGTTGTTCGAGTTAAGCCGCCAGCGCTATGAGCCCGGCTGGACGACCGAGGATCGTCTTGCCGACCCCAGGTTTGTCAGCCTGCCCAACGATTGGACAGTGGTTGCCGATCTTAGCCTTCAGTCCGCCAGCCCCGCCGTGAACGCCGGAGTTCGCCTGCCTGTGGCATGGCCCGATCCGTTGCGTGACTGCGACGGCAAGGAACCGGACCTCGGCGCGGTTCCGCTGGGCGCCGCGCCTTGGGGTGTCGGCGTCGACGGACGATGGTCCGTTTTCGGTGGAAGCTCGGCGTCAAATCACGCGATGTGACCGCGGAGTCACGCAAAAGTGAGCCCAGTCATGCTGCTCGGCCGTGATCTGGTTTACGGTCTGATCCCTCTCGTCGTCAGCGGGGTCCTGGAAACCACGCTCAAGGTTGACGAACTTGTCGATCCCGCTTGCGGTGCGGATATCTCCGCCCTGAGTAGGGGGCTTGGCGCCAACGACACGATCACCGTGGTTGTCGATGTTCCTTTGAGCGAGCCGGGCGAGCGGGCGCTCTGTGATCTAGAGCGTGCCTTGAGCGCGCGCGGGTTCACACCCGTGCGCCGCGACACGATGGAAAAGAACGGTCTGCACGTCGTGGTCGGAGTGGCGGGCAGGTCAAACGTCGTCGATCGGCTGTTGGCGGCCCACCACATTCCGCTCGCGAAGCAGCCCGGGTCACTCTGTATCCGGCACTTGCGTGAAGGCAATGAATCGCTGACGTTGATCGCCGGAGCGGACGAACGCGGCTTGAGCTACGCGATCCTGGAAGCGGCGCGAGCAGTGGAACTCGTGCCGGAGGCCGACTTGCCTTTGGCCGGCATTCCCGAAGCGACCGAGTCGCCCTACCTGCGTGTGCGGAGCATGACCGTTCAGCTTTTCAACGCCGACCTGGAAGCGGAATGGTACTTCGACGAAGAGTTTTGGGCCGAGTACTTCCAGTTGCTGGCTCGCTGCCGCTACAACAACTTCACGCTGACGTTTTCCCATCAGACCAATTACCTCACGCCGGTCTACGCCTACCTGGTGGACGTGCCCGAATTTTCGCAGGTAACCGTCAAGGGGCTGACGCCGCGGGATCGCCAGCGCAATCTGGCGATGCTGAAACGCATTACCGAAATGGCTGAGGAGCGGGGTCTGGATTTCACGCTCGGGATTTGGACGCAACTGCCCGTGGAAGATTACTCCGGTGAGATTCGCGTCACACATCTGCCCACGGGACTGACGGCCGCAAATTACTGTGGCACCGCACTGCGAACGGTTTTGCAGGCGTGCCCTGCCATCGACGCCGTGCAATTCCGGATGAATGCCGAGGCGGGTGTCTCGGAAGATCAGCAGACCGATTTTTACCGGCCGTTGTTTCGCGCCATTGGCGACTGCGGCCGTGCCGTGCGGGTCGATCTGCGCTACAAAGGGCTGCGGCCGGAGACGATCCAAATGGCGCTCGCAATGCAACTGGACGTGACGGTCTCGACCAAGTTCTGGTGCGAACACATGGGGTTGCCGTATCATCCCATGGCCGAGGACACGCACTATCGCGAGAGTCGCTATGGTTACGGCGCGATGCTCGCGAAACCCCACGATTACCGCGTGATCTATCGACTTTGGACGGTGGGGTCAAATCGCTTGCTGCTGTGGGCCGATCCCGACTATGCCCGTCGCTTTGCGGAAAGCTGCCGGCTGGGCGACGGTGAGGGATTCGAGGTGTTCGCCCTGTTGACCAACAAAGGCTACGGAAACGCGCCCGGCAAATGGCGCATCTTCGCCGATCGTTCTTATGAATCGTATCGCTGGGAACAGCAGCGGTATTGGTTTTACTACCTCGTTTTCGGGCGGATGGGATACAACCCGAAGTGCGATGCTGAAGTATGGCGGCGCGAGCTGCGGCACCGCTTCGGCGAAGCAGCCGGCGACATCGAGCGCGCGTACGAAAGTGGTTCACAGATTCTGCCGCTGATCGCCGCCACGTGCATGCCGAGTGCGAGCCAGTGGCGCTGGTGGCCGGAGATGGATACCGGCGGGTCTCTGCAAGAATACGCGCACACCGCACCCAGCGACACGGCCCAGTTCTACGGGATCCGCACCTGGAAACGGGCCGAGAACTGGTGGCGTGAACCGTGGGATGAGTTTCCGCCGGGTTTTGTGGAGGACGTTGTTGCCGGCAGAGTGACGGGCCGATGGACGCCGCCGCAGGTGAGCCGGCATTTGAACCAGTTGGCAAACCAAACGTTGCAGGCGCTCGTGAACGCAGGAAGAAGAATCCCCGATTTCTCGGACGCTGAGTTTCGAGCGACGCGGCTCGACTTGCGCGTCCACGCTTATCTCGCTCAGTATCACGCCGAAAAAGCGATGGCGGCGATGCACTTGGCGTTCTTCCAAGTAACCGGCGACAGCAGTCGTCTGCAACCCGCGCGGGATCGCATGCAGAATGCCCTCTCGGCGTGGACGCGCATTGTCGAGGCGACCGATGGGGTGTACCATGACAATCTTGTTTTCGGTCACAGCGAGGGCAGCAAACGCAGCCGAGGCGGTCACCATCACAGTGGCCACTGGAAGGACCGGTTGCCGGAAATCGAGGCCGACGTCGAGTGCCTTCGAGAGCTGCTCTATAAGCATCAGCCGGTCGCCGGCCGGTACAAGCGGTTCCCCGCAGAGAGCCCGCTGCAGAATCTGCCCCTTGTCGCGCATGAGCCGTTGGAATCGGTGATTGCCGGAAAGGATCTCGCAGTCCGTGCAAGTGTCACGAGCCGGCGGCCGATCAAGCTCGTGCGTCTCCATTTCCGACCACTCGATCAGACCGTCGACTGGGAGCACGTCGATATGAGATCCTCGGGTGACCACTTCGAGGCGCTCGTTCCCGGCGAGAAGATCGAGCCACGATGGGATTTCATGTACTGCTTCGAAATCCTCGACCAGCGCGGTGGAACATTCTGGCCATCATGGCAAGGGCGGCAGCCGTACTTCGTCGTCAAGGTACGGAAATGAGTCGTCGCCTTGCAGTGTTAACCTTTCCACTCTGCCGGCGAAGAGAGACGGCGGCCCACGTGGGCCGCTGAAGAATCATCGCCCGGGATACACATCGGGCGCGGACGAGGGTAACCACAGGATCGTGGGCGAGGAGAAGCACTGCTTCGCTACTGTGTCCCCTCGCGTTGGGGGCCGAAAACCGTTGGTCTGCCGCAGGACGATGGAGCCAAGTCACCGCCAGCGCTGACCGGGAGGCATATTTGGCTCGATTGGGGGTGGAGGCGGCTTGTGCGCCTCCTGCATGAAGGATTGAATTTGGCGGACCACGTTCGGGTGTGCAGCAGCCACGTCGGTCGTCTCTGCTACGTCCTTGTCCAGATCGTACAGTTCCAGGGAGCGACCGGGCTCGCGAATCGCCTTCCAGTTGCCCCAGCGGACCGCCTGGCCGAAGAGGCCCTCGGAATCGTGGGCCGATTCCCAGTACAGGTACTCGTGCTTCTTCTGCCCCTCCCGGCCCAGAAGTGTCGGCGCCAGTGAAAGACCGTCCACGCCCTCCAGCGTCGAGCCCGCCAACTCCATCAGCGTGGGCGCAACGTCAGCGAAGTAGACCGGCAAGTCGCTGATAGTGCCAGGCGGGGTGTGGCCGGGCCACCAGGCCAGCAGGGGGACGCGCAAGCCTCCTTCGTAGAGCGTGCCCTTGCTGCCGCGCAAGGGGCCGTTGCAGTCCAGCACGCCTTCGAGGTTCCGCGGCGCTCCGTTATCTGAGGTGAAGACGATGACCGTGTTGTCGGCCAGCCCCAGCTCCTCCAGCAGCGCTCGCACCTCGCCCACGCCGCGGTCGATCATCACGTTCATCGCGGCCATCACCTTTACGTCCTCCTCCCACGGCTTGTCTTTGAACATTGGCCAGGCGGGGTCGTCGGCCAGGATGTGAAAACGGCCGTGCGGCAGGGTCCACCCGCCGTAGCAGAAGAACGGGCCCCCCTTCCGATCGCGAATGAATTGCAGCATCTCCTGCAAGATGAGGTCGTGGCTGAACTGTCGGCGCTTGCCGATGGCCGGGTCGATCGGCGGATAGGCCCCCATCGGCGGCAGCTTCCGCTTCGACGTGTTCCACGCAAACCCCGCGTTCCCCTCCAGCGGCACCCGCTGCGAGTTGCGATACAGGTAGTTGGGGAAGAAAAAGTGGGCGTGGAACTGATTGTAGCAGCCGAAGAAGAGATCGAAGCCGTGCTTCTCCGGGACGCCGGGAGTACCCACGTCTCCCAGGCCCCACTTGCCGAAGCCGCCCGTGGCGTAGCCGAGGCTCTTGAGCCGCTGGGCCACCGTGACGTCTTCCTCGCGGATCGAAGCGCCGCCGGGATTGATCCGCAATGGCGTGTGGCCCATGTGCAGGCCGGTCATCAGCACTGACCGCGAGGGGGCACAGAGCGAACAGCCGGCGTAGGCATTGGTGAAGCGGATGCCCTCGGTGGCCAACCGGTCGAGGTTGGGCGTCGGCACGACCTTCTGGCCGTAGACCCCGAGGTCCGCCCAGCCGAGGTCGTCGGCCATGATGAGCACGAGGTTGGGCCGGGACGGGGCGTTCTCTACTGCCCGCGCGGCGGCGCATCCCCACAGCAGTGCGGCGGCCGCCAGCCCCCACGCGCTACCGCCTCCAGCGATCGTGCAAATCGCCGCTTTCTCGTCCATGGATGAACTCCTCTCCGGTGCTGCGAGCACCAAGAACCGCGGCCATCCGGCAGATCACTCGCGGCCGGCGGCGCAGGGATCGTGGGTGTCATTTTGGATCAAAGAACTTCGGTGGGACGTGGCCTTTGCACCAGTCGTCGTACGCGGCCAGCATGGCCTTGACGCGGTCTGGGTGCTCGGCGGCCACGTTTCTACTCTCGGTGACGTCGCTGTTTAGGTCGTAAAGTTCCGATTTCCCCTGGGCGGAACGGCATAGTTTCCACGGCCCCATGCGCACGCCGATCTGCTCGTCACACCGCCAGAACAGCCTGTCGTGCGGGGCACCGCTTGCCGTGCCCGTGAGGTAAGGAATCAGGTTTACCCCGTCCATGGGCCGATCTTGCGGCATCTGAGCACCCGCTGCCGCCGCGGCGGTGGCGAAGATGTCGAAGCAAACGACCGGCTGCTGATAAACGCCAGGCGGCAGCCGCCCCGGCCAGGAAACCACAAACGGCACGCGCACGCCCCCCTCATACGTCTGCCTCTTGCCGCCGCGCAACGGCAGGTTATTGGCAGCCTTGCCGAAGGCACCGGCCGGAGCGCCATTGTCGTTGAGGAAGAAAACCAGCGTACGCTCTTCAAGCTGCAATTGGCGCAGCGCAGCAAGCACCTCGCCAACCGCGTCGTCCATGGCGCTGACCATCGCGGCATAGCAGCGCCGCCGGCGGTCGGCAATCGCGACCAGTTGCTCGAGTTTCACGTCGGGCGCCTGGTGGGGCGTGTGCGGGGCATTGAAGGCCAAATAGAGAAACCACGGCTTCCCCTCCCGCCCGTGGCGACGCACGAAATCCGCCGCCTCGCCACCAAAGACGTCGGTCAGATATCCGCGGGGCTGCTCCGCCCTGCCGTTGCGTTCCAACGGCGTGACGTAGCTGAAGGATTCCGGACTGACCGGCATTCCGGCCTCGCGACGTTTCTCGAGCTCGTCGCGTTTTGCCGCCAGTTCGTCGCAGAAGTACCGATGCCCGCCGCCCGTGAAACCGTAAAACTCGTCGAAACCTCGCTCGTTGGGATAAAACGGCTTGCCCGCCCCAAGGTGCCACTTGCCGACGACGCCGGTCACGTAGCCGGCGGCCTTGAGCATTTGCGCCAGCGTAATCTGGTCCGCCGGCAGCCCGATGGAATCGCTCGCGGGATCAAAAGGCGGATTGTGCTCGTGGCCAAAACGCTGTTGGTAGCGGCCGGTCAACAAACCAGCCCGCGTCGGACTGCAAAACGGATTCGACACGTAGCCGTTGGTGCACTGGATTCCCTCGCGGGCGAGCCGGTCCAGATGCGGCGTGGGGATGTCCTTGGCGCCGGTGAAGCCGAGATCCGCGTAGCCGAGGTCATCTGCGAGGATCACCAGGATATTCGGCCGCACGTCGGCCCCCTGAATTGGGCGGGGACCCATGACAAAAAGACCCAGCCCAATCCACGCCATTGCCCGCCAGGTACGCCGCAAACTGCATCTCGCGACGAGCTCCTTGACGTCTCGATCTCCCCGCTCGTCGCCCACCATGCGGGTTGCAGCACGATCGCACGTGAGGGGGACTTTGGTCATTGCAAGCCCCCCTTCGCGTCCTCCTTCATTGCCTCCGGGCCACAAATCAGGCCGGCCTGGAGTGTTCCGCCGTGACCGGTGTAGAAGAGGCGGCCGTTGGAGACGCAGACGCTCGTGCACTCGCAGGTGTCCAGCCGCGGACCGGTGCTCAAGAGCCGAATCGCGCCGGGGTCCGACACGTCCATCACGTCCAGGTTGGGGGCCAGCAGGTAATTGCCGTTGAGCGTGAAGCGAGTGCATCGGTAGGCTTGATCGAGGTTGGCAATGACCTTGCCCGTCTGCTTGTCCAACAGGTAGCCGATTTCGCTCTGAGCATGGACGAAGAGGAACTTCGGGCCGACGGTGACCACGTGAGTCGATGCAAGCAGCGGCTCGGATTGCCACAGCAGCGAGCCGTCGCGGGCGTCGAGGCACCAAACGTGGCGGCCGTTCGTACCGGAGAGCGGATTGTACCCGCCCAGGTACAGCCGCCCATCCTCGCCGGAAATCGTGCAACCGCCGTGCATGGAATGCTCGGTGGTGAGCCAGAGGATCTTGCCGGTCTCGGGGTCCATGGCCGCGGTGAGACCGTGTGGGGCCGCAGCGCCCTTGCTTGTTGCCGCGCGGCCAAAGTAACAGGAATAGAAAAGCTTGCCGTCCATCAGGCAGAGGCCGGCCTCGTCGCCGCCCGAGCCGTACTCGGAGAAATCGGCGGTCCACGCCTCCCTGCCGCTCTGGAGGTCGTAGGCGCGGACCAGGGGGCGATGGCTCTCGGGGAAGCCGTCCACTCTCTGCGAGCCGAAGAGCCATCGAACTCTTTCACTTTCGGGCACGTCCGGGCCGAACCGGCCCGTGCTGAACATGTAGATGGCGAGGTTTTTGTGGACCACCGGCGGCAACTGCCGGGCCCAGCTTGGCGAGCCGGAGAAAGGAGCCTCCCAAAGCAGTCTTCCCGTGGCCGCATCGAGGCAGCGCAAGCGGCCTTGATCGAGTCCCGCCTGCGGGACGAGCAATCGCTCCTGGTAATACAGTGGCGAGGTGTAGCTGATGTGGACTCCCGGGAAGTACCGCCGCCATAACAACCGTCCCGTCTCCTGCTCGACGGCGAATACCTGCCCCTCGGCGGTGTGCGTGTACATGCGGCCGCCGCCAAACGTGGAAAAGTGCTTGGTCGTGCCCTCATAGCGGCGAATCCAATGAAGCTTGAAGGGCGGGGCAATCTCCTGGTCGTCGAAGTTGGTGTTGGCCCAGTTCGCAAAACTCGTAAAGCGATCGTCACGTGCGTCGGCAAAGGAACCACCGAGTGGACTGCGGATCTTCCAGAGTTCAAGATCCTTCGTCGGCAGCGGCGCGTTCTTCTCGGGGCCCAAAACGTACAGGTATCCGTCCTCGCAGCCGAAGAAGATCCGGCCCTCGCTGACCGCGGCCGGCGCCGAGATGGCCTTGCCGAAGGCCGTCTTGAATCTCCAAACCTCGCCCTCTCCCAACGGGACCACGTAAAGCGCGCCATCCAGGCCGCCGGAGACCGCCTTGTCGCGCAAGAGGATCGGTGGGCTGATCGACGGATAGCAGCCGGGATAGACCCGCGGCGGCGGCTGGGCAAGCGAGTGCCGGCAGAGCCCGAAGCCCTCTTCCGGCCGGCATCGAAACACGTCCTGTCCACGCACACTCACTGAGGAAAAACTCAGCAAGCCGCCTTCGGTGTTGCACTTTGTCCCAGTGACGTAGTCTTGCCCTTCCGTGTCTTGGCTTACGTGCAGCAGTCCGGTCTCCGACACCAATTCCAGCAATTCCACCTGGCCGCGCGACCGGGCGGTCTTTCCAAGGGGCGGAAGGATCTCGACGTGCCCGTCGTTGTCCGTCCAGTGCGCCTGCCGGTAAACCGTGCCGTCCTCGCCGATGCTCAACCCCAGGTTCACCCGCATCAGGTAGTACGCGCGGCGAAGCCGTGCCGCCGTGCCGGCGTCCTCCAACCAAACGACCGTTCCGCCTGCCGACATCACCACGACGTTGTCGTCGAGGGCAATGTCGCGCGTGCACAAGAACATGTCCCTGGTCAGCACCCGGCCCTTGGCGACGCGGCCTCGCTGGACGGTCTGGGCCCTGTCCTGGAGATGGTCGCGCCACGCGGCGCCGCTCCATCGGTCGCCGTCGAAGTCGAGCCGCTCCTTGACAAAATCCCAGGTCCAGGCGACCGTGCCGTCGGGCTGCACGGCGTACACGCACGAGCCGAGGGTGGCGAAGTAGACGCGGTCCTCGCCGACCACCGGCGCGCTGAAAATCGGCTCCCCGCAGCCGATCTGGTTGACCACCTTTCCGTTTTCCGCGTCGAGCACGTAATACTTGCCGGCCATGGTCCCAAAGTGCAAATAGCGGCCGATCACGGCCGGTGACGAGACGTTGTTGCAGTTCCGCTTGCCGCCGGCGGTCTCCGTCTTCCAGAGGAGCTGGAGCGAGGCGGCGTCGAAGCAGAAAGCGACGCCGCTGCCGTCGACCACGTACACACGGCCGTCCGCCACCACCGGCGAGGTCAATACCGCATCGCTCAGTGGAACGGCCGCCACCAGCCCCAAGGGCAGTACTACATCGCGGTCCGCGGCGTTGCCTGACCGTCGGGCGTCGTACTTGTACTGCAGCCAATCCTCGCCGTGCAAAGACCCGGCTTTGTGTCGCTCGACGAAAGTGGCCACCTCGCGGGCAAATGCGTCGGCGATGTATTTCTTTTCGTCAATCGGCTCGGCGCCCCGCAGGATGGGATTGGCCGGATCGGCCATTGCATCGACGTAAGAGTGCGATTCGCTCGCACCTGTCAGCGATGTGAGAGCCATGCAAAGCAAGGCGGCGACTCCCACCGCTGCATGCGAGCCAACACGAACGATCTGCTTCATCGATATTTCCTCTGCCTGCGACTAGACCGGATTCGTCGTCCCATCGTCTTCTTACAGCGCGATTGGACGAAACTGCTCTCCGCTGACCTGTTGCCCCGATTGCTACGCGCTTCCAAGGGGATCGGTCTCGATCGCGGTCTTGCCGGACGTCTTACCTTCGCCCTTGAGAATGGTGAAATAATCGTCCACCTCGCCGGTTTCGCGGAGGAACTTCACGTCCATCCGGTGCCCGTCCACGTCGATGACCAGGGATCCGAGCTTCAGCAAGCCGGTGTAGTTGGCCGGGTGGCCGAAGGGCGGCGGGATATTGGCGAGCTTGCCCGAACTCCCCGCCACGACATAGACCGTGCCGTTGCGGGCGGATTTGCCGGCGGGCTTCTTGTAGGCTCCCGACCCGTCTTCCCGGCCGTCTCCCGCGTCGAGCTTCATGGCGGCGGTGAGGGTTTCGGACAAGCCGTAGTGCCCGGCAAGGAGAAACGAGCGTTCGTAGGAGTGGCAATGGCCGCCCAACACCAGGTCAGCGCCGCCTTCCTCCAGGATCGGCACGAAGGCTGCCCGAAAACGGGCCATCGCCGAGGCGTCGGAGTCATGGTGCCCTTTGCTGTACGGCGGCTTGTGGCAGTAGGCAATGATCCAGTCGGCTCGCGTCTGCTCAAGATCCTTCTTCAGCCAGGTGGCCATGGGACCGTCGGCGGTGCGATCTGAGCCCTCGGAGTCGAGGCAAACGAAGTGGACGTTGGCAAAGTCGAACGAGTAGTAGTATTCTGTCTGCGACGGCACTCCGCCCGCCTCCCCGTGCGTCGGCAATGTGAAAATCTCGTGGTACGGGGCCACCGGGCTCTTCTTGACCTTGAAGACGGGCTTGCCCTTGACCTCGATCGTGTGCAGATCGTGGTTCCCGATCGAGGGCCAGAGGACGGCCCGCTTCGACAGCGACGGGTAAACTTCAAACAACGTTCTCTGGTATTGGTTATCGGTCCCATTGTCATAGGCGTTGTCGCCCACCGTGAGCCAGAGGTCCGTGTGACGCGTGCCGGCAAATCGATAGTAGGCGTCTCGAACCGCCTTGGCGTTGGTGTCCCCGGTCCCGGAGTCGCCGATCACCCAGATGCGAACGGGTTGAGTGGTGCTCGGCACGGGCGGCGTGAAGAAGAACTGCGAATCGTCGCTCTCGGAGAGCATCTTGGAGCAAGTGCCGATCGAGTAGCAGTACTCCGTTCCCGGCGTCAAGCCACGCAACGGCACCTCGTGCTCCGTCGTCGGCGCCGCCACCTCGGCCACCTGATCCGGGCTTCCTCGCGTCGGACCATAGGTCACGCGGCTGTCGGTGGCCACGTCCGTTCGCCATCGCACCACGATGCCCTCAGACGTGCTTTGCTGCAAATATGGCCCCCGAGTGACTGCCTGCGCGAAGCACGTCCCTGTCGACGCCAACGCCGCCACGACCAACGCCAACCAGATTCGCCCTTTTCTGCCTCGAACCATCGGATACTCCCCGTAGCAGGTCGCGCAACCGTTGAAGGTACAGAAAGACAGAAAGACACTCTGCAAGGGCTAAGGGGTGCATGTCGGATATCACCTACTCGCGACTCTGGCAGGAAAGACAACTCACAAGGCCGTTATGCGGGCAGTCCAAGAACCGGCCGCGGGATTTTCATCAGGGTGGGTCAGCCGAGACATATCAGCCGGGCTCATCACCAGTGCAGCTTGGCCAGTGTCCAGGTCGGTTCTCCAGCTGCCTGTTTCCGGGGGGCAAACTGCTCCTGCGAACACTCTTTACCTCAAATGCATCGCCTTGGGGAAAGTTGCGCTTCACGGAGGCCGCATTCCTTGTCATGGCAACCGGGCCCCACGGCGGCAGTCTGACAATACAGATTGTTGTTGCCGGAGGAGGGCACGTCAATCATGCCCGCTTCCCAGAGTTCTTCCGAACGTCCTGCGATTGGAAGACCTCCCGTTGCTCTTGATCAGGCTTCCCGGCACGCGTATCTCCCCAGGGGATGATCAGGTTCACGGCCGGCATCCACATTGGTGATGTCGTTTTGGATCAGCACGCTACCACAGACAGGCCAGACGGACTCCAATTGCCCGAACGACGTCACACGCCGCTTCTTCGGTGTCGCGCAGCGCTGCCAGGCAAGCCCTCCGTTCGCAACCCGCACGGCGTACGCCCGGCCGTCGGCGGAGTCGAGCAATGTTAGTTTCTTGCAGACGGTGGGTAAACCCGTCGATACGCCCCCCGTCGTGACATCCCGGGCAATGCGCCGTCCTTTCTCTCCTACAGGAGGCTGCAGTCCGTCCGCTCTTGCACCTGAGCGCTGGGAGCCGGTTCGAGGTACCCGATCGACTGAAAAAAGGTGTCGACCCCTTCGGTAGTTCTTTCCAGCCAAGGCGACTTGCTCGAGAAACCGTGGCCGCCTTCACCGATGAAGATCTCGATAGGGGCATCGGCGCTCTTCCATTCGGCCACGAATCTTTGCAGCGATTCAAACATCGGATCGCGCCTGCCAATCAGCACCAGCGTCGGCGGCATATCTTTGTGCCAATGGCGGGCCGGAGACAATCGCGAGCCGAGATCACGGTTGCCATCGAGTGCCGCCAGGAACGGGGTAGTCCGAGTGCCGCCTTCCAGGAAGTCGAGCAACGGGTAGTAGAGAATTACGGCGTTCGGCTTTGGGGAAATCGACAGATCATCGTCCACCGCGTCGAACTCCTCAAGGCAGGCGACGGCTGCCGCCAGATGCCCGCCGGAGGATCCGCCGCACGATACCACGCGGTCGGGATCGATGCCCAACAGGCAGGCGTTCTGCCGGACCCACCGCATGGCACTCTTGGCATCCTCTACGGCCTTGTCTGGAAGCACGCCATCCGTTTTGCGCTTGCGATATTCGACTTCTGCCGTAACCATCCCTCGCTTCGCAAAATACGCAGCCTGAGGTGTGAATGCCTGTCCGAGACTGCTCCCGGGGATCGGAACTTCCCGCAGCAGTCCATCATCGGCCATCGGGTGCGGTGTTCCGGTAGCTGTGTCCTGCGGGTTGAAGCCACCTCCGCCGAAGAACAGACATGCGGGGCGCACCTCGCGCCGTTTCCAGCCCGGAGGATAGTGGATGGCGATGATCAGTTGCCTCTGGCCCACCGTCTTATAGACATACTGCGTCCGAGGAATCGACTCGACACCCTGAGACTTCCGCTCCCGTTCGATGGCGTCGTGGCGCTCCCGCCAGCGATCCTGCATTGCCAGGACACGCGGCTCGTAGTCCGGCGGCGCCGGCTTGTGGGGCAGTTGAACGGCGGAATGGCGATCCAGGTAACCCAGCGCGCTGAGCTTTTCGTCCATGTGCTCGACGGTCTTTTCCAGCCAGGGCGAGAACTTGAAGAAGCCGTGTACGCCCCCCTGGCCAACAAACGCTTCCATCGGCATGCCAACCTGCTTGCCCCGGGCGACCAGTTCATCAAGATGCGGCGCCAGCGCATCCCGGGACCCGTAAAATACAAACGTGGGCGGCACCTGGTGTACATTCTCCTCTGCCTGATCGCCGAGCATCTTCCACATCATCGCCGGATCGAGCACGTCCGGATCGGGGTTGAAGAGGAACATCGCTCCCGGCAGCGGGTCAATCGAAGCGTCGTCATCTCCAGCGTCGATCTCGCCGGCGACGAACGCCGCCGCAGGCAGATGGATGCTCCCCGATCCGCCGGCCGCCGCGATGCGCCTCGGGTCAATACCCAACTCGTGCGAATGGATGCGCAACCATCGAACGGCGCTACGGATGTCCTCGATACATTTGTACGACGTTGTCTCACCTTGGCTCTTTTCGCGATAATCCGCTCGGGCAACGACCATCCCGCGGGCGGAAAAATACTGCACCTGTTCCTCGAACTGGCGGCTGGCGCCGGACGTCTCGTTCCAGCCGCCGTTGTAGAAGAAGACGATCGCCGTCAGGCTGTCCTCGGGGTTCCAGCCGCGGGGAAACGTCATGGCCATCTCGAGGTCGCGGTCGGGTGTGGCTTTGTAGATCTCGCGCCGACGACGGAAACCCTCCTCTCCGGTTGGACGGTCGGCCGACACCTGCTGAAAATGCGCAAGCAGAAACTTGATGTCGGCAAGCGGCGGAGCCGGCCTGCTCTTGTAGTACAGGTGGCACTCCAGCCCAAGCTCCTGGTAGGTCGTCTGCAGAATCTGGCCGAACTTCGGGTGGTGAATCCATTGGTTTTGCGGGGCGTCTTCCGCCATCGGCGTCCGCGTCATATCCGGGCCGTAGGTAAGGAACAGGGCCGGATCGTCCGCAGAGGCGTGGTTAATGGGCGATGCGTCGCTGATCTGTCCTGCCAAATCCGGATCCATCAGCGCATCAAGATCATCAACTCCGAAAAGCTGATAAAGCCCGCCTCCCAGTCGTTGCACACCGAAACGCTGGCGAATGAACTGCGGTTCGACCGAGCAGGGCGCGTTCTGGCCGACGGCACAGCACACGCGCGTCGATTGCCTGGCCACCGGGTCGTTGCTCTCAGGGGCCGCCAGGTCATCGTGCAGAGCGATCCAAAGGGCCATCGTCCCACCAGCCGACCCGCCGGACAGGGCGATCTTTACCGGATCGAGGTTCCATTGGGCCGCCTTGGAACGAACGAACTGGACCACCCGCGCGCCGTCGAGTATCGGGCCCGGGTAAGGGCTGTCGCTCGAATAGCGGTAGTTGGCCGAGACTACGGAGATGCCGGCCTGGAGATGGGCTGCCACCTGGTCGCGAAAACTGCTCTTGTCGCCCGCTTTGAAACTACCGCCGTGAAAGTAGATGAGCACTGGCGTAGGATCTTCGCCCGGCGCAATCCAGAGGTCGAGTACGTTTCGCGGATGCGGGCCGTAGGCAACGTCGGCACGCGTGGGCGGCGGTGACTGGGTTATTGTGGAAACTCCATCTGGGGGTGCCTTCCGCGCATCACGGAATGCTCTCGCCTCGATCTCGGTGAGAGTGCCGTCGCCGTTGGCGTCTGCCTCCGGGAACCGTTTGAGGAAACGGTTCAACTGTTCCTCCGATGGCCTGCCTTCTTGAGCCAGGGTGGTTTCTGGCAGCGAGAGAACCAGGATGGCCAGGCCAAGTTTCACTGCCCATATTTGACCCGTCATTGGCATGGCTGGTATCTCCCTGGATACAAACGGGCTTGCCAACAATCCCCCAATTCGGCTGGCCGTCGGCCGACTGGTGGGCGGTCGAGGCAACGACCGCCGGGCGAGTTTCTCGGCACCCACAGGCAGCCATTCTAAACCCCATGCGGACAGATTTCAAAGCACACGTCTCGGAAATCCCTTGCCAGTTGAACAGGCTGAAGTCTGGACGGCTGCTTCTTACCGAGCGATCTGCTATCGTGGAGCCTGGAAGGCAGCCAATCTGCTCCGGCTGCCCTCTCTTAAGTGCTGCTTTCTTGTTGTACTCTCCTCCGGTTATACTTCTCCCGTGGAGCTGCAAATCCATGGCGAAGGCTGAAACACTATCAAGATGGGAGAGCAATATGAGAGTCCTGGAAATGGCCCTCACTGCAGTGCTCTTGCCGGCTTGGGCGGCGGGCGGAGCCGAGCCGCAAGCTGCGGCGGTCGTGTCCCCAACCGCCGCAGTACTCGCCTTGCGTTTTGAGCCGGTGATGGTCGCCGGCCAGCCCTGGACGTTTCACACTGCCGGCCCGCCGAAGGAAGAGCGGCAAGTCCTTGCCACGCACCCCCGGCTGCTCGTGACGCGTCAATCGCTGCCGGCGTTACGAGAAAAGCTCAAAGCCCCCGTCTATGAGGACTACATGGTCGAGCTGCTTCAAACGGCTGAGCAGGGTGACGCCTGCGCCAACGCGCTCTCGTACCATTTGCGCGAACCGGGTCAGCGAGAATCCTTCGGCCGACGCGCCCGGGAGCAAGTGCTGGCCGGGGAGTGGCCCAAGTGGGGCGGGCTGGCCGACGCAACCCTGCTGGCGGCCGCGCTGGCCTACGACTGGACCGCCGACCTTTTGACCCCGGAGGAAAAGAAGCAGGTGTTCGAGCAACTGCGGAGCTTACCGGGCATGCGCGCCAAACCCCAGGGCGAACACGCCTGGTATCAGAACGACGGCTACGCCCGAGGCGGTACCCCGTACCGTCCCCTGGTCGCACTGGCCGCGCATGGCGATAGCGTGGACGACGCCTGGTGTGCCGAGATCTTGGACCGCGCTTACGGCGAGGATCTCGAAGTCCGCGGCCCCTACGGTCCCTTGAGCGGCCGCGGCTACCTCGACGTGCTCAAGAGCATCGCGTTGGACACCGGCGGCAGCCAGGCGGGCAATCACGGCACCAGTCCCACCACCGGCTACACGTCGATGTACCTGACCGGCTCGCCGCTGGTGCTGGCGGCGTGGGAAACCGCCACTGGCGAGAGGCTCTTTGAGCGGTGCAATTATTTTCGCTACCTCCCTTATTGGCTGGCCTACGAGTCGGACCGTTGGATTTTCCAAGGCGAGTCGGACAAAGAAACGCTGGCCTACGTTCCGTCGGGCGTGGGACTCGCCGTGCTGGAATACGTCACGGGTGTGTACCGCGACATCGAACCGAACATGGCCGCCCTGGCCGCCTGGCACCTCAAGGAGTTCGGCACCCAGAAGTACACTCTGATTCCGCGGCTGATCCTGGGCGACTTGCGGGTCGAGCCCAAATCGCCCGAAGAGCTTGGGCTGCCCACGGCCGCATATCTCCGCGGGGCGGACTGCTTTTTCAGTATGAGCTCCTGGGCGCCCGATGCCAGCAGGATCCGCTTCCAGATCCGTTATCTCGACACCAACCGCTATGAGCCGCATACCAACGTCTTCAGCGTCAGCAAGTACGGGTACGTTGCCCCCGGGGGGCGAGTGGGCAAGGGAACTCGCAATCCGGGCAATCACTCGGGCCTGTGGTTCTACGAAGCGGGCGGCGAGACGGAAATGCCCAACCAGCAGCAGGGGAGCACGTACTGGAGCGGGCTGCGATATCCGGCCGAGCGGGCCCAGGGGGCACTGGAGGTTGTCACCAACTCCTGTTACCGCGCTGGCGGGCCGACGGCGGTGGGCGTTCACGAAGGTTATCGCTTCGCCACCGCGGATGCCGCCCGGCTCCTGGCGGTTTCCAATGCCTCGCGCTACGAGCGGACCGTCCTCCACCTGCTGCCACTGGGCCAAAACCGCGAGTACGTCGTGGTCCACGACCGCACCGAAGCCGGCCGGAATGTCCAGCGGGCCTGGAGCCTCAGGACGCTGGACGAGCTGGCCACCAACGGTCGGGTGACGAAAAGGGAAGCGGGTTGGGTGGTCTACGACGGGGCCACGGAAGCCACCGTCACGAACCGCATGGCCAACTGCCATGGAGCCATGCACCTGACCGTCGTCTTTCCGGAAAACCCGCTTCTCCAATGGCGCGGCGGGGTGAATTTCGAGGGCATGAGCCCGGAGGGAAACCGATATATACTCCCCACGGGGCGAGGCAACTGCAAGCAAGGGTACGCCCAGAGCGACTTCTGCCGGTACAAGTACGGCGCTGGCAACTTGTTTATCCAGGCTCCGGTGTTCCAACCGCGGCAGAACTACCTGATGGTGATGCAACTGGCCGACGCCGATACCTTCGATCCTGCCAGCAGGTCCGCCGCGGTTCGTCTGGCCGACGCTGAAAATGACGCAGCGCAGTTCGACGAGTGGGTCGTGGTCTTCGCAGCCGAACCGGCCGTGCGAAAGGTCGCCACGTACACGCTGGCCGCCGAGGGGGCCATCCGACACGTCGTGTTGGACATGGAGCCGGGCGTCTACCAGGTGCACAGGGGTTCCATGCCGGTAGCCGAGGGCCTGATTGTCCAGGACCGCGATTTCAGCCTCGGCTTCCGCGCCCCCGGGGCCAAAGGCGATATCTTCACGATTGCCCAGAAGGAGTGAACTCAAATCGGGGGACAGGCACGTCGAACGTCGCAAGTGCCCGTCGACCGGTGAATGAAGGAACAACGCGAGCACCGGAGAAATCCACATGCCCGAGAGAAAGATCGCAGGCCGTGCCGTGTGCGTGGCTTGTGCGTGGGCCGTCCTGGCCGCAACGCTCTTGGCTGGCGAGCCGGGCCAACCAGCCGCCGGGCCGCGGCAGAAAGCCAACCGGAAAACGCGAAGCATCCAACAGCAAGGGCTCCCCGAATCGGACGCGGGCGTCCTCCATGGCGGCTACTGGCTCGATCCGGTGAAGGACGAGCCCGCCGCAACGCTGTACAAAACCTTCTTCAGCGAAACGGTTCAAAAAGACGTCAGCTACCTCGTCTATCTTCCGCCGGACTATGAGACGGAAACGGAACGCCGCTGGCCGGTCGTCTACTGGCTGCACGGCGGCGGTGGGAATCAGCGGACGGGGGACAACTTCGTCGAGCGCCTCGATGCCGCTATCCGTTCCGGTGCAGCGCCGGCGATGATCGCCGTGCTCGTCAACGGGGTCGGCGGCAGCCTGTTCTGTGATTCGATCGACGGGAACGTGCCGGTGGAATCCGTGATCGTCAAGGACCTCATCCCGCACGTCGACGCGGCGTATCGCACGCACGGGACGCGGCGGATGCGGGCCATTGAGGGTTTTTCGATGGGTGGGTTCGGGGCGCTGCACCTGGGATTCAAGTATCCCCATCTGTTCGGCGGCGTCACGGCCCTGGCCCACGCCCCGATTCGCCCCGACAGCGGCTGGCCGAAGGTGGAGCGCGTCTGGCAGCTCGGCCCCTTTGCCGGCAACGTCGACTATTTCGCCGAGAATGATCCCTTTCAACTGGTCGAAAAGAACGCCGAAGCGATCCGGGTGGGGACCCAAACGCGCTTGACCGTTGGCGACGCCGACAATCCGAACACGGTCGCCCGCACCCGCGAGCTGCACGAGAAGATGACCGGCGTCGACCTTCCGTGCCAGCTCATCGTTGTTCCAGGAATCAAGCACAGCTACATGAACCTCTACGCCGAGCTGGGTGATGGGGAGTTCCAGTTCTACCGGAGTCTGTTCTCCGGCCAGGGGACTGAGAGCGACGCGCCTGAAAGCGCAAGGCAACAGGAAGCGGCGTCGATGTGCGGTCTTTACGCCGGCGTCAAGATCCCGGACACCCAGGAGGAAGCCGACCGTCTCGTCGCCGCCCTTCGCGACAACTCGTTTCTCACCGGCGTTTTGCTCTCCGTGCCTTGGCGCGAGATCGAGCCGGCCGAAGGACAGTACGATTGGTCG
>Ga0180437_10003153_pt1 | contig 24936 bp, 26 predicted proteins | sample SS_ome_4_FD_132410 | JGI IMG/M metagenome (GOLD analysis project Ga0180437, IMG submission 132410) | Hypersaline lake sediment archaeal communities from the Salton Sea, California, USA - SS_3_D_1 metaG | ecosystem: Environmental > Aquatic > Non-marine Saline and Alkaline > Hypersaline >... | reverse complement strand
GCCAGGTCAAGGGCGTGGGGGTGAACTGATATGGCCAAACAAGCCTCTCTGAACGAGCTGTCCCAGTACATCGCCGATAACGTCGAAAAGATCGGCGAGGCACGCCGGGAGGTCGAGGAGATCCAGATCGGCTTTAACTCGGCCTACGTCGAGTGGAAAGCCCTGCACGACGCCACCCTGGAGCGGCTGGTCGAGGCAATGACGCCCCGTCTGGAGGAGATCGGCCCGGACCTGCGCGGCCGCGTCGAGGAGCGCCTAGTCGAGGAGCGACGCATCATAGGCGAGCGCCGCCAGGAACTGCGGGACACGCTTATTCCCGAGACCCAAGCCGAGGCCGATCAGGCCCTGCAGGACGGTCAGAAGCTTGTGGACAAGCTGCGCCAGGAGAACCCACGCCTCGACCGACGGGAGGAGGAGGTCAAAGCCCAGCGAGCCGTCCTGGAGGAGGAATTGGCCCAGCTCAATGAGCAGATCCGCAAGCTTTCGGGCTGCCTGGGGGTAGTGTTCAACTTCTTCAAGATCAGCAAGCTCGACCGCCAGAGACAGCAGGTGATCGGCCAATTGAAGGTCGTTCACCAAGACCTCAGGCAGGTGCGCGAGGAGTGGCAGGAGATTCAGGGAGAGACGCAGACCGAGCAGGAGCTGGTACAGGCCCGCTGGCAGGAGCTGACGCTCAAGCTGGCGCGGCTGCAGGGGGAGTTGGAATACCTGGACGATGAGACGAGCCGCGAGGAGCTGGCGCTCAAACGGGCGACCCGCCACGTGCTGGACAATCTCAAGGAACCAGTCGCGCGCTCCGCCAGTGACCTCGAGGATGATCTACAGGGCATGATCGAGGCGAACATCGAGACCGACGGCTATCAGGAGGGCTTGGGCGCGGTGGGTGGCCTCCTGGCCCTGCTCGACGGCATCACCGACGGCCTGGGGCGCTTTGACGCCAGCGTGAAAAGCCTCATCGAGCAGCAACACATGCACAGCGCCTATCTGCCCAAGCTCGACGTGACCATCCCAGACGCGGTGCTGGCTTTTCATCAGCAGTGGGATGACCTAGCGAAACTAGTGCGCGACGACGGCCGCCTCTGTGCCTGCCCCGCCGAGTTCCTGGAGCTGATCCGGCCGGTGGTGGCGGAAGACCTTGGCGACGCCAAGGTCAACGGGATGTTCGAGAGCCTGGGGCTGGCGCTGAAACGCGCGACAGACCGATGGGGGTGAGAGAAGATGCAGCGAACGGCTGCCATTGTCGGGTTGCTAGTTTCCATCGTACTCCTGGGCGGTGGGCTTTTGTTCCTCTGTGCCGCAACGCAGGAACCGTCTCGGCTGCTCCTGGCCGCGGCGCTGCTGGTCGTCGGCGGGGGACTGGCAGCCTGGGGCGGGCTCACCCTACGCCGCCTGCGCGACGTGGATCCCGAGAACCTGAGCGACCGCATTACCGGGCTGGCGCGGGCCGGGAGGAACGCCGAGGTGACGCTCTCCCAGGTGGTGGCCGAGCTGGGCGTGCCTGACGAGGCCGCGATAGCTGCTCTGAACCTGCTGGAGCGTCGCGGGCAGTGCCACCGCGAGCCCCGGGGCGATCGGGAGTTCTATGTCTTCCCCGGTCTCAAGCCGAGCAAAGTCGCTCGCCGGTGCCCCTATTGCGGTGGCGAGTTCAGCGTCAAGACGCCGGTCTACAGGTGCCCCCACTGCGGCGGCGACCTGCGGCTGGAGCGAGAATAAGCCCCGTACTTTCTATCAAGCCATCAGAGGTATCGAACCCCGCTATCAGACCTTACGATATCCATCTGCCATCCGCTAGACCTGATTCCTGACCCGATTCCGATCCTGGGGTACTTGGATGACCTGGTGCTGGTCCCGCTGGGAGTGGTCTTGGCATTGCGGATGATCCCCAGCGAGGTGTTGGCGGAGTGCCGGGAGCAAGCGGAGGAGGTCATTCGCGAAGGCAAACCGGTGAGCCGGGTAGCGGCGCTCGTCGTCGTGGCGGTTTGGATACTCCTGGCGGCATTGGCGGTAGCTCTCGTGGTGCGGATAGCCAGGGGGCCAGGATGGGATGGTGGGCCGTTGAGCCACGCGCGACCCAGGAGTTGATCGGCTGGAGCGGGCTACAGTTGCGGGCTAGCGAAGGACGCGCGATCCGTGGGCTCGAAACCGCGCGCCGTGGCTCGTTCATCTGGAGTTCGTGGATCAGCAATGAGGGCGATACTTACGATTCTTGCTTGGAGGCTATCACATGGCACATCGATTTCGCCAGAGGCTGAGAGCGGGCGGATTGCTGGTTGGGACAATTGTCACCCTGGGCTCACCCGAGGTCGCAGAGATCTTGACCAGCGTGGGCTTTGACTGGTTGTTCATCGACGCCGAGCACGGTCCGTTCGAGGCTCCCGAGATCCAGAAGGTACTGCAGGGCGCAGGGTCGAAAATGCCCTGCCTGGTTCGGGTCTTGGCCAGCGAAGAGCCATCCATCAAAAAAGCGCTTGACGTTGGGGCGGCGGGGATCATCGCTCCAATGGTGAATTCACACAAACAGGCCAAGAGGGTAGTCCGCCTGTCAAAGTACGCCCCATTGGGGACCCGTGGCGTAGGACTGGGTCGGGCACAAGGTTATGGTCTGAGGTTTCAGGAATACGTAGACAGGGCGAACGAGGATGTAGCCGTGGTTATCCAGGCAGAGCACATTGAGGCGGTCGAGAATATCGAAGCGATCGTGCAGGTGGCGGGGATAGATGCGGTGTTGGTAGGGCCATACGATCTCTCTGCGAGCCTGGACAGGCTGGGCGACGTGAGCCACCCCGACGTTGTCTCGGCCATAGAGCACGTGACGGAAGTATGCCAGGGGGCGGGGATTCCGCTTGGGATGTTTGGGGTATCGGCCGAGGCGGTGAGGCCCTACATTGAGCGCGGGTATACACTCATCGTGGCAGGGGTTGACACGATGATACTGGGAGAAGCAGCCAGTCAGCTGCTCGCTCGCATCAAGGCGTGATTGGCTCACTCTTGAGCCGCTTTCTTTGAGAGAGATGCCAGATGAACAAGTACCTCTTCACCACACTTCCTTCCAACGACCTCGGCCTGCTCACGCGATCTTTGCCGATTGCCGCCGAACTGACGAAACGGGGGCACCAGGTCGTCTTCTGCAGTCCGGGGGAGTCGCCCAGCAAGCTGATCGCGGAAGCGGGTTTTGACAACCTTGTTCCCCGGCACCCCGTATACTACCTGCTGGCGGCAAAGCCGGAAGCCGGAAGCCTCTACAGGATGCTAAAGGCAGGCCGGCAGGACTTTGGGAGCCTTTCCCGCTTCCTAGGTCAGCTCGTTCGAGCCATGCCTACCAAGTTCTTTCCCACCACCCCCGAGATGTGGGATATGGATCACCTTGCAGCGCTCAGCGGGATGCTGAGTGAGCGCTTTGTCCGCACGAGCTGCGAGGCCCTGATGGCACTGGTGACAGACTGCGGAGCGGACGTCGTCGTGGACTTTTCCAACCCGTACGCGTGCATAGCCGCAAAAGCCCTGCGGAAGCCTCTCACGACGGTCATCCAGGCGGACATGCACCCGGCGAGTCGAGGTTTCATCTGGTGGAAAGAACGCCCGCCGGACCTCCCCACACCTGCCCCAGTCGTGAACAGGGTGCTTGCCGACTACGGCCTACAGCCCATCACCAAGACGGAGGAGCTCCTCGTTGGCGATCTGACACTGGTCGTGGGAATGCCAGAAACGGATCCCCTTCCCGACTCAGCAGACGTCACCTACATCGGCCCGATCCTGTGGCAGCGGTCAGGAACAAGGCTTCCTGATTGGATTGAGAGCTTGAGCAAAGACAAGCCTGTGATCTGGGCCTACTCGGGAAACCCCCGCTATGTGAAAGGCATCAGAACGCCGGTTGACTCCGCCGTGGTGCTACACGCCTGTATCGCAGCGCTGGCCGATGAAGATGTGCAGGTCGTCCTGACAACTGGACATCACTCTCTGCCCAAGGAGGTCCTTCCTTTGCCAGCCAACTTCCGCCACGAGCTCTTTGTCCCCGGCCTGGCCATGGCAGACAGGAGCGACCTGCTGATCCACCACGGCGGGTACGGGTCGTGCCAGACTGGGCTCTACACCGGCACGCCGGCGGTCATCATTCCCACCTATTCTGAGCGGGAAAGCAACGCGCGACGGATTGCGGCTGTGGGAGCGGGTGAATTTGTCGTGCCCATTGAGCAGTCTCGGGGGAACAAGCACGTACCAGTGGAGGAACTGCGAGCGGTGGTTAGAAAGGTTCTCTCCGATCCCTCCTATGCCAGAAGAGCCAAGGTGACGGGTGAGAGATTGCGAGCGTACGGCGGTGCACCCGAAGCCGCACGTCTCATTGAGCGTTTGACCCACGGCTAGAGGACCATCCAATACTCGCTCAGGAACTGCGATCTGTTCATCCAGCAGGACAGTCTAGCATCGACCTCGCCTGACCGGGTGTGCTTCGACTCGGAGCCAGCCCATCGCAGAACACCCATACACCCTCCCGCTAGGGCTATCGCATTTGGAAGTCAAGCGATTTCATTATCGGCTTGGAACTAGCAAAAGTGGGTCTCTGGGATTTCGCGGGATAGCGTGTCGGAGGCCCGAACTTGTTCGGGTTTTGCGCGTGGATACCCCAACAAGTTGGGGACTCCAGCGCCCTGACCATGCAAAGTCCCAAAGAGCCACAAAAGTCATCTTGAGCTTGTCGAAAGATGGCTTTTGCGGCCTTATCGTCGCGAAACCCGCTCGAACCTATCCTTCGACCACGCCCCTCGGCCAGCTCGGGGGACACCTCAGGATGACTTCTCGCTAGTCGCGTAGCTGAGCAAGTGGGCCAAATGCGATAGCCCTAGCCCCGATCTGCTGCCGCTTTGACTTCTGCGTGAGTTGGGGCTATACTAATCTCTATGAAACGCCCTACTCCAGACGAAACAGGCCCACTCGGCATTTCTCGAGACAGCACGCCTCTTGTATTACTACAACTTCCGTCTTGGACAACCTACAAGGACGTTCTTGTTGGATCTCGGATTTCGCGGGATAGCGTGTCGGAGGCCCGAACTTGTTCGGGTTTTGCGCGTGGATACCCCAACAAGTTGGGGACTCCAGCGCCCTGACCACGCAAAGTCCCAAAGAGCCTTCTTGTTAAAGTGCTGCTAACATACGTAGCTATTGACTCAGTATTGGATGAATGGCGGGAACACAAAGAGAAGAACAATCATTGAAACATATCAGTTCCAAGTATGATGCTCGCTCTCCACACCGCCTGCGTCAAGCGCCAGGGCAAGGCCCGTGGGCCAGTGTAGAAATCCTGCCTGGCACTGCCTATAAGTTTGTTCTGTGGGAGTAATCTCATGCGCAGAATACGGTATCCGCGAACCAATCGGAGGCGCGATATGCGGCTCATCCTCGGATGGCTTTTCCTGGTGGCGCTGGGCATTGGTCTCCTCTGGTGGGGCTTCCGGTCAGGCAGGGGGAATCAGCAACCCGAGCCTGCCGCCTCGGAGGATCGCTCCTCTCAAATGGCGATGGAGACGGCGACAGACGTGGCTCCACCCCCGGCGGAGGAGGCGACTGCCCTGCCGACTGCCACCTCGCTACCCGCACCAACAGCGACCAGCATTCCTATCCCGACCAATACCCCCCTGCCCCCCCTCGCTCCCCCGACACCCACGCCGTACATCGTGGCCGGCGCCGACGGGGTCAATGTCCGCACCGGGCCGGCCACCAGCTTTGAGAAACTGGGGTATCTCGATCCTGGCGCCCAGGCCGAGCTGATCGGTCGCGACGATCAATGGTGGCAGATCCGGTACCAGGGCATGGAGGCATGGGTCTACGGTCCATTGGTCACCGCCTACAACGCGGACGGCGTCGGGGCACCAACCCCAGCGCCCGCGCCCGAAGTGCCAGCCCCTGCGGCCGGGGTCAGCGAGTGGGCCGACGAGGTCTTTCAGCGCATCAATCAGATACGGGCCGAGAACGGGCTCGCCCCCTACGCGCGCAACGCGGCTCTGGAGCAGGCCGCGTTGCTTCACGCGCAGGATTCTGCGCAGCGGGGGGAGTTGACCCACATCGGCTCCGACGGCTCGGACGTCAGCACGCGAGTCGAACGGGCCGGCTATGACGCCGTTGGGGCCTCGGAGATCACAGTTACGGGGAACTCGCCCGAGTGGGCTTTGAACTGGTGGATGGACGAAACGCCTCCCAACGATCCGCACCGGAGTGCTATACTCAGCACCACGTACGCGGACATCGGAGTGGCGGTCGTGGAGGCCGGTCAGACCTACTACTTCATCGCCCTCCTCGCCGAACCCAGGTAGCATGGCATTTGTTCATTTATGACTTCGCACCTTGGCACAGGAAAGTCAGGCGCGAGACGGCCACAGGAGTACGGAGTTATTCTCGAACAAGTACATAGGGGAAGACGTGTGAGAGATAGGATCTGTAACGATGGCGAATTGCAGCGATGTGACCCCTGCGATTATGGATATCATTCGAAAGCGGCTGGGGGATAGGGCGGACGATTATCTCATCCCGCCCCCGGTCTTTGTCGCTATGCGTGGCGAGTTCCTGGCATTCGATCCAGACGCCGGGTCACTTACGACTCGCTTCCCTGTTCTCGAGACGTCCCTTAACCCCTATGGTTCCATGCAAGGCGGTATGGTGGCCGCAGCGGTAGACAACACACTCGGACCTCTGAGCATGCTGGTGGCCCCTCCCAACGTCACGCGTCGGCTGGAGATGAAGTACAGCCTGCCCATCATGCCCGATCTTGAGTTCTTCACAGTTAAGGCCAAATTGGTGGATCGCAAAGGGCGCTGGCTCACATTCAGTGCAGACGTAAACGACCAGGAGGGGGCGCGGCTCGCCAGAGCACGGGCCGTTCACTGGATCGTTGACGAAACAGAAGCGCCCTGATCTGTGGTAAACCCCATCTACAGTCAGAAGAAGCCGCATCGAGAACTCAGGTCGGTGAGGGTGGTATGTCGCTTGGCAGACCCATCGCTTCCGAAGGTGTCTCGATGGGTGAGGCAATGACGACCAGGCCCTGGACACTCGTGAGGTTAGCGCGTCTGCTGGCAGAACTACAGGCAGAGGTTCACGCCACACACGAGGACAAGCGCACGCTCCTGGCCCGGCTCGTGAGGATCTACGCACGGCGCCTCCCGCATCTGGCTTCCGCATCCCCTGATATGCGCCTCCTCGACCAGGCGCTTTGCCCTATTTCCCAAATATGGGTACAATGCATGGCGCTCGGCTGTGCTACATACATCAGGAAGGAAACCGTTGTCTGATGCAGCAGTTATCCCCAGCATAGAATTGGAGGTGCAGCGATGCGAGACAAGCTCAAAGAGATTTGGCCGGAGATTGAATGGATAGAAGATCCTGAGTTGAAGGAGAAGGTCTACAAGACCTGGGAATATGCTTTGGAGCATAGCGTCTTGAGCCCAGAGGACTTGCTCAAGATCCCGTTCACGCTGCTGATCGAAGACTGCAAAGTGACCTTTATGGAACACAAACGCGCGGTAGTTCACATCGCGGTCAGCGCGGCAAAAGCGATGCAGGAGTTCTTCGGGGACAACCTGCCGATCAACATGGACTATTTGATCGCAGGAGCCATACTGATAGACGTTGGCAAGTTGATCGAATACGTCCTGAAAGACGACAAGGCTGTGGTCGGCAAGACGGGGAAACTGCTGCGACATCCATTCACGGGGGTGGGCCTGGCAATGAGATTCGGCGTGCCGGACGAGATCTGTCACATGATTGCCAGCCACTCAAAAGAGGGGGACCTGGGAAAGAGAACCACAGAGTCCATCATTGTCCACCACGCCGACTTCCTAAGCTACGAGCCTTTCAAACCAGACACGCTACGATTCTAGCCCGTATGGTCGCTCTGGGCTACGCCTGCCCCCCATATAGCCAGCTGTTGACTCGTAGCCATCGAGGCAGAGAGGAGGCGATATGCAGCCGGATCTGAAGTTACTATACACGAAAATGCTGAGAAGCCGTTTCTTTGAAGAATCGGTCGCCCAGCTCTGGCGCGAGGGGTTGATATCCGGGGAGATGCATCTGGGGACTGGCGAAGAAGCGATTGTGGCCGGCGTCGTTGACCACCTTCAGGAAGGGGACGCCATGGCCCTGGACCATCGCGGAACGTCGCCTCTGTTGATGCGCGGTGTCAACCCGGTTCTGCTGGTTCGCGAGTTCCTGGGGCGAGCCGACGGCCTGTGCTCCGGCATGGGCGGGCATATGCACCTGTTCTCAAAGCAGCACCTTGCCGCATCATCGGGAATTGTCGGGGCATCTGGGCCGGCGGCCGTGGGCTTTGCGCTGGCTGCGCTCTATCTGCGGCCAGGCACCCTTGCGGTCGCCTTCTTTGGTGAGGGGGCAACCAACCAGGGGATGTTGATGGAGGCCATGAATCTGGCGGTGGTCTGGAGACTTCCCGTCCTCTTTGTCTGCAAGGACAACAACTGGGCCATCACGACGGAATCCAGCCTGGCCATCGGCGGGGAACTGGTGAGCCGCGCGCGGGGTTTTGGTATGCCGGCCGTGGAGGTTGACGGAAGGGACGTCCTGGCTGTCTGGCACGCGGCGCGGGAGGCGACGGATCGTGCCCGCGCTGGTGACGGTCCTACGTTCATCCATGCCCGCTGCCACCATCTGGAGGGTCACTTTCTGGGATTCCAGTTGCTGCGGATCGTCCGGCCTCCCTTCATAGAGGCACTGGCGACAACAGGCCCGTTGCTGAGATCCGCCCTCAGGCGGAGGGGAGCTCCGCTCAGAGACCGACTAGAGGGCGTTGAGATGATTGTGAGGCTGATCCTTCGGACGTACAAAGAGGACAGCGCTGCGAGACGCACAGACCCGCTGGTGCGCGCGCGCCGACAGCTTGAACTTGAACCAGCAGAGCTGGCGGCGCTGGAGGAAGAGGTGGCGCACCAGGTCCGAGAAGTGATCGAACTGGCCACAAGGCCTGCGGCGTAGCAGGGGGACATACCATGAGAACGAAAGGCTTCGCAGATGCCATAGAGGATGCGCTGGCCCAGGCAATGGCGGACGACGACAGGATCATCATCTTGGGCGAGGACGTACACACGATACGTCGGAACCTGCTTGTGCGCTTTGGCAAGAAAAGGGTGATGCCCACGCCGATCAGCGAGGGCGCGTTTGTGGGAGCCGCTGTCGCAGCGGCGATGGCTGGGCTGCGACCGGTGGTAGAAGTAATGTTGATAGATTTTGTGAGCGTCGCTATGGACGCGCTGCTGAATCACGCAGCCAAGATCGCGGCCTTTTCCGGCGGCAGGTGGCGCGTCCCCCTGGTGGTGCGGGCAGCCTGTGGTGGCGGTTATGGAGATGGAGGCCAGCACGAGCAGAGCCTATGGGGATGGCTGGGACATATTCCGGGCCTGGCGGTCGTGGTTCCATCGACGCCAGCCGATGCAGGGGGATTGATGCTGGCAGCGCTGGAACATCCCGACCCGGTGATCTACTTGGAGCACAAGCTACTGGCTGACTATTGGCTCGATTCCATGGGCGCGGGCGGGCGGAAGACGGTGCGATATGACGTGCCAGCAGCGGGCGCGCGGGGACCTGTCGAGCGCGTATGGAGGCCAGTGCCCATCGGTCGAGCACTCCAGCGGCGGACAGGGGACGACCTGGTGATCGTCAGTGTCGGCGTCGGGGTGCACCGGGCGCTGGAGGCCGCCGCGGTCCTGGCAGGGCGAGGGATATCCGCAGGCGTGATCGATCTCAGAACTGTTGCGCCCCTGGATGCGGAAACCGTGTGTGAGACGGTCGGCAGGACAGGGCGGATGCTGGTGGTGGATGAGGACTATCGCGATTTTGGCCTTTCCGGCGAATTGGCGGCGATAGTGTTGGAAGCCGGGATCTCGGGCAAGTATGGTCGCGTCTGCACAGAAGGGACGATTCCATACGCTCGTGATCTGGAGGACCAGGCGCTTCCGAATGTCTCCAGGATTGTGGCTGCTGCGGTGGAGTTGGTGGAGGGATAGGGTATGGATTCAAAGCCGATGAGCCTTGTCGAACACCTACAATCAGAAGCCATCGAGCGCGGCCTGCTCGAACCAGGGACCGAGATCGACGCCGCGAGAGCGTTTGCACTCGTCCGCGATATGCCGTACATGCGTGCACGCTCCCGCGAACCCGAAACGACCATTCGTGAGTGGCGTGGCACCTGTTCCGGCAAGCACTACTTGCTGAAAGCGCTCTTTGCTGAGCTTGGGTTGCGCTCACGACTGATAGCCTGCACCACGGAATCGCAGATCGATCCAGACGAGGTTCCTGCTGAGTTACGTCCGATCGTCGAACGAGCGGGCGGGCGTATTGTGGACATTCACAACTATTTGGTGGTCGAGTCGCCCCAGGGAGACATGGTCGTAGACGCGACCTGGCCGCTCGAGACAGAACGTATAGGGTTCACCGTGAACGAAACCTTCGTCTTTGGAGAGGATCAGGAACTCGCGTCCACGCCGATCGAAAGCTGGATCGTGCCTGAGGATAGAGACCCCCAAGAGTTCAAGAACGAGCTGTTGAGGCAGCATTTCACGCCAGAGGAGCTCGAACACCGCGATGACTTTATCCGCGCGTTCAGCTTGCTGTTGCAGGATCACACCACAGACAAAGGATAACCAACCTTCACTACTCACCGGGAGGGAAACGCACCGTGCAGAGGATGCTATTGGATATCCCCATATTCATCTTCTACTACACAAAGTACGAGCCTGAGCATTGCTTCGTAGCCGTCGATTCTCCCACAAATACGGTTGTGGGATTCATCGTTAGGACCCCCGATACGTCCACCCAGACGACAAGGTGAATCAGGTTAGGAGGAGATTCTGATGAAAGCATTGTTTATCGGTGGCACAGGCGTGATCAGCTCAGCTTGCGCCCAACTAGCCATAGAGCGTGGCATCGAACTCACCCTGTTTAACCGGGGCCAGACCGCACGCGCTGTGCCGGCAGCCGCTCACATCCTGGAGGGCGACTTTCGCGACCGTGACTCGGTCAAGCGGGTGCTGGGAGATACGACGTTCGATGCAGTTGTTGACTGGATTGCCTACACGCCGGAGCACATAGAGGCGGACATCGAGCTGTTCCGAGGTCGCGTCGAGCAGTACGTCTTTATCAGCTCCGCCTCAGCCTACCAGAAGCCGCCGGTGAACCTGCCCATCACCGAATCCACGCCGCTCCACAACCCCTATTGGGCCTATTCACGCGCCAAGATCGCCTGTGAGGAACGGCTGATGTTGGCCTATCGTCAGGAAGGGTTTCCAGTCACCATCGTCCGCCCGTCACACACCTACGACCGCACCAAGCTGCCTATGGAGGGGCAATATACCGTGGTTGATCGTATGCGCAAGGGCGACAAGGTCATCGTCCACGGTGACGGCACTTCGCTATGGGTCTTGACCCATCATCGCGATTTTGCCAGGGGGTTTGTGGGCCTGCTGGGAAACAATCACGCACTTGGCGAGGTTTTCCACATCACCTCAGATGAGTTGCTGAGCTGGAACCAGATATTCGAGGTGGTGGCCCGTGCCGCAGGCACGGAGCCACGCATCGTACATATCCCGTCGGAGTTTATCGCCGCGTTCGATCCAGAATGGGGCGCAAGTCTGCTGGGAGACAAGTCTCACAGCGTGATCTTTGATAACGCCAAGATCAAGCGCGTCGTGCCGGATTATGTGGCGACCACACCCTTTGCCCGTGGGGCTGAGGAGATCATCGCCTGGCATGACGCTGATCCGTCTCGCCAGGTGGTGGACGAGGAGATGAATCGACTGATAGACAGAATCATCGCGGCCTACGAGTCGGCCTGGCCATAGATGGTGCCGTTGAGAGAAGAACATATGGATCACGTTCTGAGATGCTCCGGTTACGAGATCGTCAAAACGGACATGGTTCGAGGGCAAGGCTGCTATCTGTATGATGTCCACGACAAGAGGTATGTTGATTTTGAAGCGGGGGTGTGGTGCACTGCCTTGGGACACAACCATCGGCGAGTCAACCAGGCTATACGCGGCCAGATTGAGCAGATCATTCACATGGGCTATCGCTATACAAACGCCCTCATCGAAGAGGCAGCGGCAGAGATCTTGGACACGGTATCGCTCCCTGACGGAAAGTGCATCTTCTTGAGCTCAGGCAGCGAGACAGTTGAGTTTGGTGTGCAGATTACGAGACGTATCGCGGGGCAGCCTCTACTGCTTGTCCTGTCAGATTCATACCTGGCAGCATACGGATCCGCTGGAACAAAGAGCCCGGAGGAATGGCATTGTTTCGATTGGACGGCGTGTGTCGCCTGCCCTGACTCGGACGCGTGCGATCCAGAGTGTACCTTGTTGAGGGAAATCCCTTTCGACAACATCGGAGGGCTGGTATTTGAGCCAGGGAACTCGTCAGGTTTGGTCAGACTGCCCCCACGGCAACTCGTTCAGACCCTGGCAGGCATGGTCAAACAGCACAATGGGCTGATTGTAGTGGATGAAGTTACAACGGGACTGGGACGTACTGGGGCATGGTATGGGTTTCAACACTATGCCCTTCAACCAGACGTTGTTGCTTTGGGAAAGGGACTGGGCAATGGGTATCCCGTGAGTGCAGTCGCGATGAGCCAAGATATCGCTGATAGGTTGGAGGACAGCGCATTTCGTTATGCGCAGTCCCATCAGAATGATCCCTTGGGTTGTGCCATAGCCAGGGAAGTCGTCACCGTCATCCGAGAGGACGGATTGGTTGAGAGAAGCAACCGGGTAGGGACACGATTCCTGCGAGAGCTGGAACGTCTTGCACAACAGCATGCCATCGTCAAGGAAGTACGCGGCAGAGGGTTAATGATAGCAATGGAGTTTGTGGACGACGATGCACAGACCTCGCTAGAGTCGGTGTATCGTGAGTTGTTGGAACGAGGGTTCATCGTCGGCTACAAGCCTGCGGCGAGCCTTCTGCGGTTCTATCCTCCCTTGATAATAGCAGAAGAGGACATTGCCCAGCTTCTGGAAAGTCTAGATCGGGTCCTGGGGAGCCTAAGATAGACCACAACCTGTGCCAGCCACGAGGCGAGCTAGCTTACGGAATTGTACAACAATGCAGCACCCAGGAAGACCATTTGCCAAGCTTCTCGTTGTCTACTTTGGCTTGATTGAGATCGCCCACATCATCGCCCTGGCTCAAGCGGCCGTCAGACTTGCCCTCAGCGGAACGATTCCTTTTCCTGCTCCTCCTCCTCCTGGCGGATGGTCCGCACAGGCTAGGCCTTTCCTCATCAGTATGGGGGTCTTGGATGCGATCAACGTTGTCTTTGCCCTGGCGTTCGTCTACGGTTACTTCGCAGCGGCCAGATGGCGCTGGTGCGTGGGCGCGGTAAGCCTCAGCGTGGCGACATACTCGGCGATCCTCTACGGTTTCGGGGCAGTGTTCAGCGGTGCGTGGGCGCACAATGCAGCCGCGTACTGGTCGGTAGCCGTGGCATACTCTCCCGTTGCAGTCCTGACCGTCCTGTACGTGATGTGGGCCGCTCGGGGACAGCTGCACGGGAGTTGGTCGCAGGAGCGCGGCAGCAGCCCCTGACTGCTCGGCCGACACCGTACCGGCAATCGGCGAGCGAGGACGGAAACAGATCGCCCGGTATCACGTTGGACCGTTTGGGGCTTGTGAGAGCAGCCAAAGTCGAGTAGAATACGTCTCGTTCTACGTCCTATGCATACAGCAGTCGAGGAGCAATTCCTATGAAGAAGACAATGACGGAAAAAAGATCGGCCATAGTCACCGCGGCTGGCCGGGGAATGGGCGCGGCCATTGCTCGCGAATTGGCCGCAAACGATTACCAACTAGCCTTGATGTCGAATGCCGGTGGCGCAGAGATCCTGGCCGAGGAGCTTCACGGTATCGGCATGACCGGCTCAGTCACCGATGCGAGCGATCTTGAAGCGCTGGTCAACCGCACAATGGCAGCTTACGGTCGTATCGACGCTGTGATCAACAGCACGGGCCATCCACCCACAGGGCCCTTGCTCGAGATTCCCGATGAGGACTGGCATCTGGGCCTGGATTTGGTGACGCTCAACGTGGTACGCATAGCACGGCTAGTCACACCCATTATGCAGGAGCAGGGGGGCGGGGCGTTCGTCAACATCTCCACCTTTGCCGCGTTCGAACCGGATGCGGCCTTTCCGGTGTCGAGCAGTCTTCGATCTGCGTTGGCGAGCTTCACCAAGCTGTACGCAGACCGCTACGCCGCGGATGGGATACGCATGAACAACATCCTGCCTGGCTTTGTGGATAGCTACCCTGAATCGGAGGAGAATCTACGCCGGATTCCAATGGGCCGATATGCCAGCGTCAAAGAGATCGCCAAGACAGCCCTGTTTCTGGTTTCAGCGGATGCAGGCTATATCACAGGACAGAATATCCGCGTCGATGGCGGCATCAGCCGGTCGATTTAGGCGCACCACCACGAAGGAGTGCGGAGAACAATGACGGATCGTACCTACGACGTGATCATGGTAGGTGGCGGCGCGATGGGTTGCGCCACAGCCTACTACTTGATGAAAGCAGATGACAGCCTCAGAGTAGCCATCGTCGAGATGGACCCAACCTATGAGAAAGCCTCCACCCCTCTCTCTGATGGTAACGCGCGCATCCAGTTCAACCTGAAAGAGAACATCCAGATCTCTCAATATGGCCTGGAGGTTATGGAACGCTTTGCAGAGGAGATGGCCGTGGACGACGAACAACCGGACATCGCCTTCCGCCGTCAGGGCAATCTCTTTCTGGTGGACGAGATCGGCCAGGAAGAGGCAAAACGGGGGTTCGCCCTGCAGAAGAGCCTGAGCTGCCAAGTCCAGTGGTTGACGCCGGACGAAATCAAGCATCGCCATCCCCTCTGCGACCCGGTAGGGTGTGTGGGGGGCACATTTGGGCCGCAGGATGGCACGCTGGATCCCTGGGCCCTGCTGACGGGCTACAAACGCAAGGCGGTTTCCTTGGGGGCGCGGTTTATTCACGCTGAGGTGACCGACGTGCTGAAAAGCGAGAACCGCATCACCGGCGTCAGGTTGTCTCCGGGTGAAAAGCTGACCGCTGGATTTGTGGTCAACAGCGCCGGTGCGTGGGCGCCCCGAATTGCCCAGACGCTAGGGATCAGTCTGCCGATCCAACCGGTCAAGCGACAGGTGTTTGTGATCGAGACCAACGTCCGGCCGGATGGGATTCTGCCAGCTCTCTTCTTCCCCTCAGGCTTGTATCTCTTCCACGAGCGCGACGGTTCCTTCACGTGCGGCAAATCCCTGCCGGATGACCCCGTCGGCTACGAGTTTGGCTGGAATCGGCGGGTGTTCATCGACATCCTCTGGCCGGAACTGATCGAGTTCGTGCCGGCCTTTGACCGGCTCAAGGTGGCTCGGGGCTGGGCTGGGCTTTACGCGGTCAATACCCTCGATGGCAACGCCATCCTCGGCGAGTGGCCCGAACTGGGAGGCTTTTTTCTGATCAATGGCTTTTCCGGTCACGGCCTCCAGCAGTGCCATGCGGTGGGGCGCTACATCGCTGAGCTGATTATGGGCCAAAGCCCCACACTCGACCTCTCGATTTTCTCGCCAAAGCGCATCCTGGAGAACAAGCCAGTGTTTGAGAGCACACGTAAACTGATCTAGAGCATGTTGAGAAAGAGGGGTCAACATGGAATCTATGGAATTCATCGAATCCCGCGAGGAAGGACTAGGAACAAACATCGTAATGGGACAAGTGACCCTCGGGCTGATCGAGCCGATCGGCGGGCCGAGCACCTGGCACCTCGACGAGAGGGGCGAGGGGGTGCAGCACATCGCCTTCACGGTCAAAGGGACCGACCAGGTGGTCGCTTTCCTGGAAGGACAGGGTATCGGCGTGCTTCAACAGGGGTTCTACACCGACGGTATGTACACCTACGTGGACAGCAAGCCCGCCCTGGGGGTTATCCTGGAGCTGCTAGAGAACTTTGAGTCGAATTGATGATCGCTCTTGGCAAGGTGTCTAAGGACGAATGAGCGACAGACTCAGCATCGGTGTCGTGGGTTGTGGCATAGGCCAGGCCCACGTATGCGGCTACCAGAGCCTCCCGGACCAGTTCGAGGTCAGGGCCATCTGCGACATAGACAAAGCCAGGGCGCGCGAAGTGGCGACGGCGGTTGACATTCCACGGGTCTCCACCGACTTGGCCGAACTGTGTGGGATGGATGACCTGGACGTGATCGACATCTGCACCCCATCCTATCTCCATGCTTCACAGGTTCAACAGGTGCTTGCCGCTGGCAAACACGCCGTGTGCGAAAAGCCCGTGGCAGGCTCCCTCCAGGACTTGGATGCGCTCATCCAGGCCGAGGTAGAGTCGGGCAGACGGGTGATGCCCATCTTCCAGTATCGGTTTGGGCACGGTCTACAGAAGCTCAAGTGGCTGATCGAAGAGGGAATAGCCGGCCGGCCATTCTTGACCACCGTGGAGACCGCCTGGAGGCGCCGCTCAGAATACTATGCCACGCCGTGGAGAGGCAAATGGGAGACGGAGCTGGGTGGTGCGCTGGTCACTCTGGCCGTTCACGCCCACGACGTGCTCTGCCACGTCCTCGGCCCGGCAGCGAGCGTCTCTGCTCACACCGCCACCCTGGTCAATCCTATCGAGACTGAGGACTGCGTCTCCGTCTCCCTGGAAATGACCGATGGCTCTCTGGCCTCCCTCTCGGTGACCACTGGCTCCGCGGCGGAGATCAGCCGGCACCGCTTCTGCTTCAGCAACCTGACCGCCGAAAGCAACACCCAGCCCTACAACAACACCGCCGATCCTTGGGTCTTTACGGGGGATTCACCGGAACTACAGAAACAGATCGAGGAAACCCTGGCTCGCTTCTCTCCCCTGCCGGAAGGCTACGTGGGACAGTTTCACCGCTTCTACCACGCCCTGCACGATGAGACTGAGCTGCCCGTCACTCTGAGTGACGCCCGCGCCTCGCTGGAGTTGATCACCGCCATATACCACTCCGCCGAGACAGGCCAGTCCGTCACCCTGCCTATCGGCCGAGGTCATCCCAAGTACGCCGGTTGGTAGCCGCAGCGCGTATCGGGGGAGGATGAGACGACCACGTGACAAACAAGAAGGGGCAGACATGACGAAATCTGGAACAACGGGCTTTGCCATCCTGGGCGCCGGAATGGTCGCCGACTTTCACCGCCGGGCCATCGCCGCCAACGCCGACCTTGGCGCGCGGCTGGTGGCGGTCGGGCACTACAACCCGGCACGCTTTGCCGACATCGGCGCCGAATTCGGGGCGCCCTGCGTCAACCAGGAGGAGCTGTTGGCCGATCCCGACGTGGACGCCGTCTGCATCTGCACGCCAAGCGGCCAACACGTCGATCAGGCCATCGCGGCTGCGAAGGTCGGCAAGCACGTGCTGGTGGAGAAACCCATGGCCCTCAGTTTGGAGGATGCCGACGCTATGATCGCCGCCTGTGACCAGGCCGGGGTCAAACTCGGCGTCGTGCTTCAGCGCCGGGCCGAGCCCCTCTTCCAGCGCATCCACGACGCTATCCAGGCCGGTGACCTGGGTACTCTGACGCTGGGTGTAGTCACTATGCCATACCACCGGCCACAGGCATACTACGACCAGGCGGACTGGCGGGGGACGTGGGCGCTGGATGGCGGCGGCGTGCTGATGAACCAGGGCATCCACCTGGTGGATCTGCTCATCTGGTACATGGGCGATCCTGCATCGGCACAGGCCTATGCGGACACACTGCATCGGAACATCGAGGTGGAGGATACGCTGGCGGCGACTCTGCACTTTGCCAATGGTGCCTTGGCCACCATCACATCGACGACGACGGCAGCTCCCGGCTTCCCCCATCGGGTTGAGATCTACGGCACAGGTGGCGGCATCCAGGTGGAGGGGGAAGCGATCGGGCAATGGCAGTTGGTCGATCCAGCCACAGCCGCTGTGGAACCCGCGGAGATAAAGACCGGGGCTCCCTCGGACGCTGGCGCTGGCGGCGACCCCAGAAACATCGCACCCACAGGGCACGCCGCCATCTTTCGGGATTTTCTCCGTGCCCTGGATCGAGATCGCGCCCCCATGGTTGACGGTGCGGAGGGCCGACGGTGCCTCGCGACCGTGCTGGCGATCTATGAAGCCGCCGGCCTGCTCTAGGCCGAAAGGAAAGAGACCGATGTCGTCAGCAACGTTTACCCTGAGCGCCTTCGGCGACGAGATCACCGATGACCCACGAGGGCAGGTGCAGTTGTTGCGCGAGCTGCAGATCAACTACCTTGAGATGCGCGGTGCATGGGGCAAGGACGTGCTCACCCTCGACGACGATCAAATCGCCGCGGTCAAGCGCATGTGCGATGAGCACGGCATCGCTATCAGCTGTATCGGCAGTCCGATGGGCAAGTCGCCCATCGGAGCCCCCATACAGCAGGCAGTTTCCAACCTGGCTCGCATGTTTGAGGTTGCCGATGCGCTGGGCACCCGCCGAGTGCGCCTCTTCTCCTTCTACCCGCCGGATACCCAGAGCAATGCCCACTACGACGAGTACGTCGAGGAGGCGACGATCCGGCTGGCCCGGCTGACTGAGATGGCCGAGCAAGAGGGGTTCCGCCTGCTGCTGGAGAACGAAAAAGAGATCGTGGGTGACGTTCCAGAACGCTGTCACGCCATACTGAGCGCGATAGACAGCCCCCATCTCCGTTTTCTCTGGGACCCCGCCAACTTTGTGCAGGTCGGCGTGGCGCGGCCCACGGACAGGGGATGGCCACTGCTGGGTTCCTATGTCGCCCACGTCCACGTCAAAGATGCGGTCCTGAGCGACGGCAGCGTGCGAGCCGCCGGGGAGGCTGACGGGCAGGTGGACGAGCTGTTGACAAAGCTTCGTGACAGCAAGTACGAGGGTTTCCTGGCTCTGGAGCCTCACCTGGTTATGGCCGGCCACAGCAGCGGTTTCAGTGACGTCAGCGGCATGCGCTACGCTGTGACCACGCTACGCCAACTGATGGCCGAACTGGGGTGCGTTGAGGCAGAAACCGCGATCGACTGACGGCCTCACTGCGTCACTATGATAACCTGCTGCGGAGCGGAAGGCCAGCACCTCATCAAGGTAAACATGATACAGATCGTCATTCTGAGTGAACGCCTGCTTGCGGAAGAGCCAGACGGAAAGCGACGTCATGCCGCTCGACGAGACGCTGACGATTATGAAGACGATGGACCAGATCCGCGCCCGGTGGGGCTTGCGATACGCGATGGAGTGAAATCTGATGACAGAGATACCTCAATGGACCGTGTTTGAAGCCGCGCTGGAGAGCCAACGGGATTACGACAACCCATTCTGGGATGCGACGCCGCAGGTGCGCTTCTGCGCGCCATCGGGCGCGGAACAGACGATAGACGCCTTTTGGGATGGCGGGCGTATGTGGCGCGTCCGGTTCTGCCCTGACGAGGTGGGCGAATGGGAATGGGCCTCCGAGCTCTCGGATCCCTCCGATACAGGTCTGCACGGGCGCCAGGGGGCCTTTCGCTGTGTGCCCTACGCAGGCGACAACCCGCTATATGAACGAGGTCCCCTTCAGCTTTCAGAGAATCGCCGGTACCTGATGCACGCCGATGGCACACCCTGGTTCTGGTTAGCCGACACCGCCTGGAACGGCGTGCTCCGGTCCAAGGAGAAGGAACAGGGAGAGGACTGGCAGCGGTACCTACAGGTTCGCCGTGAGCAGGGCTTTACCGCGATCCAGTTCGTCAGCACCCAATGGCGCGGCTGCACCCGAGACCCTCAGGGCGAGACGGCGTTCACTGGCACGGAAGGCATTCGCGTCAACCCGCGTTTCTTCCAGCGCCTCGACCCCAAGGTCGCTGCGATCAACGAGCAGGGACTCGTCGCTGCACCAGTCCTCCTCTGGGCGCTCACCGAGAACGATCCAGGGCAGACGCTGGCGGAGACGGACGCCGTCCGCCTGGTCCGGTACCTCATCGCTCGCTGGGGCGCGCACCAGGTGGTCTGGATCTTGGGTGGCGACGGAGACTACCGTGGCAAGCGCGCGGAGCGCTGGAGACGTATCGGCAACGCGGCCTTCGGCGACCGTCACGACCGGCTGGTGACGATGCATCCCTGCGGCCAGACCTGGGTGGGGGACGAGTTCCGCGGCCAGGCGTGGTTCGACTTTATCGGCTACCAGAGCGGGCACGGGGACTCCCGCGAACATCTCCAGTGGCTCGTCGCGGGACCTCCCGCCAGCGGCTGGCGCAAGGACCCACCGCTGCCCGCCATCAACCTGGAGCCTAACTATGAGACCCATCCCTCCTACCACAGCGGGAGACGATTCACCGACTTTGAGGTGCGCCGCGCCGCCTACTGGAGCCTGCTGATCGCGCCTACAGCAGGCGTGACGTTCGGGCACAACAGCATCTGGGTCTGGTCGGAGGAACCGGAGGTGCCCGAGGGACACCCAAGCATTGGCGCCGTGAGTCCCTGGCACGAAGGGCTGGACACGCCGGGCGTGCGGAGCATGGCCGTGATGCGCCAGTTCTTCGATGCCCTGCCCTGGTGGCGGCTGCGCCCTGCTCCGGAACTCCTGACAAAGCAGCCCGGCGAGCGCGACCCCCATCGGTTTGTGGCAGCGGCCAAGGCAGAGGATGGCATACTAGCAGTGGCATACCTGCCGGAAGGTGGCAAAGTGTGGCTGAACCTCGAGGCGGTGGACCGCCCCACCCCGGCCCGTTGGTTCAACCCGTGCACTGGCGAGTGGGCGGACGCCGGCACAGTCGTGGAGGCTACACATACGATCACCGCACCCGACAACGGCGACTGGGTGCTGTGCGTGGGAGATGCAGGATGAAAGCACTGAGGATCGAAAGGCCCAATCGGGCAACGCTGGTGGAACTCCCCATACCCCAGCCTGGCGAGAACGAGGTACAAATCAAGGTCATGGCCAGCGGCGTCTGCGGTACGGACGTCCACATCTTGCGCGGGGAATACCTAGGCGACTATCCGGTGATTCCCGGACACGAGTTCTCCGGCGTCGTCGAGCGGGTAGGTGAGAGGGTGACCCGATTTCAGGTAGGCAACCGGGTCGCGGTGGAGCCCAACATCGCCTGCGACAACTGTTACAACTGCCTCCATAACCGCCAGAACTTTTGCCTCAACTGGCAGGCGATCGGGGTCACGAGGCCGGGAGGCATGGCCCAATACGTGGTTGCCCCGGAGAAATCGGTGTTTGCGATCGGGGACTTGCCCTTCGAACACGGGGCCTTTATGGAGCCACTCTCGTGTGTCCTGCACGGGATTGAGCGGGCAAGGATCCGGTTGGCGGATCGAGTGGCGATTCTGGGCGCTGGGCCAATCGGGATCTTGCTCCTACAGGCCACCCAACTGCAGGGAGCAGTACAGGTCACGGTAGTGGAAAAAAACCCGGCGCGCGCCGAGTTGGCCCGCGCCTGTGGGGCGTTTCAGTGCTTTTCCCAACTCGACGACCTGGAGGAGGGTCGCTACGACGTGGTGATCGATGCCACAGGCGTGATTCCGGTGATGGCGCGCACGGTTGACCTCGCCCAGCACGGCGGGACCGTGCTGCTGTTCGGCGTGCCACCGTCGGGGCAGCCGATGGAACTGGAGGCATTCAAGATCTTTCGCAAGGGACTGACGATCCTTTCCTCGTTCACATCGGTCCGCAATTCATACCAGGCCGTGGCCTTGCTCCAGTCCAAGCGGATCGACGTATCCGGCCTGATCTCACATCAACTATCTCTTGGCGAGTTTGAAAGGGGCGTAGAGCTGATTGAGCAGGGTCTGGAGGGCGTGCGGAAGGTCCTGATCGTGCCCCAGTAGGGTCGTTGGCTACCGCATCGATGGGCGCGACCCGTAGGAGCGCAGCAACCACGCCCCTAACCGAGCTGAGGAGGTGCTCACGTCGGCACCCGAGGACAATCTGTGGCGTCACTTATTGGATCAAGAAAGGAGCGTATGCCAAGACTACCAGAATCTACAACCGGTGATACCAGTTGGTTCGTCCACGACCGCTTCGGTCTGTTCATCCACTGGGGCATGTACGCCCTACCAGCGCGGCACGAGTGGGTGAAGAACCGCGAGCGAATCCGTGACGAGGACTATCAGAAGTACTTTGACCACTTCTACCCCGACCTCTACGATCCGGCCATGTGGGCGCGCGAGGCGAAGAACGCGGGGATGAAGTACTTTGTCGTCACGTCCAAGCACCACGACGGCTTCTGCCTGTGGGACTCGGCGCTGACCGACTACAAAGCGACGAACACGCCGTGGGGGAAGGACTTGCTCAAGCCGATGGTGGAGGCGTTCCGTGCGGAGGGCCTCAAGGTTGGCTTCTATCATTCCTTGATCGACTGGCACCATCCCGAGTTCCCCATCGACGGGCTGCATCCGATGCGCGATGATGTGGCATTTAGAGAGGCCCAGGAGCATCGCGACATCCGCAAGTATGCCGAGTATCTACACGGACAGGCCCGCGAGCTACTGACCCAGTTTGGCAAGCTCCACATTATGTGGTACGACTTCTCGTACCCCGATCGCGATTGGAGCTGGTCGAAGGGCAAAGGCCGCGACGACTGGCAGTCGGAGCGGTTGCTGGCGATGACGCGCGAGCTCCAACCGGGCATCATCGTCAACGACCGCGCGGACCTGCCTGAAGACAGCGACTTTAAGACGCCAGAACAATACCAGCCGCGCGGCTGGATGGAGGTGGACGGCAAACCGGTCGTCTGGGAGGCGTGCCAGACCTTCAGCGGCAGTTGGGGCTATTACCGCGACGAGCACACGTGGAAATCGGTCGATATGCTTGTCCAGATGCTCATCGACACGGTCTCAAAGGGTGGCAACTTGCTGCTCAACGTCGGGCCGAACGCGCGCGGCGAGTTCGACCCCCGCGCCGTCGAGCGACTGCGCGGCATCGGCGAGTGGATGCGTCTGCACGGCCGTTCGATCTATGGCTGCAGCGCCAGTGACTTAATCCCGCCGCCCGACTGCCGCTACACGCAGACCAGCCCCGAGCGGAGTCGCAGGGACGGCAACCGGCTGTACCTGCATCTGTTCGCGTGGCCGTTCCGCCACGTCCACCTCGACGGGCTAGCAGGCCGGGTCGAGTATGCCCAACTGCTCAACGATGCGTCCGAGATCAACATGCTGACCATCGACCCGGACCAGCGGGCCCAGAACACACGGATGAGCGGCGTGCCCGACACGCTGACCCTGGAGCTGCCGGTCCGAAAGCCCAACGTGACAGTGCCGGTGATCGAGCTGTTCCTGAAAGACGCCGTGGAGAGCGCCGAGCAGGGAGAGCGCGTGGCAGTTTCTCCCAGCCCAATCGAATGCGCGGATCGTCATTAGCCATTTTCAGCGCATCACGATTCGATGCTCACAGCGGACCACGGTCCGCGTTTCAGTCGCTGAAGCGCCTACTGCGAACAGGTCTTGTGATCCACTGATGTTGCCCTAAACCCCAAACAAAGGTACAATACGTGATGTTCGGCCCAGTTCAACTGATTTGGCAGGTGCTTTTCTCACGGGTAGAGTAATGAGCCAACCATCCTTGACACTTCAGGTCCTTCCCAAAGACGAGATCCTTCGTATTCTGCGGGCGGAGCTGCCTTACCTGCGGGAGCGCTTCGGCGTCACCCGTCTGGCGATCTATGGCTCCTTCGCCCGGGGAGAACCGGATCTGGATAGCGACGTGGACCTGCTGGTGGAGCTTTCCCGGCCCTTGGGTCTGAAGTTTGTGGAATTGGCGTACTATCTGGAAGAGAAACTGGGACTTCAGGTCGATCTAGCTACGTTTGAGGCGCTCCAGCGCACTGCCCAGAAGCCCTATCGCCGGGCTCTGGTCGCAGGTGTCCAGGAGGACTTGATCGATGTCGAAACCGCGACGCGATAATCAGTATCTGGCCGACATTCTTGAAGCCATCCGGCGCATACTTGACTACACTCAAGATCTCACTTACGATGGTTTCCTGCGATCACCAATGATACAGGATGCCGTCTTACGCAATCTTCAAGTGGTTGGCGAAGCGACCAATAAGCTTTCCAGCACGCTACAAGCGAATTACCCAGATATGCCGTGGCAGGTTATGGCAGGTATGCGCGACAAAATCGTGCACGACTATTTCGGCATCGATTATCAGGTTGTCTGGGACGTGGCGCGAGGGGACTTGCCCCAACTGATGCTCCAGGTGGAAACCATTCTCCGGGAGGTAGCGGGAGACGAGGCGGACTAACGCCCGGACTGCAAGACATCCCCGACAACATCGCCCCCCCCCCCCGATCCGCACGCAAGGCAGTCTCTTTGGTCAACGGCGGAACAGCGGCCTGAGAGCTGGCTCCCGCATCCCCGTGGACAACGTCAGGCGCGATACCCGCTTCCTACTGGAAGACTATTGCCCTACCACAGACGGCAAGATGATCCACGAGCGCTTCGTCAAGCACATCGGCTTCCGGATGACCGTTGGCAGCGGCAAGACTCCGGTTATCGCCACGCTCATCCAGCCTATCCGACGTCTCATTCACCTGGCTGAAATCCCGCCACACGACCTTTTGGTACACAGAGCTATCGTCACTCTGAATCTCTTTGCCGGCACATCGCAGCCGTTGCTTATTCGATCACTGAGAGAAAGGAGAATACTATGAGAAAGAAGTTCGCCACAGGGCTCATCGTGTTGTTCGGCACGCTGTTGCTGATCGGCCTCAGCGGAGAGTCGGTCTTGGCTCAGGAGGGTTCGATCTCAGGGCACGTCTACCAGGAAGATGGTGCCACGCCCGTGGAGGACGCCTGCTTCTGGGTCGACTCGGTAGAGCCGTGGTCGGAGGACCGCTGGAGCTACTGCGATACCGCCGCCGATGGCGGCTTCACAATCCCAGACATATACTCAGGGACGTACT
>Ga0180437_10003152_pt1 | contig 24938 bp, 20 predicted proteins | sample SS_ome_4_FD_132410 | JGI IMG/M metagenome (GOLD analysis project Ga0180437, IMG submission 132410) | Hypersaline lake sediment archaeal communities from the Salton Sea, California, USA - SS_3_D_1 metaG | ecosystem: Environmental > Aquatic > Non-marine Saline and Alkaline > Hypersaline >... | reverse complement strand
TCCTGCTCCACCGCCAGGTGCCCTGCAACGACGGCGGCATCAGCCTGGGCCAGGCCGTCCTGGCTCATTTCGAGGCACAGTGACTATGAAATATGTCGATGAATTCCGCGATCCGGAACTGGCCCGCACGTTGTTGGCGCGTACTGCGGCCCGATCGACCAGGCCCTTGCGCCTGATGGAGTTTTGCGGCGGACACACGCACGCCATCATGCGCTACGGGCTGCGCACCCTGCTGCCACCCACGGTGGACCTGCGCTCCGGGCCGGGATGCCCGGTGTGCGTCACGGCCAATGCCGACCTGGACCGGGCCATCGCCCTGTCCAAAGTGCCGGAGGTGATCCTCACCACTTTTGGTGACATGGTCCGTGTGCCGGGTAGCCGGGAGAGCCTGCAAGATGCCAAAGCGAGGGGCGCCGATGTGCGCATGGTCTACTCCACCCTGGATGCGCTCGGGATTGCGCGCCAGAATCCGCAGCGGCCGGTCATCTTCTTGGGGGTTGGATTCGAGACGACGGCACCCACGATCGCTGCGGCGATCCTCCAGGCCCAGTCCGAGGGGCTCAGGAACTTGACGGTACTGAGCCTGCACAAGCTGACGCCGCCGGCTACCCGGGCCATCCTGGACGCCGGGGAGTTGGCGATCGACGGGATCATTGGCCCTGGTCACGTGACGACCATCATTGGTAGCGACGCCTGGCAGTTCCTGCCGGCCGACCATGGCGTACCTGTGGCGATTGCCGGGTTCGAGCCGCTGGATATTCTGCGCGCGGTGGCGGATCTTGTGGAGATGGTCGAGACAGGGCGTCCGGCCGTGGCGAACACCTATGCCCGCAGCGTGACCCCGCAGGGCAATCGGGCGGCCCTGGAGGCGATGGACCGCGTGTTCGAGGTCAGTACTGCCCAATGGCGGGGCTTTGGCCCGGTGCCTGCCAGTGGTCTGAGCATCCGCGCCGACTTTGAGCGGTTCGATGCCGGGCGCTTGTTCGACGTGGACCCGGGCCCCACGGTGGAGCACAAGGGTTGCCTATGTGGCGACGTACTGCGTGGTACCGTCACCCCGCCCGAGTGCCCGCTATTCGACAAAGCCTGTACTCCGGTGCGGCCCATCGGCCCCTGCATGGTCTCGGCCGAGGGAGCCTGCGCTGCCTATTACCAGTTTGCACGGGATGCATTATGAGCGACAAAGTGATACTCCTGGCCCACGGCTCGGGCGGAAGGCTGAGCCACGACCTGGTGGAGAAGCTGTTCGTCCGCTATTTCGACAATCCCACCCTCCTGCAGCTCGACGACTCGGCTGTCGTCCCCATCCCCGAATCCCAAGCGCCATTCCACGGGACTGGCGATCAAGTGCTCTCCCCATTGCCAGCCTCTCCAGTCCGCCTCGCCTTTTCCACCGACAGCTATGTGGTCAGCCCCCTCTTTTTCCCCGGCGGCGATATCGGCAAGCTGGCGGTGTGTGGTACGGTCAACGATCTGAGCATGAGTGGTGCCTGGCCTCTGTGGCTCAGCGCTGGCTTTATCATCGAGGAGGGGTTGCCGCTGGCCGAATTGGAGCGGCTGGTGGCCTCGATGGCAGCCACGGCGGAGTTGGCTGGGGTGCAGATTGTGACAGGCGACACCAAGGTGGTCGACCGGGGCAGCGCTGACAAGCTGTTCATCAACACGGCTGGCGTCGGCCTGGTGCCGCCCGGCGTCGAAATCGCTGGCGATCGAGCCCAGCCCGGCGATGTGGTGCTGCTGAGCGGCACCATCGGCGACCATGGTATGACGATCATGACCCAACGCGAAGGGTTACGGTTTGACAGTCCCCTGGAGAGCGACTGCGCGCCCCTCAACCGGCTGGTGGCCGACCTGCTGGCTGCTGTATTCTTTCCCTCTGGGGAGAAATCAGGTGAGGGTGGGGCACTGCGCTGTCTGCGCGATCCCACCCGCGGCGGCCTGGCAACGGCGTTGAACGAGCTGGCCGCGCGCTCGGGTGTGGGCATCGAGATCGAGGAGACGGCGGTGCCGGTCAGGGAAGCGGTGCGTGGTGCCTGCGAGCTGCTGGGGTTGGATCCGCTGTACGTGGCCAACGAGGGCAAGCTGGTGGCCATTGTCGCACCAGAGGTGGCCGACGCAGCCCTGGCTGCCCTCCGAGCCCATGAATATGGACGAGAGGCGGCCGTCATTGGCCGGGTGACCGATGCCCACAGAGGGCGTGTCGTGCAACGCACAGCACTGGGCGCTCACCGGGTGGTGGATATGCTGGTGGGCGAGCAGCTTCCCCGTATCTGTTAAGTGCCTATCCGAGAATGCCCTCGCCCTCGTTTCCGAACGAGCCTTGTCCCTCGAGGAGGACGGCGCCCCCGAGACTGGGGCTTTGAGCGAGTTTCTAAAGCTATGGGCCAATTGCTCGGCTGCTTTGCCCAAAATGGGGTGTATACCCTATTCACAAAGACCCCACTGTGTGTTATAATCGTGCCGGTTGCCGGGCGTGAGGTGCCTGGCGGATGGGCCGAGGGCGTCCTCTGCCCTCGCCGTGCAGACCGGCCCACGTGAGAAGCTTTTCACAAACCTGGTCCCAGGTTTGACACAAGCGCTGGTTTGCGATACAATCTACAGCCAATGGCCGTTTGACCGTGGGTAATGGTCGTCAAGGTGGACAGCCAAGAGTTCGTTGCTGATTTCTGTACGCGTTGGATATCGTGGTAGATAGATCATATTTGTTGAAACAAGGTTTAGGCACGCAATACACCATTGCGTCTTGGGAGTTCGTCCTACCAGGACTCCTTCGATTTTTCGATCAACTTGACAGCCAAAGAATCGGATCGGCATCCCCCGGGTGTCCGGGCATTGATGCCCCATCCAAAACCTATGTGAGGAGGGTGGAATGAGCCTATGGGTAATTGACAAGAAAGCGATGGCTCCCTTTGTCACCAACATGATGGGCGACTACCGCGTGGTTGGCCCGTTGGCCAAAGGGATCAAATTCGCCTTTGGCGAGATCGAGGACCCGGCCGACCTCCGGCTGGACTATGATACCTCGATCCTGCCTCCCAAAAAGTACCTGCAACCCCAGGTGGAGCGCATGATGACCTTCACCCGCACCGGCAAGCCGGTGGTGGAGACGGCCCTGGAAGCCCCGCCGACGGTGATCTTGGGCGTGCATACCTGCGACCTTCACGGGTTGAAGGTTCTGGACGAGGCCTTTGGCCAGGGCTATCCCGACGCCTACTACCTGGAACGGCGCAAGAACACGTTGCTGGTGGGCATCGAGTGCCTGGAGCCCTGCGACGAAAAGTCCTTTTGCAAGAGCATGGATACGCTGACTGTGTTCGACGGCTATGACCTGCACCTTACCGACATGGGCGATGCCTATGCTGTGAGTGTGGGCTCGGATGCTGGCAGGGCCTTGTTGACCCGCTATAGCGAAGCCCGGCAGGCAGCGGAGGCGGACATGCAGAGGCTCAACAGGGTATTGGGCGCCAAGTGGCCCCGCTTCCCCTACAAGCTTGGCTTTGACGCCGGCGAGCTGGCACCGCTGATGCGCCAGTCGTACGATAGCCCGGTGTGGGACAAGCTGGCCGAGATCTGCCTGGCCTGTGGGCAGTGCACCCTGGTGTGTCCCACGTGCTTTTGCTTCAACGTCACCGATGTTGTAGAACTGAATCTGCAGGATGGCGAACGCCTGCGCCAATGGGATTCGTGCCAGTTGGACGAGTTCGCTCGCGTGGCTGGTGGTGAGAACTTTCGCGAACACCAGGCCGCTCGTCTCCGCCACCGCTTCATGCGCAAGGGCCGCTATCTCTTTGAAAAGTATGGCGAGTTGGGTTGCACCGGATGCGGTCGCTGCGCCCGCGCCTGCCTGGTGGACATCTCCCCCGTCGACGTTTTCAACGAACTTCATGGGGCACGGTGTTAGGAGGTGGAGGAAAAATGACGGTAGTTCACGACGAGTCGGTGTATATTCCCACGATGGCCCGTTTGCTCAAGGTCGAGCAGATGACCGAGCTGGAGAAACTGTTTGCTCTGGAACTGCCCAACGGGCAGAGCCTGGGTAACGAGCCTGGCCAATTTGTCGAGGTCTCGCTGTTCGGCATCGGCGAGGCGCCGGTCTCGATCAGCTCCTCGCCCAGTCGCAGCAATGGGACCTTTGAAATGTGCGTCCGCCGTGTGGGCGACGTGACCAACGCCATGCATCTCATGCAGCCCGGCGAAATGATGGGTATCCGCGGCCCCTTTGGTAACCCCTTCCCGGTGGCCAAGATGATGGGCAAGGATGTGCTTTTTGCTGCTGGCGGTTTGGGCCTGGCGCCTCTGCGTTCACTCATCAACGAGGTCCTTGATCGGCGGGGTTCCTTTGGCCGGGTGATCATCCTCTACGGCACCAAGCACCCCAGCGAGATCCTGTTCAAGGATGAGCTGAAGGCGTGGGCCGAGCGGGACGATGTCGAGTTCCACATGACAGTGGACCGGGGTGACGAGAGCTGGTCGGGACATGTGGGCGTGATCACCACGCTTTTCCCCAAGATCACCATCAATCCCCGCCATACCGTGGCGGCGACCTGTGGTCCGCCGATCATGTATCGCTTTGTGCTGATGGAGATGTTGGGCAAGGGAATCCCAGAGACCCAGATCTACCTGTCACTGGAGCGCCGCATGAAATGTGGCGTGGGCAAGTGCGGCCATTGCCAGATCAACGAGCTGTACTGTTGCCAGGATGGGCCGGTGTTCAGGTACGCTGACATCAAGGGATTGGAGGAGGCGCTATAATGGCCGGAGATGGAAGACCAAAGGTAGCATTCTTTGATTTCGCTTGCTGCGAGGGCTGCCAGCTCACCGTCGTCGATGCCCTGCAGACCCACCTAGAGCTGGTGGAGGCGGTGGAAATTGTCCAGTTCCGCGAGGCAATGACGGAAAAGGGCGAGGACTATGCCATTGCTTTTATCGAAGGCTCGTGCACCCGGAAGGAGGACGAGGAACGCCTGAAAAAGATCCGAGAGCAGGCCGCCATCGTGGTCGCCTTGGGCGCCTGTGCCCACACGGCCGGCGTCAACGCCCTCAAGAATATCCAACCCTCGCTGCAGGATGTGCGGGAGTATGTCTATGGCGACAAGTGGGACTGGTACGACAGCTATCCAGCCCGGCCCATCAGCGCTGTGATCCAGGTGGACGCCGTCATTCCCGGCTGCCCGATCGATCGCTTCGAGTTTCTCGACGTGGTCAAACAGGTGCTGCTGGGCAAAGTGCCCACCATCGCCGACTATCCACTCTGCGTCGAGTGCAAGCTCAAGGAGAATGTGTGCATATTCGACAAGGGCGGTACCTGCCTGGGACCCGTCACCCGTGCTGGCTGTGACGCCATCTGTCCCACCTATGGCGATGGTTGTGAAGGGTGCCGGGGGCCGATCCCCAATCCCAACCAGAATGCCATGAAAGATGTGCTGGAGGAGGCAGGCTTGACCGTCGAGCAGTTGATGTCCAAGATGACGCTGTTCAATGCCTACGATCCGGCCCAGATTGCCTGATTCTTGATTCTGGAATCTGGGTCAGTCCAGGTCAAGTGCGACAGGCCCATTATCCAGGATGCCCAGAGGGAGATAGATGCATGAGTGCAGTGAATGTAAACGTTAACGTACACCATTTGACCCGTGTGGAGGGACATGGCAATATCGTCGTCGACGTCAAGAACGGCGAGTTGGTCAAGTGCGAGTGGCAGGTCGTCGAAGCGCCGCGCTTTTTTGAGGCCTTTTTGCGCGGTCGCCCGTACTATGAGGCGTCGCACATCACGTCGCGCATCTGCGGGATCTGCTCTGTAGGGCACGCGACGGCCTCGCTGCGGGCAACCGAAAACGCATTGGGTGTTGAGGTCTCGGAGCAGACCGAACTGCTGCGCAAGCTCTTGTTCCACGGGGAGATGATCGACAGCCATGTGCTCCATGTCTACATGCTGGTCGCCCCCGACTTTTTCGGAGCGGGCAGTGTGCTGCCCCTGGCGGCGACACACCCCGAGGTGGTCATGCGGGCGCTTCGCATCAAGAAACTGTCGGGGGACCTGTGCGCCATGGTTGCCGGGCGGCACACGCATCCCATCGCCATGACGGTCGGGGGCTTTACCCACCTGCCTACTGAGGGACAGTTGTTGGCCATGCGCGAGCGCCTGGTTGCCGCCCGAGAGGATATGGATGAGACAATCGCCCTGCTCAAGGCGCTGCCCTGGCCCCAGTTCGAGCGCGAGACGGAGTACGTGTCGCTCCAGAAGGATGACGAGTACGCCTATATCGACGGCTGGATCGCCACCAGCGACGGCTTCACCTACGAGTTGGCCGACTACCGCAAGGTGACCAATGAGCACCTGGTACCCCACTCGACGGCCAAGTGGGCCAGGCACAATCGCGAGACCTATATGGTCGGCGCACTGGCGCGGTTCAACAACAACTATGACCAACTGCATCCACGTGCCAAAGCGGCAGCCGAGGAGCTGGGCATGAAGCCCCTCGTCACCAATTCCTTCCTCAACAGCGCCGCTCAGGCCATCGAGATGGTCCACTGCGTTGAGGATGCCATCGGCATCATCGACGAGCTGGTAGAGCGCGGCATCGAGGAGGAACCACTGTACCAGTTCCAGGGCAAGGGCGGCGAGGGTGTCGGTTCCTGTGATGTGCCCCGGGGCATCCTGTTCCACAACTATATCATCGACGATGAGGGACTGATCCAGGGGGCCAATTGTGTCATCCCCACCAACCAGAACCACGCCAACATCCAGGCCGACATGCAGGCCCTGCTACCCCAGATCCTGGATCAACCCCAGGACAAGATCCGGCACACGATGGAGATGCTGGTCCGTGCCTACGATCCCTGCATCTCCTGCTCGACGCACCTGCTGGACGTCGAGTTTGTCTAGCGTGCGCACCGGGTGCCAGGCGCCGGTGTGGGGCGGAAATGTAATGCAGCACGTGCATGCACCTGGCACGGTCATTATCGGGCTGGGCAATCCCCTACGCGGGGACGACGGCGTGGGGGTGCGTGTGGCCCAGGTGCTGGCCGGGCAGGTGCTTCCCGGTGACGTAGAGGTGGTGGATGGGGGGACCCAAGGGCTGGGGATCGTCAACTTGATGGAGGGACGGCAGCGGGTGATCGTGGTGGATGCGGCCAATGTGGGCCGGACGCCTGGCGAATTCGTCCTCTTCCGGTTGGACGAGATCGGCCTGTTGGGCGACGACCATAGCATCTCTATCCACAGCGCCGGGCTGCGTGATGCCCTGCTACTGGCCCGGGCGCTGCAGATTCTGCCCGACGAGGTGCTGATTGTCGGCGTCCAGCCTGCCCACATGGAGTGGGATCATAGTTTGAGCCCAGAAGTGGAAGCTGCGGTCCCGCAGATCGCCGACACGATTCTCAGAGAGATTGGAGGAAACAACGCATGGCGAATGAGAAAATCTTGATTGTTGACGACGATCCAGATCTGGTGGAGGTGATCAAGCTGACGCTAGAAGCGGCTGGCTACCAGGTCTTTGACGCTGCCAGTGGTGCGGAAGGTTTGCAGAAGGTGAAAGAGATCAGGCCCGACCTGATCATCCTGGATGTGATGATGGACTATACCACCGAGGGGTTCCAGGTCTCCCTGGCGCTGCGCAACCCCGATCCAGGTTCAGAGTATGCGGCCTACCGTGACGTCCCGATCATGATGTTGACAGCCATTCACAGTACGACGCCGCTGCGTTTCGGCCCGGACGAAGATTACCTGCCAGTGGATACCTTTGTAGAAAAACCGTTGGAGCCGAGCGTCCTGGTGGAAAAAGTGGCTGCGATGCTAAAGGGATAGCGCCTTTTCTGGGGTGCGCCCTTCCAGCTTACCAGTTGCGGGCGTACCGGCCCATTTGCACGACCTGCCAGGTCCTGTACGAATGGGCCGGTGCCGGTATCATTTGAGATGGGTTGTATGGCCCGTCACTCTTGACGAATTTGCCAGGGACTCGAGCGCATTCTGCACCGAACACGAGCCTTGCCCTGAAACGCGGTCGCATAGCTGGAGCAGTTGACTGGCGCCTTTGCTGCGAGGGAACGGCCGATGGTAGAGCAGCGAGATATCTCCCCAAGCGTGCAGGTTGAAGAGGACCTGAGTGGGCGGGCTGCCTGGCAGCTCCAGTTGCGCTGGTTTGCCTCCATCGGCATCCTCGAGATCCGGCTGAGGTGGCTGGCCGGCATCGGCGTCCTGGTCGCGACCTGGTTCGCGACATCCATGTTGAATGTCCCCCTCTCCCCATGGCCGCTCTATGCCATCGGCCTGTGCATCCTGGCGTACAATGCCGTGCTCTGGTTCTATCTGGGCCGGCAGTTCGAATACCCGTCTCGGATCCGCTCTTCGGGGTATGATTACGGCGCCGTGCTGCGCTACTATTGGCGGGAATTGGAGCAGGAGGGCTTCTCGGAGGCCTCCCGATTCGATCGCTTCATCAAGGTCCAGACCAGCCTAGACTGGCTGGCGATGATCCTGCTGGTCCACTTTTCGGGAGGCGTGCAAAGCCCCCTTTTGATCTTCTTTGTTTTCCACTTGATCATCGCTTCGGTACTGCTCTCGCGCCGGGCTTCCTACCTCTTTGCGACAGTGGCGGCACTGGCCGTGGGCGTTGTGGGTATCCTCGAGTTCATGGGCATCATTCCTCACATGTCCCTCGAACCTGGCGGCGACGCTCTCTATCAGAATGGCCTATACGTCCTCGCTGTCCTGGTCTTTTTCTCTGTGAGCCTGTACATCGTGGTCTTTCTGACGACGTCACTCACGGCCAGCCTCCGCCAGAGGGACGAGCAACTATTGGACGTGCAACAGCGCCTGTCGGCTGCCTACGAGCGGATCCAGGCTCTGTACAAGGTAACTCGTACCGTCGGTTCCACCCTGGATCTGGGGGAGGTCTTGGGCTTGATCGCCCAGAGTGCGGCCGCAGACATGGAGGCCAATGCCTGTTCCATCATGCGGGTGGACGAGAGTGGGCAAACTGTAGACACGGTAGCAACCTATGGCTTCAGCGCGGAGCACCTGGTCGAGCGTGCCATCGCCCTCCGGGAGAGTGGCTACATCTATGAAACCTTCTCTTCGGGCGAGCCAACCGTCATCGCCAGGGCGGCTGATACGCTGGTTCAATACCCGGCCGACCTGAGAGCCGAGGGCATTCACTCTTTGCTCTGTGTGCCCCTCATCCTACGGGGTAGGACCGAGGGCGTGGTTTGCGTCTACAGCACCCGGCCAGGGCACTTTGAGCAGGCGGATGCCGAGTTTCTTTCGGCCCTGGCCAATTCGGGAGCCGCGGCGATCGAGAATGCCAGGACCTACCAGGCGCTGGAGGCTGCCGATCGGGCCAAGTCTGACTTTGTGCGCATGGTCACGCACGAGTTTCGCTCGCCTCTCTCGGCTGTACAGAGCATGTTGCGCCTGATCGAGCAGGGCTTTGTGGGTCCTGTCACCGAGAAACAGCAGGATCTCATCGAACGTTCGCAGCGGCGGATCGCCTTGCTGCTGGACCTGGTCAAGGACTTGTTGGAGATGGCTGCCGGCAAGATGGAGATGCTCGCTGGCGAGAGAACAGAGGTCGATCTGGGCGCTGTCATTGTCAAGATTGCTGATTCGATGCAGGGCAGCGTTGCGGTAAAAGGACTGGATTTTGCGGTAGAGATCAGGGGCGAACCCCTGTCTCTTGTCGGGTTCGAGGACGGTCTGGAACGGCTGGTGATGAACCTGGTCAGCAACGCCATCAAATACACACCCTCGGGCGGGGTTGTGAGGATTCGGGCCTGGAGAGAAGACGGCTGGATCGAATTGGAAGTCGCTGACAGTGGGATCGGCATTCCGGAGGAGGCTTTGCCCCGCATCTTTTCTGAGTTCTACCGGGCCAAGAACGCCAGGGCGCTCGACGTGGAAGGGACAGGACTGGGCTTGGTCATTGCCAAGGATGTGGTGGAGGAGCATGGCGGGCGGATGTCGGTGCAGAGCACGGTAGGAGAGGGGAGTACGTTCCATGTGACCCTGCCCCGGGGTCAGAGAGGGCCAGCAGCTTGACCTGAGATTGGTGTTGGCAGTGACAGCCGTGGGACAGTGGTGTCCCACGGCTTTTTTGTCAGCGATCCCATCCAATTGACTGGCTGCTTTCAAAGCGTAATCTGGTCAATTTGACATCCCGCCTGGGATGTGCTATATTTGCTCATCTACAAATCTCATCTGAATTGTCATGTAATAGAATATGGTATACTTTCTTTGTATGGTTTGCGGCGTGAAGGTCCTGATCCGAGCTGAGCGTGGTGTACAGAAAGGAGGGTTGCCTAGCGAACCATTCGATTGTCAATGACGCGTTCGAGATCAGCTTGGCTGGCTGGTATTTCGAGGAGGAGGAACGCACATGGAAAATCGCTCTGAAAGCAATCTTATGCAGCCACTCGCCAGGAGAGGAGTGTCACGGCGGGACTTCTTAAAATTCTGCACGTTTATGGCTGGTACCCTGGCCTTGCCGGTCAGCATGGTGCCCAAAATCGCAAAGGCGCTGGAAGCGGCCGAGCGCCCGGTGGCTGTCTGGCTGGAGTTCCAGGACTGTGCGCCGCTACGTCTGGCAGCCAGTGGTGCGCTGGTACCATTGGATTAACGTGGCCTGCATGGGCACGCTGGCTGTCACAGGTTTCTACATCGGCAATCCTTTTGTCGAAACAGGCGGCATAACCGATCCTTACGTCACCGCCACTGTGCGTTTCATCCACTTTGTGGCGGCTACCATCCTGGGGTTGAATCTCATCGTGCGGCTCTATTGGGCCTTTGTGGGCAACCGCTACGCCAGGTGGAAAGGGGTGTTGCCCCTCGACAGAGAACGGGGACGGGACCTGTGGGAGCAATTCAAGTACTATTTCTTTTTGGGCTCGGACCGGCCCTGTTACGTGGGGCACAATCCCATCGCCGGTATCTCCTACGCGGTTCTCTGGCTGCTGACCATTGTCCAGGGGATCATCGGCCTTGCGCTCAATGCCGAGGTCAACCCGGGTGGTTTCTGGTGGACCTGGTTTGGCTGGCTCTTTGGTGTTTCGGCCAACCAGACCCTGCGTCTGATCCACCACTCGCTGATGTGGGTGTTCATCATCTTTTTCCTGGTCCATCTCTACATGGCTGTCCTGGACGACGTCGAGGAACGCGACGGTGTTCTGTCCAGCATCGTCAACGGCGCCAAGTGGCCTGTTTGCCCTGAGGTGGATGATGAGGCCGCCAGACGACGGATGAGAAACGGCTAGATTTGGAGAACAGACCCTTCGGGTGTCGGACGTCGCCGCTGCAGTATACCTAACTGATGGGTTGCACTGGACGCCGGCCAAAACCCGGAGGGTCTGCTGTGCGAGGCATGGCTGAAACACTGGTTCTGGGCTTGGGCAACATCCTGCTCGCCGACGAGGGGGTAGGTGTCCGCGTCGTCGAGCGCCTGCTGGAACGGTATCGCTTTCCGGAGGGGGTCCGGGTCATGGACGGGGGAACCCTGGGCCTGGATCTTCTCCCCTACCTGGAGGACGCCTCGCGTCTGTTGGTGGTAGATGCTGTGCAGGCTCGAAAGCCACCGGGCACGCTGGTTCGCCTGGAAGGGGACCAGATTCCGGTATTTCTGGATGCATCCAAGGTTTCCCCCCACCAGGAAGGGCTCCAAGATCTCCTGGCCGTGGCGATGTTGAAGGGCTACCTCCCGGATGAGGTGGTTTTCTGGGGAGCACAGATCGAATCGTTAGGTGTTGGCCTGGAGCTGAGCCCGGCCGTTGCGACCCAGGTAGACGCCCTGGTCAGCAAAGTGCTAGAGGAACTGGTTGACTGGGGTATCGAACCCGAGAGAAGGGATGGTTTGTAGCCTGTCGCGGGATGCAACAAGCCCCACGCCCGTTGACAAACGCTGTGACTTGGGCTAGAATTCAACTCGGAGGAAACAGCAATCATGTGTTTAGCCATCCCGGCTCAGATCCAATCGATCGACGGGTTCGAAGCGCAGGTCGAAATCGGCGGTGTCAGCCGCGCTGTCAGTGTGTGGCTCACACCCGAGGCCAAGGTCGGCGACTATGTCTATGTCCACACCGGCTATGCCATCAGCGTGGTGGACGAGGCCGAAGCTTTGGAGAGCCTGCGCCTGTTGCAGGAACTGGCCGAGACCTACCCGGTGGAGGAGCTGTTCCACTCCACGGGTGACCTGTCCCCTGAGTCCCTAACGCCGCCTGGTCCCTGACCATTTCGGGGTTTCTCGAGACGGCAGGGATGCCGTGGCTTCCACCGCATGTTCCCTTTTTCACATCCTTATTTGACACGCAAGATCGGATATGTTATACTCTGGCGACTAGTGTCTATTACTCAGGACAGAGTATTTTGAATGGTAATGGGTTCGACCGGGACCTTTGTGCGCCAGACCCTTGCCGGGGTTGTCAACAGTTTGACACGAATTCTGTGATTTAGTATAATGCGTAGCAGCACGGCAATCGCCGGTCGATCGCAGCGTCGCACTGGGAGGTGCAAGTGACCGAGTCAACGGAGAACGTCAGTCCCAACGAGGAGCCCATCACTCCTCAGGAAGCGCCTACTCCAGAGGAACAGCCTGTTCCAAAGGAGGAGCCTGCTCCGGAGGAGGAGCCCACCCCCAAGAAGGAGTCCAGTCCCAGGAGAAGGGCCTTCCGGATCGGTCTGATCATAGCTGGTGCCTTTATCCTGGGCTTTATCATTTTGGGCGTGATTGCCATCCAGGTGTGGGAGTACTCGAACAGCGTGGCATTCTGTGCCAATGCCTGCCACGATGTGCACCCCGAAGAGATCAGCGCCTTCGAGGATTCATACCACGCCAACATCCTGTGCACCGAGTGCCACATGGGGCGGGTGGGTACGATCAACAACATCTTTCTCAAAGCCAGCCACTTCCGCCACCTGCCGGAGGTGATCTTTGACCAATACGATCGTCCCCTGGAATCGGAGACGATGCGCCCGGCCAACGAATCGTGCGAGCTGTGCCACTGGCCATCGGCCTTCCACGGTGACACGGTGCGGCAGATCACCCGTTTTGAGCCTGACGAAGAGAACACCCTGAAGGATACCTATCTGATCCTAAAGACTGGAGCCGGCACCCGGGAAGAGGGCTTGGGTTACGGCATTCACTGGCACGTCACCAATCCGGTTGAGTATATTGCCACCGACGAGCACAAGCAGGACATCCGTTGGGTGGGAACCACGTTGCCCGATGGGCGGACGGTCGAGTACAATGACGTGACCAATCCCCTCACGCCAGAAGAGATCCAGGCGGCCGAGAAAAAGACCATGGACTGCGTCGACTGCCACAACCGGGTGGGCCACCCCTTCTTGCCTCCCGAGGACCTGGTGGACCAAGCCATGGTCGAGGGCCGTTTGAATCCCGAGCTGCCCAATGCCAAGCAGTTGATGCTGGATCTGATCACGGCCAACTATGCGAGTCAGGAGGAGGCCCTGGAGGCCGTGGCGGCGACCAGGGCGGAGTATGCCGCCGCTTATCCCGAGATCGCGACCGAGTATCCGGAGGACCTCGACGAGGCCGAGGCTCTGGCCGAAGAGCTGGTCAAGCAACTGGTGTTCGAGGAGCCGGGGGTAACCTGGGAGGATTTCCCCGACCAGAACAAACACAAGGACTTTCCCGGTTGCTTCCGCTGCCACGACGGCAAGCACCTCACCGAGGATGGCGAGTCGATCCGCCTGCACTGCAATATCTGCCACAGTGTGCCGGCCACGGTGGGTGAGGGCGACCGCCCGCCGCAACTGCCGCTAGCCTACATCCAGGAACCGGACTCGCACCTAGAGACCAATTTCATCGCCGACCATCGCTTCCAGGCCGACGAGAGCTGCGAGGCATGCCATGGCCCGATCGATTTTGGTGCCGACGATTCCAGCTTTTGCGCCAATTCATCCTGCCACGGCGAGTCCTGGCCCGCTGTCGAGCTCGACGCTGCCTTCCCGCATCCTATCGAATTGGTGGGCGCCCACGCCGAGGCCTGGTGCCACGACTGCCACAACGGTGATCCCCAGCCCGAGTACGTCTGCAGCAACTGCCACGAGCCGCCAGAGCCCCACTTTGGGGATACCTGCGAGGACTGCCACACGCCGGAGGGCTTTGAGGGGGCCGAGATGGGCGATTTTGAACATCCGCTCCCTCTGGAGGGGGCCCACGCTGCCGCGGGCTGTGCCGACTGCCACGTCGAAGGTCAGGCGATCTCGAGCGACTGTGCCAGTTGCCACCAGCCTCCGAGTGAGACCCACTATGGGCCCAACTGCCAGGATTGCCACACGCCGACCAGCTTTGGCGATGCCAGCCTGCCAGCCGAAGCGCACCCCTTCCCGCTGGAGGGAGCCCACGCTGCAGCGGACTGTGCCGACTGCCACGTCGAAGGTCAAGAGATCTCGAGTGACTGCGCCGGTTGCCACGAGCCTCCGAACGAGACCCACTATGGGCCCAACTGCGAAGATTGCCACACGCCGACCAGCTTTGGCGATGCCAGCCTGCCAGCCGGAGAGCATCCCATCCCGCTGGAGGGAGCCCACGCCACCGCGTCCTGCGAGGGCTGCCACGCCGGGGAGGAGACGCCGGAATTCGTCTGCAGCAACTGCCATGAGCCGCCTGAGGACCACCTGCCTGGCGAGTGCGACGCCTGCCATACGCCCGCCGGCTTTGCCGAGTCGGCCTCCTTCCTGGTCGACCTGGCGCCCGAGATCGCGCACGAGTTGGAGGGCCGGGAGGATTGCATGATGTGCCACGACCCGGAGGGTCAGATCGCACCGGCGCCCGAGAACCACGTGGACTATGCCAGTGAGCAATGTATCCTGTGCCACGAGGGCGAGGAGTAGACACCCCGCTCGATTGAGCACCTACATAGATCAATACAGCAGGCCGGGCTTCCACGCCCGGTCTGCTGCTATTCTGGCCGTCAGCGCTGCATTAACTGGGGGTGCGGGAAGGGAGCATCCTCTACTTTTTTCCGAATAGACCACCCAGTCCGCTGGCCATGTCCCCCAGGTCCCCCAGGTCCCCCAACCCTGACAGATCCCCCTCGACGACTTTGTCGAGGTGGCTGCCCCAGGGTTGGGGCAGCTTGTCCTGTAAGAAACCCAACACAATCTGAACCGCTTGTTGGGCCTGCGCTTCAGAGATGCCCACTTTGCTTGCTACCAACTTGACCAGTTCGTCCATGGCTACCTCCGTTTGTGTCTGGTATGTTCCGATTGTACCATATCGATAGTCCAGTGCCAAATGGGGTGCGGCTTGCTCCGGCTTTGACGACTGCCGTATGCAGCCGACATTGCCTGTCTTGGATTTGACAGGTCCAGCGTTTTAAGTTATAATTCCTACAAGTTGGTAATTCCTACAGATAGGGGGCAATGTCCCGATGCTTCAGGCGGTTGAAGCACTTGTCGAACAATTTCGCAGAGAAGGTCGCAAGATCACGCCCCAGCGGCGTGCCATCTTTGAGGCCTTGCTCCGGGACGACAGCCATCCTACGGCCGAGGACATTTACCAAAGCGTCGGGTCCGTGATGCCCGACATTTCGCGCACTACGGTCTATAACACGTTACATGAGTTGGTCGCCGTGGGCGCGCTGATGGAGGTTGAGGATCTATCTGAAGGTGGGACTCGATACGACACCAGCACCAGCCAACACCACCACCTGTTTTGCCTTGGCTGCCACACACTGGTCGACATCGACCGGGATTTTCAGCGGCTAGATCTCCCGCCGGACGAGACAGCGGGCTATCGCATCGTCCGCCGTCAGGTGACATTCTACGGCTACTGTCCCAACTGCCAGGAAAAGTAGAGCGGGTAGCCGGGCCAGGACAATCCATGCAGGTTCATCGCAGAATCGTGCCGCATGGCTGCGGCAGTGGTCGATATGCTATGAACCTGTCTGTCTGTTGAGGCCAGAAAGTCTTACGAGGAGGTGTATATAGGAAGAGTCTGAAGCCGTTAATCCACAAGTTCGAGACGAATACCCAAAGAATTCGAAAGAAAAGGAGAATGATCAAGGCTAGATGGGTAGCGAAACACGATTATTCATAGGAGCACTGTGCACAAGTTCAGACAACGAAAGGAGGCAACATCATGAGTAATGAAAAGAAGGGCCGGGAAGTGGGCAGGGTTAGCAGTCCCATTGCCGGCGGTGGCACGTCGAACCGGGACTGGTGGCCGGACCAGGTGGACCTGAGTATTCTGCACCAGCATTCCGCCCTGTCCAATCCGATGGGCGAGGACTTTGACTACGCTGAGGAATTCAAGAAACTCGACCTGGAAGCTCTGAAGAAGGACCTCTATGCGCTGATGACCGACTCGCAGGACTGGTGGCCGGCCGATTACGGTCACTACGGGGGGCTCTTTATCCGGATGGCATGGCACAGCGCAGGCACGTACCGCATCGGCGACGGCCGCGGGGGCGGGGGGACCGGCAACCAACGCTTTGCACCCCTCAACAGTTGGCCGGACAACGTGAACCTCGACAAGGCGCGCCGGCTGCTCTGGCCAGTCAAGCAGAAATACGGCAGGAAAATCTCCTGGGCCGACCTGATGATCCTCGCCGGCAACTGCGCTCTGGAGTCGATGGGACTCAAGACCTTCGGCTTCGCCGGCGGGCGGGAGGACATTTGGGAGCCGGAAAGGGACATTTACTGGGGGACCGAGACTGAGTGGCTTGGCGACAAGCGCTACTCCGGCGACCGGGACCTCGAGAATCCCCTCGCCGCCGTGCAGATGGGTCTGATCTATGTGAACCCGGAAGGGCCGAACGGCCAACCGAGTGCGGTCGCTTCTGGCCGCGACGTTCGAGAGACCTTTGCGCGCATGGCGATGAACGACGAAGAGACCGTCGCACTCGTCGCTGGCGGGCACACTTTTGGCAAATGCCATGGTGCCGGCGATCCCGCCCTTGTCGGTCCCGAGCCGGAAGGCACTGGCATCGAAGAGCAGGGCCTTGGCTGGAAGAGCAGCTTTGGTAGCGGCAAGGGGGATGACACGATCAGCAGCGGCATCGAAGGGGCCTGGACGCCGAAACCGACCCAGTGGGATATGGGCTATTTCGACATGCTGTTCGGCTACGATTGGGATCTGGTGAAGAGCCCCGCTGGCGCCTGGCAGTGGGTCCCGGTCAACCCGGATGAAAAGGATCTCGCGCCGGCCGCCCACGATCCGTCGAAGCGGGTTACGACCATCATGACCACGGCCGACATGGCGTTGCGGATGGATCCCATCTATCGGCCGATCGCAAAGCGGTTCCACGAGAACCCGGAGGAGTTCGCAGACGCCTTCGCCCGGGCGTGGTTCAAGCTGACGCACCGCGACATGGGCCCCCGCTCGCGCTATCTCGGCCCGGAGGTCCCGGCGGAGGAGCTGATCTGGCAAGACCCGGTGCCCGCAGTCGATCATGAGCTGATCGACGCGCAGGACATCGCAGCCCTCAAGGCCAAGATCCTTGCCTCGGGCCTGTCGATCTCGGAACTGGTCTCGACCGCCTGGGCGTCGGCGTCCACGTTCCGTGGCTCCGACATGCGTGGCGGGGCGAACGGGGCGCGCATCCGTCTTGCGCCGCAGAAGGATTGGCAAGTCAACCAGCCTGAGCAACTGGAGAAGGTGCTCGAAACCCTCAAGGGCATCCAGAAGGCATTCAACGACGCGCAGTCCGGCGACAAGAAGGTGTCGCTCGCCGACTTGATTGTCCTGGGTGGATGCGCAGGTGTCGAGCAAGCGGCGAAGAATGCCGGTTACGACGTGACCGTTCCCTTCACGCCGGGACGCACGGATGCGTCGCAGGAGCAAACCGACGTGGAAGCATTCGCAGTGCTCGAACCGGCTGCAGACGGGTTCCGTAACTACCAAAAAACCAAATACGCCGTATCGGCGGAGGAGCTGCTGGTTGATCGGGCGCAACTGCTGACGCTGACTGCGCCTGAGATGACGGTTCTCGTTGGCGGCATGCGCGTCTTGAATGCCAACTTCCGACAGTCCCAGCACGGCGTCTTCACCAAGCGGCCAGAGACGCTCACCAATGACTTTTTTGCGAATCTGCTTGACATGAGCACGACCTGGAAGGCAACCTCGGAAGACGAAGAGATGTTCGAGGGTCGTGATCGCGCAACGGGCGAACTCAAGTGGACCGGCACCCGTGTCGACCTCATCTTTGGTTCGAACTCCCAACTCCGGGCCTTGGCGGAAGTCTATGGATGTGACGATTCCCAGGAGAAGTTCGTGCACGACTTTGTAGCGGCATGGAGTAAGGTAATGAACCTTGACCGCTTCGACCTCGCCTGATCGTAGCAAGAACGTCTTCTTGTTTATACGCCCGTTTGTGCCGGGCTAGTAGACGCTACGGGGAGCTCCTGGTCGATCCGGGGGCTCCCTTTTCCTATGCCCAAACTGCCCTCGGAGCCTGGCGATGGAAAAGCTCACCCGGGAAGAACTGGCTCGCTGCAACGGAAAGAACGGAGCCCCGACCTATTTTGCCTACGAAGGCAAGGTCTACGATGCGTCAGGCAGTTTCCAGTGGCGGAGGGGCCGGCACCCGGTTCGGCACCCGGCTGGCGTGGCGTACAGCGGTGGGCTTGACGACGCGCCTCACGGCGTAGACCTACTTGAACGGCGGCCGGTTACTGGCGAACTGGTAGAGGGAAGCTAGACGGCAGGGCAATCAATCCAAGTTGCATTGACGAAGCCGCCTGGCTGTGCTAGAATAGGCCCATGGCGCACAATTCAGCGGAGCATCTGCAAGAGAGACTGGACGCCCTGCCGACCAAGCCGGGCGTCTATCTCATGAAGGACCAAGAGGGCCACGTCTTGTACGTGGGCAAGGCGGTGAACCTGCGGGCGCGCGTGCGCTCCTACTTTCACGCCTCGGCGGGTCACTCGCCCAAGATCGAGCGCCTGGTGGCGGCCATCGCCGACATCGACTTTATCGTCACCGCATCCGAACTGGAGGCGCTGATCCTCGAGAGCAACCTGATCAAGCGCCATAGACCCAAGTACAACGTCCGGCTCAAGGATGACAAGCGCTATCCCTACGTCAAGATCACCTGGCAGGAGAACTTTCCCCGGGTACTCATCGTGCGGCGCATGGAGCGGGATGGGGCACGCTATTTTGGTCCCTTTACCGCCGCCTGGGCCGTACAGCAGACGCTGCACACCCTGCGCCGCGTCTTTCCCTATCTCACCTGCAATCGCACCATCACAGGCCAGGACGAGCGGGCCTGCCTCTACCTGGACATTGGCCTCTGCCTGGGGCCCTGCGTGGGCGCCTCGAGCGGTGAGGAGTACCGGGCCATGATCGACGATCTGTGCCGCTTCCTGGAGGGCAAGGCGGACGAGATCGTGGCTGACCTGGAGGCCAGGATGCAGGCCGCCTCGGAGCAGTGGGATTTTGAGCAGGCCGCCGTCTACCGCGACCAATTGGATGCCATCCACCGGGTCATCGAGCGACAGAAGATCGTGTCGGCGGCCATGGCTGACCAGGATGTCGTCGCCTTTGCCCGCGCCGACGGCGACGCCTGCGTGCAGGTTTTCTTTATCCGGCATGGTCGTCTCATCGGCCGGGAATACTTTGTCCTCGACGGCACGGCCGAGGAGGCAGATGCCGAGATCGTGGCCTCCTTTGTCAAGCAGTTCTACGACGAGGCGGCCTATGTGCCGCCCGAGATCCTGCTGCCCCACGAGATCGACGAGGCCCTCGTCATCCAGGAGTGGCTGCGCAGCCGCAGAGGGCACAAGGTGGTGCTCAAGGTGCCGCGCCGGGGACTCAAGCGGGACCTGGTCGAGATGGCTGCCGAAAATGCCGCCGAGACGCTGAGCCATCTGCGTGCCCAGTGGCTGGCGGACGAGGGAAAACAGGCGACAGCGCTGGCCGAGCTGCAGGATCACCTGGGCCTGGAGACACCGCCGAACCGCATCGAATGTTACGACATTTCGACTACCCAGGGCACAGCCACTACCGGCTCGATGGTGGTCTTTGTCAAGGGGGTGCCGCGCAAGAGTGACTACCGCCGCTTCAAGATCCGCACGGTCGAGGGGAGCGATGACTATGGCAGCATGCGCGAGATGCTGCGCCGCCGTTTCCGGCGGGTGACCGAGCCACAGACCGACAGTGAGTCTGCCAACTTGCAGCCGGGGGCAAAAAAGTCATCCTGGGACCTGATGCCCGACCTGCTGGTGGTCGATGGCGGCAAGGGCCAGCTCAACGTGGCGCTGGAGGTGCTCGACGAGTACGGCCTGCGCGACCAAGTGCCCGCGGTGGGCCTGGCCAAGCAGGAGGAAGAGATCTACCTTGCGGACCGGCCGGGGCCGGTCAGGCTGCCCCGCACTTCGGAGGGGTTGTATCTCATGCAGCGCATCCGCGACGAGGCCCACCGCTTTGCCATTACCTACCACCGCCGCCTGCGGACCAAGCAGACCATTGTCTCCCAACTGGACGGTGTGCCGGGCATCGGCCCCAAGCGGCGCTCGGCCTTGCTGAAGCACCTTGGATCCATCGAGGCCATTCGCGCGGCCAGTGTCGACGAGCTGGCCGCCGTGCCGGGCATGACGCGCAAGGCCGCTGAACAGCTCAAGGGGAGTTTGTAGGAGAGGAATCCCCCCTCAGCCGGCCTCTCTCCCGAGGGGGAGAGGGGAGTGGCAGTTACTCTTCAAAGAGCTCGACGATCTGCTGGATCAGGTCCTCGACTGCCTGCTCGAGCGCTGCAAGGAAGCTGTCGAGTTCACCGGACGTCGATTCTGGGCTGGTTACGTCCTCAGGATCTGGTACATCCACAGGTGGAGCCTCCCCCTCGCGGATCTCGTAGGCGGTGCCATCCAGCACGACGATCACGTGGTTGCCCAGGGCAAAGTAGCGGCCCCACTCGGGCCGGGTGGCGATCAGGGCGAAATAGTCGTCCCCGCCAAAGCTCACCGGCACAGCCTCCATCCTGTCGGGATCGAAGGTGGTGTCGGTCCACACGCCCTCGTGCAGGACAAAGGTCTTGTCGCCGACGTACTTGACCGGGCTGATCTCGTAGCCGTATTCGTCGGTCTCACCCCCTCCCATTCCTGGGGCGAATGCCGCTGGCGCTTCTGCCTCCGAGAGCACCTTTTCTCCGGCGCTCCGCTCCACGGCCTCCGCACCCGTCCAGGCGGGTGGTGAGGCTGTGGCCTGGGCCTGTACCTCCTGGGCGATATCCGCCCGGCCCTCCTCGCGCAGGGCCAGCTCGGTTTCTTCGACCAGGAACGAGGTGTAGGGTGTGATGATGCCGTAGCGGATGGAGAGGTCCACGACCTCGTCGATCAGCTCCCGCTCCTCACCGTGGAGCCGGATCTGCTCCAACAGATAGCCGATCTTGCGCGTGGCCCACAACCGGCCGATAAACTCCTCGCCGCCCTGCCGGTGGAAGGTCATGCCATTGTAGCGGAAGCTCTGCGGGAGTCCGTTCACCTCCCCGCTGAGCGTGATGGTTGTGTCGCCGCCGTCGCGGTAACGCCCCACGACCACCAACTGTGTGCCGGCAAAGAGGTCGGGCAGGGGGAAGGGATAGATGTCCTCCACGTCGATCCCTCCGAAATCGATCTCGATGTCGGCCAGCAGGGGCGTGCTGACCTTGGCATAGAAGGTTGACACCTTCTCGTCGATCTCTTCCTCGGGACGAACGTAGCCACTGGCTCCTTTGTGATTGCGGGCGATGGTGTCCAGCAAGAAGGTGTTCACGTCGTAGCCGACGCCAAAGGGAAAGATGCGCACATTCTCCGGGGCGGTGTCGCTCACGTTGTCGACGATGCGGTCGGCGTCTACCTCGCCGACGGTGGGCAGGCCGTCGGTGAGAAAGATGATGATGGTTGGCCGTTCTTGGTCCGCCAGGGACAGCGCCTCCAGGAGGGCGCGGTTGATGTCGGTGGAGCCCGTGGCTTCCAGCCGGTCCACAAAGTCGCGGGCCTCGCCCCGCTCGTCGGCGGGCACCAGGCTCCGGGCGTAGTGGCGCGTGCTGGTGCTGAAGGCAATGACGCTGAAGCGGTCCTCGTCGTGGAGGTTGTCCAGCACAAAGTTGAGCGCATCCCTGGCCTGTTCGATCTTTTCTCCGCGCATCGAGCCCGAGACGTCGAGGACCAAGATCACATCCTTGGCGATCACCTGCTCAGTGTCGATCTCGACCTTGGGCGCGGCCAGCAGCACGAAAAAGCCCTCGCCCCGCGAATCGGGTTGGTAGCTCAGCAGGTTCACGCCCACATCCTCGGGTGAGACGGTATAATAGAGCACAAAATCGCGGTCCGGCTTGACGTCGTATTCCTCGTAGCCGACCAGCGCCTCGTAGTCATCGTCCCGCACAATGTCCACCTCGTGGCTGGGGCTGTAGATGGCTTTCAACGGCTCCTGGCTGCGGATCGTGACTTGGACCGTCACCTCCTCTAGCGGGCGGGGTGAGAATTTTTCGGTGTTCAGGGGGTAGACATACTCGACCAGGCCGTTGTCCATCTCTAGTACCTGGCTGTATTCCAGCTCGATGCGCCGCTCACCGCCGGCAGGGATGGGATAGATGCTGGCCTGGAAGGCGTCGCGGCCCACGTACTCGAGCAGGGCCGGATCGCGCCGGCGCCGCACAATGTCCTCATAGATGCGGCGCGCCTCATCCCGCTCCAGGACCTGCCCCTCCAGCTTTTCGCCGTCCACCCACATGGAGAACTCGCTGATGGTTGCCTCTTCGGGCAGGGGAAAGATGTAGGTGCCCTCCACCTCGAAGCGTGCCTCGTTGACAAATACCTGGTCCACGTGGGTGGTTGCTACCTGGTCCTCGATGGTGACCGTCACCCGGTGGTACTTGATGGTCAGGTAGGGCACATCCACGATGGGCACGTCGGGGGGCGGGTCGGGGATGATGATCCCATCGGCCTGGGCCGGGACCGACGGGACCAGCAACAGGGCCAGGAGCACCAGGGCTCCGCACATCACTTGGATTCTTCTGCCGTTCATCGCCTCACTCCTCCTCATTACATCTCTCGGGGTCTCACCTACAAGACGCAACAGGGACACGGAAAGTTCCATTGCCCCAGAGGACAAAAAAAGACCTGGCAGGTGTCCATAGGACCTGCCAGGCCTTCAGCAAGAAGTGGTTCTCAGAAGTTCTTGAGCACGATGGGCAAAAAGTACCGGCCGTGCAGCTCGCTGATAACGATGGTGTGGGTGTCGGTCACCATGGCTCCGTAGCAATTGGTGGCGGCCACGAACAGGGTGTGGGTGCCCACATCCAGGTAGCGGACGGTCATGGAGGAGGTGTCACCGTTGGCCCACAGATAGTCGATGGGGGGGGTGGCCGAGGCCGGCTCGTAGCTGGTGGTAAAGGTGTAGGTGCCGGTGAATCCGCTGGTGGGACCCTGGATGGTGATCGAGGTGAGATCCTCGCAGGGCAGGCCGACTGCGACGGCGTCGACCACGGTGACTGTGTCGGCGAAGCCGCAGCCATCCCTGGCGGTCAGCGTGACGGTGTAGGTGCCTGTCGTCAGGTAGGCGTGCGACACCGCCGGGCCGCTGCCGGTGTTGCCGTCGCCAAAGTCCCAATCCCAGGCGACGAGGGGTCCTCCATCCGTCGTCGAGGTGTCAGTGAAGGCGACGGTCTCTCCCGGCAGGATATGGTGGGGTGCGTAGTCGAAATCGGCGTCAATGCTCGGGGCGGACAGGTTGGTGATCAGGGGCGTTCCCCAGGGACTGGCCACACCCTGGCTGCTGGTGACCACCCGGTACCACTGGTTGGTCACGCTGGTCAGGCAGGTGCTCAGGGCAAAAGTGACCTGGGCCGAGCCGCCGCCGGACGGGATATTGGGCACCGTCCAATACACCTTGCCAGCCGAGTGGCTTCCGCCCCACAGGTAGTTGGCACCCAGCGGCACGGCGTCGCTGATGACGACATTGGTGCCGGGGCCGGGGCCGGTGTTGACCACCGAGAGTGTGTAGGTCATGGGCGCGCCCATGATAGGATTGGCCGAGGCCACTTTGCTGATGGTGAACTGCGGCGGATAGACCTCGTCAAAGCCGATGTCCCAGCTCGCGCCCAGGGGGCGTGCTTCGTCGTCAAAGTCGTCGGGAGGGATGCCCGGACCAACTCCGGTGCCCATGTCGATGCACGGTGAGCCCGCGCGCAGGTGGAAAAAGGCCGGCAGGTTGCCGCTGAGGACGAACATCGGAGGCGCCACGATGTCGTTGGGCGGGCGCGGCAGGCCGCTGGCCGCATAGTCCGGGCCGCAACCGGCAGCGAGACAGGCATTGTTCCACACGTCGTTATAGTCGGCTGCTCCCACGGCCCAGAACACACCACCGCCATCACCCATGGCCATGTTGTTGACGACAATGTTGTTAAAGAAGGCGCCACCCTGGAGGTACGTGCCTCCTCCATTGGCCGTGGTGCCGTTGTGCACGATGGTGTTGTTGTGGAGGAAGGCTGGTGGGGCAGCGGAGTAGATGCCCCCGCCGCCGGGGAAGGGCGCCACCGGATCGTCGGCGTGGTTTTCGTGCAGCAGGTTGTTGGTCACGGTGACCGGGTTGTTGGCGAACAGGCAGATGCCCCCGCCAGCAGCCCCATTGCCATTGCCCAGGACCAGGTTGTTATGGATGACGTTGTCTTCGAACTTGTTCGCGATGGCATTACCGGACATGCCGATGCCCCCGCCGCAGCAGATGCTGTTGGGTCCGTTGCAGATGTTGTCGTTGGCGACGATCGCCGAGTCCTGGATGACCGCGCGGGTCCAGCTCTCATCGTAGAAGCCGACGCCGGCCCCAAATCCAGAGCCAAGGTCCGCCAGCAACGAGTTGGTCAACACTCTGCTGTCACGGATGACGGGCCTCACAGGGGTTGGCGTCAACGCTTGGCCGATGGAGACGCCGCCGCCGTAGGCGTTCGCGACGAAGGCGTGGGCGCTGTTCAGGTAGATGCGGGTGCCGGCCTGGATCGCGCCGTTGGAATT
>Ga0180437_10003150_pt1 | contig 24956 bp, 19 predicted proteins | sample SS_ome_4_FD_132410 | JGI IMG/M metagenome (GOLD analysis project Ga0180437, IMG submission 132410) | Hypersaline lake sediment archaeal communities from the Salton Sea, California, USA - SS_3_D_1 metaG | ecosystem: Environmental > Aquatic > Non-marine Saline and Alkaline > Hypersaline >... | reverse complement strand
TCCCAGATGCTCCAGATCTGCTCTTCGTCGGCCGGTTGGGCGTAGTCGACCATCAGCGTGGTGACCAACGCCCCGCTGGCCCAGGCGAACTGGATCCACTTCTCCGGCGGCCAGCCCTTGAGGATGGCGTAGAGCATGCCGCCGACGAAACCGTCGCCGCCGCCGATCCGGTCGAGGACGGCGATCTCGCGGGGCTCGACGACGTGGAAGTCCTCGCCGGCCGACAGGATGGCCCCCCAGCGGTGGCAGTTGGCGCTGACGACCTCGCGCAGCGTCGTCGCGAAGACGCCCGCGTTGGCGTAGGCCTGCTTGGCCCGGCCGATCATGCCCTTGAAGCTGTCGATCTTGGCCGAGATGTCCTTCCCGCCGGCCTCCGGGCCCTCCACGCCGAGGCAGAGCTGAAAGTCCTCCTCGTTGCCGACGAGGATGTCGGCGGCCCGGGCGATCTCCTCGAAGATCTCGTGGAGTTCGGCCTCGCGGCCCTTCCAGAACGAGGCGCGATGGTTCAGGTCGAAGGAAACCGTCGTCCCGTGCTTCTTCGCGGCCCGGGCGAGCTCGAGGCAGAAGGCGCCCGTCTCAGGCGACAGGGCGGCGATCAGGCCGGACAGATGCACGATCTGCACGCCCTCGCTGCCGAAGATGCGGTCCAGGTCGAAGTCGCCGGCGTTGAGGGTCCGCCCGATCTCTCCGGCGCGGTCGTTGTGGACTCTCGGCCCGCGGGAGCCGCAGCCGCTGTCGGCGATGTTGAACTGATGTCGGTATCCCCATGGCCCGCCCTGGTCGAGCTGCTTTGCTTCGACGCGCATGCCTCGGCCCGCGAGGTCGTCGCGGATGAAGCGGGCGATCGGGCTGCCCTTGACGAAGGCCGTCAGGACCTTCACGGGCAGGCCCAGGTAGGCCGCGACGCTCGCGACGTTCGACTCGGCGCTGGTCGCCTGCATGGTGAACGTGCTGCTACAGTGCATGGGCTGGCCGTTGGGGGCCGTTAGACGGACCCCTATGCTCGTGGGGACCAACAGGGCGGTCTCACAGTCGGGGCGAAGTTCGATGCTCACGGAGCGTTCCTTTCCATCGTGTTGCCGACTCCTGTCCGCGGGCCCGCCGATCTTGGGCGCTCGCCCGGCCGGGCCGGCTCGCCGACGCTTCGATAGCATACCCTCTCGGGAACCGGGACCGCAATCCCACCCGCTCTCGCGTCCGGCAAGCCCGGGGCCGAACCGCACCATCTCGCCGGAGCCCGGGCCGGGGGGTTGACATCGCGCGGGGCAGGGCCTAGGTTCCGGCCCTCTTCTCCCAGGGCGGTTGCGGCGGCCGAGCCGGAGGCCTGGATGGATCGGAAGTGCCATGGCGACGTGACATCGGACGGTCGGCTCGCCCCGCCGGGCCGGGGGCCCACGGCGTGCGACCTCGCCATCGCCGCCGCCGCCGTCCTTGCCGTGATCTGCGTGAGCATCCACGCCCCGAGCAACCTGTACGCCTACGCGCAGCACAAGCGGGTGGGCACGGCGCTGGCGATGCTACAGGGCGGCGACTGGCTGCTGCCCCGCAACCAGACGGGCGGGCTGGCGACGAAGCCGCCTCTGTACCCGTGGCTGCTGGCGGCGGCGATCCGGCTGACGGGGGTCTGCGACGATTGGGTGTTCAAGCTGCCGACTTCGCTGGCGGCCGTGGCGGCCGGCGTGCTCGTCTACCTGCTGGGGCGGCGTTGGTACGGCCGGCGGGTCGGCCTGATGGCTGCGTGCCTGTGGGCGACCTCGCTGCACATGGCCAAGATGTGCTGCCTCGCCGCGACGGACATGCTGCTGGCGCTGTGGATCATCGGCGCGATCGCGTGCGCGGACCGGCTGCTGTTTCATCGGGCCCCGCGCGAGCGGCGCGGACGATGGGCAATCGGCCTGTGGGCGTGCATGGCCCTCGGCGCGCTGACGAAGGGCTGGGGGCTGGTCAACCTGGCGCTGGTGGGAGGGATGCTGCTGCTGGCGTGTGTCGTGCGGCCGGGCTTCGGCGCGGTCGGCAGGCTGCCCCGCGCAGGCGCCCGGTTCGCGGCGGCCGGACTGCTGGCAGGGCGACGGGCGCGGCGGGCCATGAAGGCGACGCGGCTGGGCTGGGGGCTGCTGGCGATGGCGGGCGTGCTCGTGCCGCTGTGGATCGCCATGTCGCTCCGCGGGGGGGAGGAGTTCCGGCGGCTGATGTACTTCGAGATCTTCCAGCGCGCCACCGGGGCCGGCGAGCACGCGCCGAAGGCCTCGTCGGTCCCCGCGGCGGCGGCGCTGGTGTACTACCAGCTCCCGGCCTCGCTGACGGCGATGGGGGGGCTGGTCCTTGCCTTGCCGCGCGGCTGGTGGCGGCCGCGATGGGACCGGCCGCTCGGACGCATTGCGTGGCTGGTCGTCCAGCCGGTGCGGTGCTGGTTCTCGCGCCGCGGCGCGGTCGGCCTGCCGGTCTGCTGGCTGGTGGCGGTTCTGGTGCCGTTCTCGCTCGCCCACGGGTTTCGGCCGGACTACCTCCTGCCGTGCTATCCCGCCGTGGCGATGATCGGGGCGTGGAGCGTCGAGGAGCTTCTGCGGCGTCGCGGCGACGGCACGCGAATGGCCGGGCTTCTGCGTCACGCGCTGGCGGGTGTGGCGATCGTCTTCTCGCTGGTGGTGGCGGGCGGCGCGGCGGGGTATGCGTGGCACGATCGGCTGGGCGAGTGGGCCGGGCGGCTGCTGAACAGGCCGCCCGTGACGGCCCCCGAGACGCAGTGGGTGCTGGTGGGCCTGGTCGCCCTCGGCCTGGCCGGCGCGGTGCTGGCGGTGATCTGGAGCCTTCAATGGCGGCTGCGGCGGCTGGCGGGCGTGGCGATGGGGGCGACGATCGGGTTGATGTTTCTCCACACGCACATGGTCAGCCGGCACGCTCGGACGATGGACGGGGAATCGATGGCGGCCTTCGCGCGGGCCGTCCGCCCACTGGTTGGCGAGGAGGCGTTCGCCGTCCACCGGATGGAGAAGCTGACGGTGACGCTGTACCTCGGGCGATTCGGCGAGCGGGCGAGCAGCCCGGAGGCGCTGAACGCCTCGCGGGCGGCCTGGCTGATCACGTGCGACTACGGGCTGGCCGACTGGGGCGCGTGCCGGTTGGATGAGTCCGGGCAGTACGTCGTGCGGTACCGCCCGTCGGGGCAGGCGGGCGGGGAGCGGAAGGTCCGGCTGACGACACTGCCCGGTGAGTTGGGCGAGGTGCGTGCCGTCGGGGAGCCGATTCAGTCGCAGAACTGGGGCCGGATGTACCTGATCGCGCTGCGCCGCCCGTTCCGGATTTCCGGGCGCCCGATTCTCCAGGAGTGGGAGTCCGGCCGCCGCGAGAGCGACTTCTGAGGGCGCGGTCTCGGTCTTCGTGACGGCTTTGCGGCGATCCCGGCACGGCATGCCGAGCGCAGACGTTTCTGCTTTGCCCCGCCGTTCTCGTTTGACATATCCGGTATCCGTGGTATAATCCGTGCGCTCAAGCTCGTCCCGAACGTCAGGGTCCTCACCGATGAGGATGACAGGAGGATGTTCGGTTGCTCGCGCCCGGCCGCTCTGCCCGACTGAGCCCGTGAACCACTGAGGCGCCTTGCGCGCGGGCCCGGCGGGTCTGCCGGCGCACGTCGCCGCCCGGGCAACGTGGCAGGCAGAGGCAGGAGGGAGGGCAGGGAGATGGCGCCGGCGTCGGCCGGCGGCCGTTGGGGAGTGCGGCACGGGGGGGAACCGCTCGTTCGGCGTCGTGCTGGGCAGGAGTGCTCGACAATCGGCTTCGGCGTGTGGGCGTCGTGCGCGAAGCAGTCAGGCAGGCGTGGCGGCCGCGGGGGCCGTCACAGGAGAATGAAGGGGCACAAGCGATGAAGCACGGGAAGACGGCTGTACTGGTGGCGGTGATCGGGTTGGCCGGGGCGTGGATGCGGGCCTCGGGGCAAGCACCGGTCCTGGAGCTGAGCGTGGAAGACAGGGTGCGCGTCTCGGACCACGACGGCGGGATCTACGTGGCCGGCACGCTCCGGGGGGACCTGTACGTGCTGGATGAGGCCGGCGGACACACGGTGATCTCGGCGCCCGGCAACGGGCAGGTCGAGCACGTGAGCATCGAGTATCCCCACCTGGCGGTCGCGACGGGCACGACGGTCACGCAGTACCTGTTGACGGGCACGACGGCCGCCGAGCAGTGGTCGATGAACCTGGGTGAGGAGCTGCGGTCGGTCGACATCAGCGCGGACGGACGATACGTGTCCTATCTGGGCGGGGGATGGTACGACCAGGACATAGAGATGCCGGGCAGCGTGGGCGTGCTGGAGGGTCCGACCATCGCCGCGAGGTACGATCTGCTGGGCGACAGCGACCCGATCTACTGCATGGATGCCACGTCGGACATGGAGTACATCGCGGTCACCGACGAGCCCTCGCCGCCCGGCCCGGAGGGGGAGGCGACGGGCGTGGAGCTGTTCCGGTTCGACGATTCGGGCCCCCAACCGACCCTGGCGCGCGTGTGGGGCACGCCGCTGATGAACGACTACGAGACGACCGAGATCCGGATCTCGGAGTCCAAGGACTGGATCGCCGCCGGCACGTCGAGCGGGGTCTACATGGACCTGCTGGACATGACCGACGGCGCGCTGATGTGGGAGCACGAGACGCCGGGCAAGGAGCAGTTCGCCTGCGACGGCGACGAGAATCTCCAGTACGTCATCGGCGCCTGCCAGGCCTGGTGGCGGCCCTACCCGTGGTTCGTCCTCAAGAACAACGGCAACGAGGTCGTGGGCTACGACGTCATCGCCGAGGGCGAGATGGACGGCCCGATCAACGATCTCGACTCGAACCGCGACGCCTCGCTGCTGGCCTTCGGCAGCGACCTGGGCGAGTGGCTGCTGCTGCGGCGGACCGGCGACGTGGTGGAGATCGCGGCGGAGGGCAACGTGGGCGGAATCATCGACGCCATCGAGGTCGGCGACCAGTCCCTCCTGATCGCCGGAGACGGCTTCATCATGGTCCTGCCGGAGCCGGGGACGCTGCTGCTGCTGGCCGCCGGCGCCGGCTGCGTGGCCCTGCGGCGGCGGAGGTAGGCGGCGGCGAGCCCGCCTCCGACAGAGAAGTCGGGGGCGCACTTGCGGAGCGGCGGGGCGGCGCTTGCGGCGGATCTCCTCGCGCGGGCATCGCGGCCGATCTCAGAGAATCCGGGCCGGCCCCGACCGATCGCATTTCCTGCCGACTTCCTCTGGCGCCATCCTGTTGCCGGCGCCGGGTTTCGGCAGGAAGTCCCATTCCGATAATCACTTACGTGGCAGGCTGGGGGGATCAGGACGGGCGCCGGGCGGGCCGGGGACCCGCGGCAGGCCGGTGGGCGCGTCTGTAGGGCGCCTCGGAAGCCGGTTCGCCGTAATGGGAGTGTAACGCGAACCGTTGTATATAAGGGAGGGATGGGTCTGTCGTGCCGAAAGATGGTGGACAATGGATTACGAACAAATGGCGGGAAGGATCGAGCAGGGCCATGAAGAGGCTGTTCAGGATTTTGCGGAGGATTTTGGCGAGCGATTCCGCCGTCTGTTCTCTGCAAGCGGGCTCTGGCCCGCAGACGCCGAGGAGTTGGCCGTGGACTGCGTCAGCCACATTGCGATGAGTGTTAGAGCGGGTAAGTTCAAGCCGCAAGGGGCGGGCAGCTTCCCGCGATGGTCCTACACCGTCGCGAGGCACATGCTGACGGACTGGTACCGCCGGCAGCGCCGCAGGCCGTTGTCCCCGGCGGAAGAGGCCCTTCGCCAGGCGGAGGCCATCCGTCAGCAAGGCGGCTGCACGGAGCTCCGCCTGACCGTGCGGGAGGCGATGGGGCGGCTGTCCAAGCCCTACAGGGAGATCCTGGCGATCCGGCATTACGCTCTGGCGGACTCGTTCAGGGAGATCGGTCGGCTTCTCGACATCACCGCGGAGGCCGCCCGCGTTCGATACCATCGGGCCAAGATTCGTCTCGCCGAGATCCTCGAGCCCATGCCTGTCATCCGGCAGTGGCTGGAAGGCCTGCGTGATCGAGGCCCCGACACGCCAGACCGGAGAGAGAAGGTCACGCAATGAGCCAGAACAGCCAGAAGAATACCGGATGGGTCGACGAACTGCTTCGCGTCGACAGTGGACACGTCGTTGCCGCCGCTTCGACGGGTTTCGCCGACAGGTGCAGGCAGGCGGCCCTGGCCGGCTGTGCGATGGCGGCCATGGAGGCGTCGGCCAGGAAGCAACCTGCCGCGGGAATGACCTTCGGCGAGTGGGTCGGCCGCGTTGCCTTCGCCGCCGGCGTGAAGCTGGAGGCCGTGTTGGGCTTCCTTGGGCTGTCGGGCGCGGGTGCAGGGGACCTCGACGCCGTCAGCCCGGCCTCGGCCCGGCTGGCCGTGGCGATGGGCGTCTCCCGGAGACAATACCTGGTTCAGATGGACCTGGGTTGCCTGGCCGGCGAGGGGATGACGGTCGCCCGGCCCGGCGGGGCCGAGGGGCTCGGCGAGGGGCCGATCGCCGCCGTCGAGGAAGCGATCGCCGGCATGGAAGACCAACTGGACGACGAGGCCCGGGCAACACTGCGCCGCAACCGTCAGCAGGCGGCGGCGCTCTATCAGGAGTTTGAGGAGTCGCAGGTCTAGGCGGCTTTGGCAAGGAGGTCTGAGATGGTTGTGGCTGAGAAGGTGCAAGCGGTTCTCGACGCGCTTCAGGTCGGTTGGACTGCTCGTGGCTATCGGGATCTGGATCGCTTCATGGACAACTGGTGTGGCGCCTTTCATGGGCCGAAGGGCAATGGTGGTCTGGGCGATCCGAACCCCTGGAACGTGACGGTCGGGGCAAGCTCGGCCCGGTTCCGGATGGAGATATCGACCATTCACCTGCGGAGGATGGGGTTCGTCCACGTCCTCGTTCTTGGGGGGGATGGCGCAGAGGTCAGAGAGGCCCTCCTCCGGTTTCGCTCCGAGGTGTGGTCGGGCCGACAACTCCCGATCGTGCTCTGCGCGACGGACTCGACGTTCACAGTGGCCAGCAGGTCACTGCCGCACGGCCCCGGCCTGATTCTCTCTCGCTCGGACATCGAGGACATTCTCAGCAGCAGCTCCCCGGGCCACGCGCTGCGGTTGCAGATGCTGCGCCAGATTCCGTTCAAACGTCTGATTCCTTTCACGATAACCCACCCCGCCGTTGGCGTGACGTTCTTCGGGCGCAAGGAGGAGATTGAGACGCTCCTGCTCGAAGACCACGTCGATTACGCCATCTTCGGTCCCGGCTTTGTCGGAAAGACATCCGTATTGCGTCAGTTGCGTTGGCTGCTCCGCAGGCGATTCGATCCCAGGAACACCCGCACCGTCGAGGTGGACCTCTACTCGTGCTCGGCCAACACCGACGAGGCGGCGCGAAAGATCGCGCAGAGGATCTCTCATACGAGTTTCTCTCACGGCCTGACGGTCGAGGGCATGGTGGCCTTCCTGCGTCGCGTTCGGTTCGGCGACCCCCGATTCCATGAAGGCCCCATCGAGTTGGTCATCGACGAGGTCGATGAGGTGCTCGCGCACGACAAGCGAATGGGCTATCCCCTTTTGAGGGCCTTTCGGCTCGCGAAGCACCTCGACCTCATTCGGCTCACGATCAGCGGCCGGAAGGTCCCGAAGGAGGTCGTCAAGGACCCCGAGAGCCCCTTCCACGGCCGGATGCACTTGATGGAGCTGGGGCCGCTGAATTGGCAACACGCGCGGGAGCTGCTTCGGCTGCCCCTGGAACACCTGAACGTTCAGTGTGACGACGTGGACGGCCTGCTGAAGCGCGTCGTGGCGATGTGCGGGCGAGAGCCCATGAAGATCCAGAAGTGGGGGCTGGAGATCGCCAACAGGGCCGCCGAGAACGCCGGACGGCGGTTCACGGAGGCCGATCTCCGGAGCCTCGAGCGAGACATGGCGAAGCGAGACTGAGGCCTTGGCGACGGGTGCTGAGATGACAGAGACCGACCTCCGCGGCGAGCCCAGCCGGCGGATAAACGTCAACCGATTCCGGTATCGGCGAGTCGACGTGCGGTTCCCGGAGGAGCTTGCCACCCATCTCGAGAACCACGAAAGCGTTTTGCTGCTGGGGCCGAGGTACGTCGGGAAGCGACACGTTCTGTCCAGGGTGAGGGGCGTACTGAAAGAGAGGAAGCTGGACCGAATCGTCGAACTTCACTTGATGGAGCGCAACTGGTTGGACAAGTCTCTGGCGATGGAAGCCGTCAGCCGTGCCGTGGAGGGGGGCTTGAGGGGCATGGACTGGCAGCCGACGTCCGATCCCCGCGAACTGCTCGACACCCTGCGCCGATTCCTCGAGCGGACAGCGTGCCACGTCGTTGCCTTGATCGCGGACGTGGATGCGCTGCCCGACCATCTGGCCCGGCGGCTGCTGAAGGGGATTCGGGAGTTGTCGACGCTTCCGCCGGATTGCCCCGGCCACTTGTCCGTTCTCTTGACGGGCTCGATAGGGCTCACTCCGCTGGTCCATGGGGCAGACTCCGAATTCGACTGCACGCAGCAGTACGTGATCCAGGGGTTCGATAGGGAAGCGTTCGAACGGTACGTCCTCCAGACGCTCGAGCCGACGGGCTGGCGGCTTGACAGACGGGAACAGTGTTGTGATCTGCTCTACGAACTATGCGGCGGCAACGTGCATATGCTGCGGGCGCTGTTCTGGGGCCTGTTGGAGGGGCGCCGAATCCACGGCCAGGATCGAGCGCTTCCGCTGTCCTGCACCGAGATCGAGGAGGCCGGCAAGCACCTGTACTCCCCGATGAGCACACCTGTGGATTTCATCTCCCAGACCGTCTCGAGGATCGAGAGCTCGCCCGAGAGCTGTCAGATGGTCGCCGAACTCCTCGATGAGGACAGGCTGAGACTGGACGCGCTGCCGGCCACGCCGGAGACCGAGACGGAGGGCAATCCCCCGACCGAGATCGAGCTGGGCGGGCTGGCCGTGCGCGAGGACGGGCATCTGAAGTTCGCCTCCCGCATGATGAAGGACATGGCCGTGCACTACTTCTCCCACTGGCGGCTGGGCGATCTGTTCGCCTGCGGGCAGAAATGGGACGAAGCCTTCACGCATTACGAAGCGGCACGCCGGGAGGAGGGGGAGTGGGTCTATTCGCCGACGCGCCGCCCCCAGTTGCCCTCCGCCGTTCGGGCCTTCGAAGTCGCGCTGCACGCCAAGGCGTCGGAAGGAGTGGAGGCCTTTGACGGCTTCTTCTCGCAGGGGGCACGGAACCTGCTCGGCTTCCAGGAAATCGGGTTCTGGCAGCACGGAAAGCACTGGGAACAGATCGCTCCCTCGACGCCGGAGGCCGAAGCACGCGAGGTCCACGACAAGTCGCTGGCGTTCCTGCCGTCCCCCGGGATCCTGCACAGCGGCGTACACCCTCTGGAGGAGGACCTCGCGCAGTTTGCTCTGCTCGTGGGCCTTCCACCCGACAAGGCCGACAAGCCCACCGAGCGGAGGGCGACCGTCCTGAGCAACTTCGGCAACGAGGTTCCGCTGACGCGGGAACGCCTCGCGCTGTGCCTTCAGGCGATCGAGAGCTACTGCACGGCATTTGCAGCCGCCCGGCGGATCGCCCGCGTCACACAGGAAACCATGGCGCAGCGCCATCTTCTGGAGACGGTCCCCCTGATCCTGGAGGCGGTGGCACAGGGGAAGGTGACGACGCTCACCGCCTTGGAGACGGCGGCCGACAGGCTTCGGGACATCGGCTACCGGCGCGTGATGTTCTCGATGGTAGACCCGGCCAGGACGGAGATCGTTGGCCTGTTCGATTCCCGCCCGGAAGGGGAGCCGGACATGGCCGCCCTTTCCAGGTGGCGGTTGGACGGCCCCATCGTCGACGTTCAGCAGCACTGCGTCAGGCACTGCAAGACGATCCTGGTCGAAGATGCGATGACCCATCCGATCACCGACAAGGCCATCGCGGAAAGGGCCGGGGTCAAGGGCCAGGCGGTCATTCCCATTCACAGCCACGGGCAGGTGCTCGCCACGTTTCACGTCGAGCGGGCCGACAAGAGAATGCCCCACGAGGGCGAAGTCAGGCTTCTGGAGTACTTCGCGGCGCAGTTGGCGAGAGTCATCCGCCTGACCGAGAGGGTCCGGATGGTCGAGGCCAGCCTCAATGCCGGGAAGGACCCCGTCTGCATCGTCGATCGCGGGCTTGCGGTCCGATACGTCAATACGTCCTTGGCGAGGGAGGTGGACTTGACGGCCGGTTGGCAGAATGAGGCGTCTCCGCCGCCTGCCGAGGAACGGCTCTGGCGCAAGAGCGTGGAGCTGCTCGATCGCGCCATGGGGGACAATCGACCTGTGTCGAAGTACCTGCAAAACGCCAGAGAGCGCAACAGCCGGTGGTGGCACCTCGAGGCCGTGTCCATCAACGACTGGCGCCGCATGCCGATCGGCGGCCTGCTCCAGGCGCATGATGTGACTGCGACGAGGCAGATGGTCGAGACGCTGCAGGAATTGGCATCGTGCCAGGATGTCGACGAGCTGCTTGCGAAGCTCCTGAAGGCCGCCTCCAAGCTTGGGCACCGGTGGGGAAGAGCGTACATGATCGACGAGCGAGGCCGGCTCGTCGGGTGCGGGCAGTTCGGGTTCGCCGAGGGCTCGAAGGGCGCGGTGGCATTCGAGCGGGGCGAGGCGGTCCTGCCGGCTTCGGATGAGCCGGGCAGCGTGTCCTGGAGGTGCTTCGACGTCGGCAAGCCTGTGATCTTCTGCCTGTCGCGCGAACATGGCGACGGAGAGACGATTGAGATCTCTTCGGGATTGGCGGCAATGAACGTGCACGATCCGAGGTGCCCGACCTGCCTCAAGAAGACGCCCGGGGAGGTATGGATCGATTTCCCTCTTTACTGTCGGGGCACGGGGCAGCGGCTGGGCAAGCTGACGCTCAGCGGGTCGGAGGACTTCGAGCCCGAGCGCTTCGAGCAGTTGTGCGTGCTGGCCGAGATCGCCAGCACGGTCATTGCCGCGCTGACGCAGCGGGAGCATCGGGCCAGGCAGGAGTTGACCATGCAGCGCGACGCGATGGAGAAGGCCATCGGCGCCACGGTGCACTACTTGCTCAACCGCGTCGCCGCGCTGGGGCTGCTCAAGATGAGGTTCGATGACGCGACGACGAAGCCGAAAGAGCTGGAGGGCCTCAACGACGAGTTCGAGAGGCTACTGAAGTCCCTTGCGGATGAACTGGAGCACATACAGGACCGCCTTCGGCCGTTGGAGATCAGGTGCCAGCACATCGATCTGATGGAAGGAATCCGGGAGATCTTCAGCGAGCAGCTTCCGGACGCCTGGTACAGCCTTGTACCCGAGAAGGGCCGAGTGACGGCAGACGTCGACCCGGTTGTTCTGAGGGATATGCTCTGTGAGCTCATCGAGAACTCGAGGAAGGCCAACGCAGGCGAACGAGACCTTTTCGTCAGCGTCTCAGTGAGGGTCCGTGGCGCTCCGGGAGATGAGCGATGCACCATCGAGTTCAGCGACAATGGCCCCGGCATCCCGCCGCAGCTCCGGGATCGGGTGTTCGAGGACCTCTACAGCGCCCGCCCGGGGAAGCGACGGGGGATTGGCTTGGGCTTGGGGTTCGTCCGACGAGGCATAGCGGCGCACGGTGGGACGATCCGGCTGCGTGACCCGGAAGACGGCGAGGGAGCCTGCTTCGTCATCGAGTTCCCGCGCTTCACGGACAGCAAGCAGGACGTGGATTGATGAGACGCCCTCGGAGTGAATCGTATGTGGTTTTCCGCATCCTCCTGGTGGAGGACGACCCGGACGTGGCGAAGCACCTGGGCAATGTCATTGAGAATAGGTACCCGCGCGTTGCCATGGATAGGGCTGAGGCGGTCGACACTGCGATGAACTTGATTGGCCGGCGTCTGCACGAGAGGACCATTTACGACTTGGCCATCCTGGATCTCAAACTACCCTCGACGCAGGGAGAGAACCCTGAAGTAGACACAAGAGTCTGCGCGTATCTCCGGCAGAAGCTCATACCGATTATCCACGTAACGGCTTTCCCGACCGACCCGCTCATCAGAGATCATATGGCGAAGGAGCACGCCAAGGACAAACTGCTTGGCCAGCAAATGACGCTGGTCCGGAAGACCGTTGGGCCCACGTGGGGCAAGGAGATCATCGGTTTGATGAAGGGCTACTACGAGGACCGGATCAGCTTGAGGTTACGCGAGAGCCTCAGCCGGGTGTTTGGCTCGATCCCCCCCAACGTCTCCGGCAGCCGTCGCGGGCTGGGCGGTGGGGATGGGTTCCTCGTGTGTGGCACGCACGCGCTGATCCAGATTGAGGACGACATCAGAGACACGTGGTCGATCTTGAGCGAGGAGGTCCGCAAGGAGATCAGGAGCATCTATGCCACGGTCGTCGAAGACGATCAGGCACAGCTCCAGTTGCTTGCGCTGTTTCCGCCGGAACCGGAGGGATCGCGAGAATGAGCTTGCTGCCGAAGGAGCTGGCGGAAGTCCTCACTGAACCCCGCCCCGTTTCTTTGGCCGGTGTCCTGTTGTTCGACATCCGGTATCGGCAGCGCAATCCGCGCGAGGGCCGAGGACTCGCAAGGGAAGGCGTTCAAGACGAATCCGTCGTTGAGGAATACGCCGAGGCGCTCCTGCTCGCCCACCGGACCCTGTCCGCCACGGCCTACGGCTGGCCGGCCTTGTCCAGGTTGCCCGTCCGGGTCTACGTGGCTGCCACCAACGTCTGCGGGTCTGCCTATCGGGCGGCGGGCGGGGCGTCGGCACACCTGCTCTTGAGCAACATGGGCTACGAGCCGAGTCGTGTTGCCGCTCGGCGCCGACGGCGAGCGACGGCCGCCCACGAGCTGACGCACCTCTTCCAGTTCGAGCTTGTCTGTGGGGGCAACTGGCATTGGCTCAACGAGGCATCTGCCACAGCAATAGAGAGAGTGGTCTTTCCGGGGAGTTTCGACCACTTCCGTTTCCTGCCCCCTTGGGTGGCCTGGCCCGAAGAGACCATCACGGATTTCCCCGGCTACCGCTCCTGCCAGTTCATCTACTACCTCATCGCCGCAGTGGCCCGGAACGTGGTTTCGGAGGCCTACCGGATCGGCAGAGACGGCCCGGACCTCCAGCCCATCGAAGCGCTCGCCCGGGCCGTCGAGACCCTCGCCCCCGTACGCTTTGCGGCGGCAACCGGCCCGGACGTCTTCGGCAGCGGCTACTGCATCGACGCGTACTTCCTGGCCGACCCGAACAGCGTCCTCTACAACGTCAACCTCCATCGCCGCTTCGGAGACCGGTACGTCAGCGAGAGCTTCGCCAGCTACCCGGTGGCCGGCGCGGCGGCGGGCGACCCGATCGAGCACCTTGGCTGCCGCTACTACCGCTTCTATCCCCCCGACGGCGCCGACGCGTTGATTGTAACCGTCAACCTGCCGGACGGCCCCGCCAGGACCTGCCTCCGCGGCACCCTGATCGCCGCGTCGCCGGACGGGCGCGCGGGCGGCCGAGTGACGCTGCAACGCTCCCGCGGCGAGCGGTCCATGTCCGGCCGAATGGACGCGTTCGCGAAGGGCGCGCTGGACCACGCCCTCTTGGTCGTCGCGAACTGCGCGTGGCAGGCCGGCTATGACGAGGCCGACCAGCTCACCTACAGCATCTCCGCCGACGTGGAATGACGTGTTCGAGGTGATCGGCCGCCGTCCCCGCCGCGCGGCGAAGGTACTGGCGGCACGTCCGCCCGTGAGATGGTCGCGCCGGACCCCGCGATCCCCCCATGCGGATCGCTCCCTGTGCTACTTCTTCCCGAGCAGTCGGCGGAGGAGCATCTCCTCGCCGCTGCGGTTGCCCTCGATCAGGTGCCCGATGAGCTGAAGGGCGTAGCCTGCGACGAACAGCACCAGCGCCAGCAGCCACTGCCTCAGCACGAGCATCAGCGGCGCGCCGACGAAGCACGCCGGGATGCCCACCAGGTGAAGGTAGAAGTTCGTCGTGTTGCGGTGACGCTTCCGCCAGTCGGCGATCGCGTTGCCGATGCGTTGCTTCACAGCACCATCCGCACGCCGTAGAGGAACTCGTAGACCGTATTCAGCAGCATGCCGAGGAAGAAGTTCAACGCGAGGACGGCCATGGTGCTGGCGACGAAGCTCTCGGTGCACGCCCGCCCGACCCCGGCCGCACCGGGCGCGCAGCGGAAGCCCTTGTAGCAGCAGATCAGCCCGATGGCGACGCCGAAGAAGATGCTCTTGACCGGGCCGTAGAAGATGTCGAAGTACTCCACCGTCCGGGAGGCGTGGCGCCAGAACTCCGCGTCGCTGATGCCGTAGACGAACACGCTGACGGCGTAGCCGCCCAGGATGCCCATGAAGTCGGCGTAGAGCACCAGCACCGGGATCAGCAGGACGCAGGCGACGAATCGGGGGACGACCAGCACGCGGACCGGATCGGCGCCCATCGCGCGGAGCGCGTCGATCTGCTCGGTGACCCGCATCGTGCCCAGCTCGGCCGTCAGGCCCCCGCCGACCCGCCCGGCCAGCATCACGCCGGCCAGCACCGGGCCCAACTCGCGGAGTACCGAGAGGTTCACGACCGTCCCCATGTGCGATTCCATGCCGAGGGCTTTGAACTGCGTGACCATCTGCACGGCCAACACCATCCCCACGAACGCGCCGGTGATCATCATCACCGGGATGCTCCGCGTGCCGATCTCGTAGAACTGCGGAAACAGCAGCCGCAGATGCCGCCATCGGCCCAGCCCCTCGGGGATCCACGCGACGGTCTGCCCGCTGAAGCGGCAGAAGTCGCCGAACGCGCCCAGGTGATCGACCGTTCGCCGTCCGAGATATGCGATCAGTGCCATGACGGACCTTCCGGCCCGTAAGTACCGCAGCGGGGGGCAAACGTCAAGGCCGGCTCTTCACGCCTCGCCGCACCGGCCGGGTCCGTCGCGGAGCAGGTCGTTGAGGAACCGGTGGATCGCGCGGAACTGCTCCGGCGTCAGTGTCCGCAGCGTCTTCCTGGCGGATCTCGATCCGCAGGATGTGGCGCGTGTGGGCCGTGACGCGCACGCGGCCGGCGATTCGCAGGGGGGCAACGTACACCACGCCGGATTCGTCCAGGACGCACAGCACGTCCTGCCGGCGCCGGCGGGGCAGCTTCAGGTTGGTCAGGAAGTCGCTGACCGACTGCCGCCCGGGCGAGCCGAGCGGGACGAAGGCGTCGCCGTCGGCCCGCGGCCGGCAGATCAGCGGCCCGCGGACCGCCTCGGCATCGAGCAGCTCGATGCCCGGCTTGGGGGATCGGCAGTGGGCCTCGAAGGCGTCGGGGTCAAGCGGGCCGATCTCGCAGAGGACGGCGCGGCCGCACGGCAGGTTGGTCCGGCCGGGGCACGCCAGCGGAATCGGGGCGGCCCACGCCGGCTGCGCCTCGCTGGCCGCTTCGAGCGTCAGCTCGCCACCGCGCCGTCGGGCCACCCAGCCGCCCGGCAGGTTCACCGCGCCGCGTCCGCCCGGCGCCGCCAGCTCGGCCAGCGCCGTCAGATGCTGCCGCGTCACCGCGCCCATCGGCAGGCCCAGGCGCTCGATCGCGGCGCGGAGGGCGTAGGCCCGCACGACGGCCGGCTCGGCTGACAGGGCGGCGACGTCGATCGACGCCGCGTGCGGCGTCTGCTGGCGGTCGGCTCGTGCGAGCACGTTTCGGCCGAGGTCGGCCAGATGGGCGTCCGCCTCCTCCGCCGCCTGCGCCAGGCGCAGCAGGGCCTCGTCGGCCCGAGGATTCATATGCTCGCGCAGCAGCGGCAGCAGCTCGTGGCGGATGAAGTTCCGCCGGTGCCGCGTCTGGGCGTTGGTCTCGTCGGTTCGCCAGGTCAGCTCGCGGCGGCGGCAGAAGTCCATGATCCGCTCACGCCGCATCTGAAGCAGCGGCCGGACCAGGCGGGCCCCGGCGGCCAGAGGACGGCTGGCCGGAATGCCCGCCAGCCCCCGCAGGGCGGCGCCCCGGACGATCCGCTCGAGGACCGTCTCGGCGTTGTCGTCGGCGTGGTGACCGACGGCGACGGCGGTCGCGCCGCACCGCGCGGCCGCTTCGGCCAGGAACTCGTATCTCACCTGCCGCCCCGCCGTCTCGACGCTCAGCGAGCGCTCCCGCGCGATCGCCCCCACGTCTCGCCGCCCGCGGATGCAGGGAATCCGCCACCGCCGGGCCAGGTCGGCGACGAAGGCCGCGTCGGCCCCCGCGCCCGCGCGAAGGCCGTGGTCCAGATGGGCCACCGTCAGCCGGTACCCTCGCCGGCCCGGCCCGGCCAACTCGCGCAGCACGGCCAACAGGGCCACGCTGTCGGCCCCGCCGCTGACGGCCACGACGGCCGCCTCGTCGGCCCGCAGCAGCCCGCCGGCGTCGATGAACGCCGCCACCGCGGCGACGAAATCGCCGGTTGCCTCCCGGAGTTGTTCCATGGGGATCGCCTTGGCCGCCGCCGACCGGGCCCCGTCGCTTGTTGCCCACCGCCCGGCCGCGGGTATACTATCACGATCCTTCTAACCAGAAAACGCTTCGCATGAGACCCGTTCCGCGCAGCAGACACCTCCTGGCGGTGTTGATCCTCGCGGCGGCATCGGCCGTCAGCGGGTATTTCGTCTCGCTCGACGATCGGCTGAGCACCGCGCAGGCGAACATCGCGTCGGCGGCCGTCAAGCGCCACGATCCCCAAAGGTACACCCACGACCCGATCTTCGGCGACGAACTGCTGTGGCGGTTCCACACGCCGGCGGTCCAGGGCATCCTCGAGCTGTTCCTCGTGCCGACCGACTACCAGGACCTCCGCCTGCCGTTCCGCGCGATGGCGGGCGTGATGACGATGGTCTTTCTGTGCGGAATGTACGCGCTGTTGTGGGCTCAGTGCCGCAGTTGGTCGGTGGCCGTCTTCACCGCCATCCTCAGCACGCGCGTCATCGAGGCGCTCGGCGGGTCGTACTGGGGGATCGGGTCGATGGCGTCGATCGCCCCGCCGGGGATCTGCCAGGCCCTCCTGCCGCTGGTGGTGCTGGCGTTTCTCCGCTACTCCCGCCCGGCGGGGGGGGATCTGCTGGCCACGCAGTGGCGGGTGCTGCTGGTGTTCGGGTTCGTGGGGCTGCTGGGCAACTTCCACCTCGTCACGGCGATGAACGCGACGATCATCCTGCTGGTGGCCTACGTGGCCAGGCAGCGTTTCCGCCCGCGGTGCCTGCCGGTGGCGATCGGGTGCGCCTTGGCGGCGCTGGTGGCGGCCTTGCCGTATGCGTGGTACTACGTCGGCCTGCGAGCGGCGGCGAGCGGGCCGGCCGGCGAGGCCGACCCCGCCGTCGTCTACGAGGCCTTCCGCATCGGCCAACTCGTCACGCTCTACCCCGAACTGCTCACCGAGCTGCTGGATTGGCGTCTGCTGGCCGGCGGGCTCGTGCTGGTGACCCCCGCGGTCACGCTCGTCCTGCGGATCGATCGGTTCCGAACGCAGAACCTCCGCGTGTGGGTCTGGATGGTCCTCGGCGGCGTGCTGACCGCCTTCGTCCTCCACGGCGTCAGCCAGGCCGCCGGAAAGCTGCTGAACGTCCCCCCGCCGGTGACCGACTTCGTCCAGGCCGCCGGCCTCGTCATGCTCCCGCTCTACGTCATGCTCGCACAGTCGATCGTCAACCTCTTCCGCCTGCTCCACGGGCACCGAAGGCTGCTGCGGTGGGCCGGGGCGGTGCTGCTGGCGGCCTGGATGGTCCCCGCCGACAACCTCCGAGTGCCCCGCTACGCCGTCGTCGACCTCGCCACGCGGTTCATGGACGAGGCCGACAAGCCCTCCTCCGTGATCCGCCACCACGACAAGGCCGCCCGGCGGGCGGAGCTGGCGGCCATCGGCCAATGGGCCCTCGGGCGGGCGGGATCGGTCTATCTGACCGATCGCGGCGAGTTCCGCGCGCTGGCCCGCCGCCCGATCGTCCTGGCGCCTTCCGACGCTCGCTACCTCCACCACCTCGCTCCCGGCCGGCTGGGCGATTGGATGAAGCTGTTCCGCCGCCAGCAGGCCCTGCTGCACCCGCCCGCCGGGCGCGCCGACGGGAAGGCGATCGCCCAGTTCGTCACCGAGCTGGTCGAGGCCGACCCGAAGAAGCTCGACCTGGCCGAGTGGTACGTCATCCTCCCCGCCGGGGCCGCCCCCGAGCGACCCGCCCCGCTGAAGCCCGTCGAGGGCGGCAGGTGGGGCCGGCACTACTGCCTGTTCCGGATCCGTTGACCTCGCCGGCCGGCGGGGCGTAGAATGCCCCCGCCGGCCGAAACACTTACCCATGCCGCGAAAGGGAAGATGAACCATGAGAACGCTGATCTTGCTGACCACGCTGGCTGTCTGCGCGACATTGCTGTTGGGCGGGTGCACGTCGACGATCATCAAGGAGGGCGGCGGGGCCGTCTTCGGCGCGAAGGGCTCGTTCATGCCCATCCAGCCGATTGATGCGGACAAGACCGCCCGCCCGCTCGGCGCCTACCAGCGTTTCGAGCTCGGCTCGATCACTGACGACATTGGCGGGCGCGCACCGGGGGGGCTCATCGCCGACCTCCGCCCGGCCTTCGAGAAGCAGCTCCAGAGCAAGAAGCTGCCCAACACGCCCGGCGGCAAGGCGCTCGTCATCCGCGGGCGGATCGTCCATTACGAGACGTCGGACATGCTGGGCTTCGCGCTCGGCCCGCTCGAGGAGGTCATCGTCCGTACCGAATTCGTCGACGCCGACACGGGGCAGGTCCTCGGCGTGGCCAACTGCATCGGCCGAACCAAGGCCCGCATCAACGCCGGTGTCAAGAAGAAGGCCGAGGGCCTCGCCAAGGCCTTCGCCGGCTGGCTCGACGCCCGCTACCCCAAAGAAGGGCGCGAGTAGCCTCGCGCCCGCGAATCGGCGACCGGGACTGCCTGCCCGTCGTCACGGGAAGCGTCCTGCGACCCCCGCAGGCAGGCGGCATTCGGCATGGGGCTGCGGGCGAAGCCCGCGCCGCGGTCTCTGCGCTGAACCGGGCGGCGGTGGGGCTCAGATGACGCTGAGGGCCTTGTCGGCCCAGGACTGCGCGGCGAGGAAGAGGGCGGGCATGGCTTGCTCGTTGAGGTCGATGGCGGTCGCGGCACGGCTGAACGAATCCCACCGGCCCAGCTCGTAGGAGCAGATGACCTCGTAGGCCAATGCGAAGTCCCCGCCGGGCCCGAGCAGGGCCATCTTGATGTCGGGGTTGAGGGCGAGGCCCTCGAGGGCCTTCTCCATCGACAGGTCGGTCAGCGCGTCGACGAGAGAGAACATGCCGACGAGGAACAGCTCGGAGGCGCGTTTCTCCATGCCGATGATCGGCGCGAGGTCCTCGGCGAGCTTGGCGCGGATGAGGCATCGGCGGAACAGTTCGAGGGGCTTCTCGTCGCCCAGGTCCTTCAGCACGAGCATCGACGCCCAGGTCCGCACTTCCGGGGGGCCCAGCAGCACCAGCGCGTGTCGGATGGAGTTGACCGTCTGCTTCAGCCCGAACCAGACGGAGTTGACGAACTTCAGCAGCCGGTGCGTCATCGCCACGTCCCGGCGGATCAGAGAGTCCAACTCGTCGTAGGCCAGCTCCGGCTTGTTGACCTCCTTCAGCAGCCGGAGGTAGTGCAGCTTGTTGGCCGGGATCTCCCAGCCGGGGCGGAGGACCGGGTGGCGGAAGAAGTCTCCCTCGCAGTACGTGAAGCCCGCCTCCTGCGCGCGGTCGCGGGCCTCGGGCGTGTCGACGTGGACCGCCGTCGTGCGGACGCCGCGCTCGCCGAGCTGGTCGCACAGCCGACGCTGCTGCTCCCGCGTGGCCGCCTCCACGTCTACCCGCGCCCCGTCGGCCAGCTTCAGCAGATCGCTGCCGAGATGTGCCGGCTCGAAGCCGTCCAGCGACAGCTCGTAGCCGTACTCCTTCATCTCCGCGCACGCCGCGAGCATCTTGACGCTCTCGGCCACGTCGGCCGGGACGCCGACCGTCAGCTTCTCCGAAGCCAGCAGGATCGGCACGCCCTGCTCGATCTGCTCGCGTGAGAAGCGGACGTGGGCCTTCCGCTCGCCGGCCAGCTTCTCCAGCAGCGCCACGACGGTCGCCACGTCGTCCTCGCTGGTGATCTCGGTGCGGAAGAACCTCTCCGAGCCGGTGCGGAAGTTCAGGTCGTACCCGCGGACTTCCTCCCGGCCGTCGAAGATCGGCTGCGTGGCCACGAAGGCCTTCATGCACGACTCCTCTACTGACAACGCACAGTCCTAGAGGCTATATCGGCCGGAGGGGGCTTGCCCCTCATCATTGTCGCGAAGAAAACGCGCGAAACGCTCGGATGACGGGCGGCGCCTTCACCAGCGCACTCCGCGTCAGTCCGCGCCCCGCGCTTCTGCCGGGAAGTGGATCGGCAGGCCCAGCATGGCAGGCAGAGCGGCATCGTGTCGACGCCGTGCCGTATCCGGCCGACAACCGCCGGCCGACACAGCCGCCGCGCTACTGCGCGTCGTTCCGGACGGCGGCGACGAAGTAGTCCACCGCCGACCAGGCCGTCACCGCGGCCACGCAGGCAATGGCCGACCAACGGAGGGCGGTGCCCGTGGTGTGAGGCAGCACGGGCCAGGCGAACATCCCGGCCAGCACGATCGCCCCGCCGCCCTGGAGGATCGCCTTGATCTTGCCGCTGGCCCGCGCGGCGACCTTCCGCCCGCGGTGCAGGCACATGATGCGAATGTACGCCACCGTCACGTCCCGCAGCGCCAACAGCAGCAGCAGCCACACCGGGATCAGCCACGCCATCACCAGCCCGTAGAAGACGATCAGGCGCGAGATCGAGTCGCAGTACGGGTCGAACAGCTCACCGAAGCGGCTGCCGACGCCGAATCGCCTGGCCAGCCTGCCGTCAAGGAAGTCGGTCAGCTCGACGGCCATGAGAAGCACGACGACCGCCCAAGCGCCGATCGAGCCGGGCGAGCAATAGGTCAGCAGCGCAGCGGCACTCGCCGCCAGCGCCACCCGGACCCCGGTAAGGGCCTGCACGATGAAGTACCTGCCGTTGGCGGCCATGGGTGTCTCTGGGTGCCCGAGACGTGTCGGCCACAGAGACGCACTGGCCCGGGAGAGTCTCCGGGCTCTCCGCGTCTCTGTGGTGAATCGCCTTCGCCTGCCTCGCCGCTACAGCGAGCCCTTCGTCGACGGGATCTCGCCGCCTCGCTGCGGGTCGATCTCCTTCGCCGCGCGGAACGCCTGCGCGACGGCCTTGAAGATCGCCTCGGCGACGTGGTGATCGTTGCTGCCGGTCGGGACCGTCACGTGCAGGTTCATCCCGCACCGGTTCGCCATCCCGCGCAGGAACTCCTCGACCAACTGCGTGTCGAACGTGCCGATCTTCTCGCCGGCGAAGCGGACGTTGAACACGAGGGCCGGGCGGCCTGACAGGTCCAGCGCGACGTTCGCCAGCGCCTCGTCCATCGGCACGGCCGCCGATCCGTAGCGGCGTATGCCCGCCTTCTCGCCGAGCGCTTCGGCGATGGCCTGCCCGAGGCAGATGGCCACGTCCTCGGCCGTGTGGTGGTCGTCGACCGCCAGGTCGCCCGTCGCCCGGACGGTCAGGTCGGTCAGGCTGTGCTTGCCGAGGTGGTCGAGCATGTGGTCGAGGAACCCGATGCCCGTCTCGGCGGAAACTTGCCCGGTCCCGTCGAGGTTGAGCGTCAGCTCGATGTCGGTTTCCTTGGTCTTGCGGCTGATCGAGGCGGTTCGGTCGCTCATGGTTCGGCTGTGTCCGGCTGCGGGGTGAAGTCGTAGAGCTCGTGGACTTTTCTGAATACTACAAACTGGGCGACGGAAACGCAAAAGCCGAGCAGGCCGGATCAAACACCGCCTCCTCCGGCTCGAGGCGGTTCGGGGCCAGTGGCGCTCCACATTCGGGGCACTGCTCGGGATTGTCGGCCGTGCGCGTCCCGCAAATCGGGCAGCAGTCCATGGTGCACCTCCCCTGTCATCCATGGTGTGGGTACCGTCAGAGCGTCTCGCGGATCGCCTCGACGAGCGCGGCGTTCTGCTCGCCCGTGCCGATGCTGATCCGCAGCTTGTCGTCCAGCGGCGGCTGCCTGAAGTACCGAATCAGGATGCCGCGGGCCTTGAGGGCTTCGTAGATCCCCTTCGCTCGCCCGTCGGGCGGGCGGACGAGCAGGAAGTTCGACTCGCTCGGCCAGACGCGGAAGCCCAGATGCTCCAGTTCGGCGGCGAGCTTCCGTCGCGAGGCGACGACCTGGGCGACGCATCGCTTCTTGTAGTCCTGGTCGCGCATGGCGGCGGCGGCGGCCAAGCAGGGCACGGCCCCGACGTTGTAGATGCCCTTGACCTTCATGAGCTCTTCCAGCAGCTCCGGCCGGGCCACCGCGTAGCCGACGCGCAGGCCCGCCAGCGAGTAGCCCTTCGACAAGGTCCGCAGGATCATCACGTTCTCGTGCAGCCCGGGCAGCGCCGTCGCGTCGGAGTCGGCGAAGTCGGCATAGGCCTCGTCGATCACCAGCAGCCCGCGCCCGGCGAGCGCGTCGGCCAGCCGGGCCAGCTCTGCCGCGGCGTACCCCGTGCCCGACGGGCTGTTCGGGCTGGCCACGAGCGTCACGTCGGCGCCCGCGTCGGCCAACTCGTCGACGGGCAGGCTGAACTGCTCGTCGTAGGGCACCTCGACGATCTCGGCCGCCTGGATCTCCGCCAGCGTGCGATAGAACGTGAACGTCGGGACGGCATAGGCGACCCGCCGCCCGCGATCGAAACACGCGTTGGCGATCATGAGAAGCAGCTCGTCCGAGCCGTTGCCCGGCAGGACCCACTCGGGATCGACGCCGTGGACCTCCGCCGCCGTCCGGCGGAACGCGTCGGCCACCGGATGCGGATACCGCCGCAGCCGCTCGCCGTCGAACTCCCGCAGCACCGCCATCGCCGCCGGCGAAGGAGGGTACGGATTCTCGTTCGTGTTCAGCTTGATGACCCGCTCGCCCACGCCTGGCTGCTCGCCGGGAACGTAAGGGGTCATCGCCTTGATGTTGTCGCGAAAGAAGCACATGAATCACCCGACAGCGTGCCGAGCCATGGACAGGACCTCCTGCTCAGGCGTTCAGCGGCCCGACGATGATCCGCCTGACGATCACGAGCCCGACTTGTCTGTCCGCACATGGATCGCGGCGGCGTGGGCGGTCAATCCCTCGCGGGTGGCGAAGTCTATCACGCCGTCCGCATCCTCACGCAGACTCCCGACGTCATAGCGCACAATGCTCGATGCCTTCAGGAAGTCGTTGCAGCTCAGCGGGCCGAAGAACCTCGCCGTCCCGCCCGTCGGCAAGACGTGGCTGGGGCCCGCGCAGTAGTCGCCCAACGGCACGGGCGTGTGCGGGCCGAGGAAGATCGCGCCGGCGTGACGGATCTTCGCCAGCACCGCCTCGTCGTCGGCCGTGACGATCTGGAGGTGCTCCGTCGCGAAGTCGTTGGCCACGTCGCAGGCGGCATCGATGGTTGGCACGACGACGATCGCGCTGTAGCCGGCCAGCGCCGCCCTCAGCGCCTCGGCCCGCTGGAGTCGGGGCAGTTGACGTTCGACGGCCTCGACGACGCCCTCGGCCAGCTCGCGTGACGTGGTGACCAGCACGGCCGAGCCGGGGTCGTGCTCGGCCTGGGCGAGCATGTCGGCGGCGACCCAGTCGGCATCGGCGGTCCCGTCGGCGACGAGGAGCACCTCGCTGGGCCCGGCGATGCTGTCGATGCCGACGCGCCCGGAGACGCGGCGCTTGGCCTCGGCGACGAATGCGTTGCCGGGCCCGACGATCTTGTCCACCGCCCGAACCGACTCCGTGCCGAACGCCAACGCCGCAACCGCCGGCGCGCCGCCGAGGCGATACACCTCGTCGATGCCCAGCTCGCAGGCGATGGCGAGCACCAGCGGATGAACGTCGCTGTCGTGGGTCGGCGGGCTGGCCATCACGATCCGCCCGACACCGGCGACCCGGGCGGGCACGACGGTCATCAGGACGGTCGACGGATACAGCGCCCGCAGCCCCGGCACGTACACCGCGGCCGCGTCGACCGGCGTGTAGCGAACCCCCAACTCCCGCCCGCCGCGCTTCAACGCCGGCGGGTCCTGCCACCGGATCGCCTCCTGATACTCGCGGATGTTGTCGGCCACGCGCCGGATCAGCTCGAGGAACGCCGGCTCGGCGCCCGCGTGGGCGGCGCGGATCTCGTCGGCGCCGACCCGCAGCGTCGCGGGCGTCAGGTCGGCCTTGTCGAGCGTCCGCTCCCAGTCGGTCAGGGCCTCGTCGCCGCGTGCGCGGACGTCGTGGAGGATTCGGTCGACGACGGCCTCGACGTCGATTCGGCCCTTCTCGTCGGCCGCCGTGACCGCCCCGCCGCGCAGGGCATCGCGGACGGCGAGGACGGCCTCGTCGGCCAGCGGGGCGTCGGTCTCGATGATTCGCACGGGCATCGTCCGCCGAGTGTACGCCGCCGCCGCCCGCTATGCAACGCCGCGCGCGGGCGCAGCCGGGACGGGCAGGCTGCCCGGGCGAGAGCGGAACCGGCGACGGATGGTGCGGGCGCGGCGGGCTGGGGCACCCGTCACGGCCCGGGCGGCCTCGCCCGCGAGGGGGGCATTTTTCCTGTCTCCCTGTTGGCTGGGTCTGGGGGCGAATCCTATTGTGCCTGTGTCCGGCCACGGGCCGGACGCAGGTTCCCGGCCCATGCCCTCGAGCTTGTCGCTCACGGTTGCGGGCATGCAGCCGACAGGGGAAACGGCTCACCGCCGTGGCCCCGCCGCGTCGGCAGGGCCGGTGACGACGAGGAAAGAGCAGCAGTCAAGGAGGGGACGGTTGACGGGGCCGCCCTCAGACATTCTCGCCGCTTACGCGATGGGCAGACAGTACGCTGTGGCCCGGTGGCGCACAGG
>Ga0180437_10003148_pt1 | contig 24970 bp, 27 predicted proteins | sample SS_ome_4_FD_132410 | JGI IMG/M metagenome (GOLD analysis project Ga0180437, IMG submission 132410) | Hypersaline lake sediment archaeal communities from the Salton Sea, California, USA - SS_3_D_1 metaG | ecosystem: Environmental > Aquatic > Non-marine Saline and Alkaline > Hypersaline >... | reverse complement strand
TTCAGATATTATTATTGAATTGATTGAACAAATGGTTGATAAACTTCTCGTCAGGATGCAGGTAGGACAATTTGGAAGAAATCTTTTGTTTGGGATGGATATTGGTAGAAAAAGAGATAGTTCTGAGATTTCTATTTTTGAAGAAGTTGAATTAGATACTCATAATTTACATGTGGAGAGATTAGGTATTGAGTTAATTAATGTTCCTTTCAGAAAACAAAAAGAAATTATTAAGTTAATTCTTACAAAACTTCCTATTACTAAAGCCAATATTGATGGAACTCAAGGTTCTCACGGTGCTGATTTAGCAGAGCATTTTGAATATGAATTTCCACAGATAGTAGAAGCTATTCAGTTTGATTTGGAATCTAAAGCGCGTATGGTTAAGAACTTCAGATTTAGGCTAGAGGATAGAGCAATCGCATTGTACAATGATTCGCATTCGATAAAGCAGATTCATAGTATAAAAAGGACAGTAACTGAGTCTGCTAATATTAAGTATGGTGCAGATAAAACAAAAAAACATCATGGAGATAAATTTTGGGCTAGAGCATTAGCAAGTATTGGTGGAAATGAGTATGACAGAGATAGATTATTGAGTACAAATAATATAATTAGATTGGGAAATATAAGAAAATATAATGAAGGTATTAAAGGTAAAGGCAATAACATCATAGGTATTTCAAACAATTCTATTGTTGCAAAAATAAATGCTTCTAAAGGTAAACGTAATATTGGAACTCCAAGAGTAGGTATGTTTAATTCAATGAGTGGCGTCTTTAATGATATGACGTATTACGGTTAAAAGGAAACTGAAATGCAACAGAAACATGTTGTTAGAACACCAATGCCACGTAAAGAAGAGATTAAAGCTCTTCCTTCTGTTGCTCAAGATATGCTTGGTTTTTTTGAAAATAAAATAGATATTGTAGACTACAAAAATCTTGCACGTGGAATGGTTGATGCAGCTAATGGAAAAGTTCCTAATTTTGGAAAAGGAACTATTCGATATGAGAATCCTAATCTAAGAAAACAAGCACAATTATATTCTCAAATTGGTGAATATAATCCTGATAAAATTCCGATTGCTACTTATGAGAAGATGCGGTTAGATCCTACTATTGCGTTGGCTACATCTTTTATTGAACTTCAAATTTTAGCTCAGAATTTTAGAATTGAGTGTGCTAATCCTCGTATTGCAGCTGTAGTCCACGCAATAATTAGGCCTATTTATAGAAAAACAGTCAAATCTATGCTCCGAGCTGTGCAGTTTGGATTTGCTGTTGGTGAGAAAATTTATAAAAAAGTAAAGCTTAAAGTTATTATTGAAGATGATAGTGGTAATAGTAGAATCATTCACAATAAATATACTGTTGTTGTTGATAAGGTGAAATTTGCTCATCCTGGATCTATAAAAATTGAAAGAGATAAGAAGACTGAAGAAATTAAGTATGTTATTCAGAAACAAGATTACTTTAGTAATATTATCAATATAGAACCTAAAGTAAAGATTGGAAAATGTATTTGGTTTTCTCATGACGAGGAATATGGAAATTTTTTTGGAAGCGCTAGGTATAAGGCTGCTTATCAGCCTTGGTATTTTGGTCAAATTGTTTTGCAATTTATGCTTCGTTATCTTGAAAGACAGGGTGCTCCAGCCGCAAAAGGTCGTGCTCCTCTTGGTAATTCAACCACAAGTGATGGAGAGAAAGTCGGCAACATTGATGTTATTCTTGAAGCAGCCAATGCGCTCGTTTCAAACTCTGCTGTTGCTATTCCTAGTCAGTACGACAAGAATGGAAATCAACTTTGGGATGTTGAGCTTGTTGAAGATGAACAGCGTGGAGAAATGTTCCTCGAAGTTATTCGAGCACTTAACCTCTTGAAGACAAGAGCGCTTTTCGTTCCTGATAAAGTTGGTGTTGCTGAAGGTAGTTCTACTAATGCAACTGCTGAATCTCATCTTGATGTTCACCTTCTTGCTGAAGAAGCTTTAATTCAAATGATTGAAGATTGTTTAAACACACAATTAATTCCTGATATTATGCAATTTAATTTTCCTCCGTCTAAGCAGATTCCATGTTATATAAAAATAGAGAGATTGAATTATAGTAAACGTACTCTCTTAAGAGATGTTTTACTTCGGATGCTTATGTTTTATTCAAGTTCGATGCGTGATGGTAATTGGCCTAATTGGTTACCATCTGTTAAAGAAATCTCTAAGTTTCTTGAAGTTCCTGGTTCTGAGAGTCCTAAATTATTCTTGCCACCTTCAGTTACTGATGATAAAACAGATGAATCCTCTGATGACGATGATTTCAATCCTGATGATGACAATGATGAAGATGAATTAGATAAAGAACAAAAAATAAAAGATCGTAATAAAGATGCAAATAAAAGAAAAGAAAGAACACGTAGAGATAGACGCTCTCGTGAACGTGTTTGAGATAGGAGTTTCAGATGCCAGTTAAAGTTGAACGTTGTGTGAAAGATCTACTTAAAGATTCGAAATTTAAGCCAAATCTTCCACAAAAGAAAAGAGAACAATCAGCTTGGGCTATTTGTCAAGCTTCTCAGAATAAGAAAAATGCCGATCAAATTTTCAGTACACTATATGATCTTCCTTGTAGCGTTTCAATTGAATGTGACGAGAATGGATTTGTTACTTTGGGTGAGAATGAAGAAGTTGAAGATCAAGTTTTTTCAGATGATGGTGAACTTGATGAATTAAATTTTGATTTGTATTTTGATGAAAATGGTGATTCTGATAAGTTAAAAGGTTATTCTATTTTCAAAGAAATTAAATTAGAAGATGAAAAAGAAAAAAAGAAAGTAGAAGCTGAAGTTGAAGTTGCTACTGAATATATTCCTGTTTCAACGAAGCTTGAACTTTTACGTCAAGGAAATTATAAACATCCTTGGTATGGAGAAATTGTTTTTGATAAGAAATATTTTGTTAGTTGTATTCAGAACTTTGTAAATGATGTTGTTCAACGAGAGATTTCCTTTGATGCTCAACACATGCCATGGCTTGGTGCTGTTGCATGGCTCAAGAAGTTGATGCTCCGACGACGTTCTTTCAAGAATGATGTCAATCGTTGGGTCCTTCTTGGTAAAGCAGACTTCACAGAAGATGGAGAAGAAATGATCCGTAAGAAGCGGTTCAAATATTTCTCCATTGAAGTTCATGATAATTTTACTGATAGAGAAACAGATGAGGAATACGGCCCTACCGTGATGGGTGGTAGCGTTACTAATAGACCATTCATTCCCGGTATGTTACCGGTTGAATTGAGTGAGGATGCTTTCAGTGCTAGGGAAACAGAGCCCGGTGGAACTGGTAATGGAAGTATCGTCATGGATGATATTGGAAAACAGGAGGTGGAAAACAGGAAAGAAATTCAAGCGCTCATTCATGAACTGGATGAGATAATAAAAGAACAACAAGAAATTGATTCTACTGAGTTGCAAATTAAGAAAAAAGTACCTGACAGTAAGCTGCCTGATATGGCGTTCGCCCTTGTAAAAAAGGACAGGACAGGAACAGTGTTGAAGCGTTCTTTGCCTCACCATTATTCCGATGTCAAGTCACCTACGGAAAACAGTTCCGTTGACATAGGGCGGCTCCGTAATGCTTTGGCACGCTGGAATCAAGTAACTGGATTTTCCTCCTCCGAAAAAGCCAAGGCACAGAAGCATCTTGAGGCGCATGCCAAAGATTTGCTGAAGACCCATAAAAAGAAGCAAGCCGCACCAGCGGTTGAGACATTAACAGAAAAAGGAGTCGGAAACATGGATATCGAACTGATGATCTCTGATCTTCAGAAGAAGTTCGACGCCTTGGATGACAAGAGTTCCGACCTTGCCAAGGCGTATTCTGAGCAGATCAAATCTTTGACTGAAGCTCACGAAGCTGCAGTCAAGACTGCTGCTCAGCAGAAGGAAATGGCTGAGAAGACTGCACAGGAGCAGTCGAAGAAGTTCGAGGAGCAGGAAGCAAAACTGAAGTCTCTGGAAGAAGCTAATGCAAAGCTCAATGAGCGTTTTGCAGAGGCTGATGAGGAACGTCGGCAATCCAAGATTCAGCTTTTCTGTGATCGTATGGAGAAGGCTGATCACTTCCCTGCAACCATCGAGGTTGCAAAGAAGTTCCTGCTTGCTTCCAAGAACGAGTTCTCTGTCACTACCAAGCTTTCGGAAGATGGTGAGGACGAGAACTACGATCTCATGAAGATCTTCGAGGAATTGCTCAACACTATTCCTAGTGAAAAGCGTGTCATGCTGACGCAGACGCTAAAGCAGGAAACAAGTGTTGAGCCTGAATCTCCCACCAAGCCTGGTGAGAAGAAGGTGAAGCTCGAGGATGGCGAGGTCGATATCATGGACCCGAAGCGTATCGCTCGTGCAGCGAGGCGCAACAAGTTCAAGACCAAGACTGACGTCCAGTAGGTAGTGAGACCCTACCTGCTTTGAAGTAGAGTTGATAAAAAGACTCTAGGAAAAACCTCACGGTCATTGGAGGAAAAAGATGCGAAATGACGTGATTGGCTATCACAGCTATGATGGTACGGGTCTCACTGAAGAGATCCTTGCCTCCATGGAAGGTCTGATCGAAATCTCGATCACGATCGATTCGACTTGTCGTGATACAGCGAATGCCACGACAACAGATCTTCGTCGTGGTTTGGTGCTCTGGCCTGATACTGCAGTTACCAACGACAACTACACGCAGTTTGATGCTGCTGCGAAGTCTGCTGGTGCTGGTGGTCAGGCGGTTGTACTTGCGCATCCTGTCGATATCAGCGCTGGTGTCAATATTGTAGCCAAGGCCTACAAAGGATGTGTTCTGAAGCCTGACAAACTCATCGACGACAGTGGTTATACACTGACACATTTCGATGCGACGGAGCAGGCGAAGGCTAAGGGTATCATCGTGATGGACAAGAGCACCAACATCCCATAGGGGTATGGAGTTCGATCCCTGAAGCCATAAAGAGTTCTAGGAAAGGAGAACCCAATGGACGACCTGATGAACCACGAACTCCTTCAGCCCCGATACATTTCGAAGGTGCTGGACGAGATCATTCCCGATACATCGGAATATGCGTTAACGCAGGAAGTTCCGATGGTGACGCAAGATACCGAGCAAGTGATTGTCGATGTTCGTGATTACATCGGCGGTATGACCCAGGCTGTTGCTGCTGGTGCTGAGTCACCTACAGTTGAACAGCGTGGACGTAGTCAGTTTCAATTCACGCCTGCTGAGTTCCGTGAAAAGACATTACTCAGTCGTCGTGACCTTCAGTGTATTCGCAAGATCGGTACTGCCTCGGAGCTGGAAAGTGCTGAGGAGCGTGTGGCCGAGATTGTGGGTGGTCTCCGCTACCGTCTCGAGACAAGGATGGAGTGGTGCCGTTGGCAGATGCTCTTCGGAGAACTTGAGATCAATCAGGAAGATGTGCAGTTTACAGTGGACTATGGTATTCCATCTGACTTCACACCTACCCTGACTGGTACGGATGTGTGGTCCGATCTTGCCAACTCCGATCCCATTGATGATATGCTGGAGTGGGTCTTCCTGTACAGGCATGAGGGAATCGATCCTGATTACTTCATGATGAACAGAGCTGTCGAAAAGCTCCTGCTTCAGAATGAGCACATTCGGGAACTGGCTGAGGCGCATTTCACCAACACCGGCAACACTGAGATGAACACAGCTCGTCTCAATGACATGTTGAAGACATTTGCTGGTTACCCATACAAGACCTACGACAAGGGCTACTACTTCAAGATGAAGTTAGAGACACCCATCACGCCTGCGAGCACCAGCTTCATCGTGAGCGAGAATACAGGTGTCGAAGCCAGTGACGTCGTGACTGTCGTTCACAAGAATGGCTCGCGATATGGTCAGGTGAACATCACTGTGACTCCGACTGGTCTTTCTTTCGCTCACTCCGCAATCGGCGGAACCATGACCTTCCCGGCTGGTTCCACTGTGCGCATCAAGAAGCAGTTCATCCCTGATGACATCTTCATCGTGCGCGGCAGAATTCCCCCTGGAACTACCGGTGGTACGAACTTTGGTGAGTTCGTGTCGGTGCCCAGCGAGTACAATGGTGGCTTGCTGAACCCACAGCCTGGTCCGTTTGGGAAGACTGTGATTGATGACGACGGTGATCCACCCAAGGCTTACATCTTGGCGGGTATCCGTGGTTTGACGGTGCACTACTTCCCAACATGTAACGTGGTTGCTACCGTCGACTAGTAGCGGGGTAGTACCAGAGATTCTCTCAGAGGTTGGGGTAGCGGAAACGCTACCCCTTCCTTTGAGGTTCTCATAGAAGATAAAAACCCCGAACAAGAGGAAGTACAATGGCAAAGAAACTTGATGATTTCGCGGTCGAGATCAACCTTAATGGTTGGTACAACAAAAAAGACAAGAAAAGCTATCGAGCTGGACAGAAGTTCAAGGGTGCTGAAATCACTGAGCGCATGGTTGAAGCTGTGGAATCTGATGAGTCTTTTTTCAGCAAGAAAACTGGCAAGACTCATCTCGTTGTTGAGTTGCTTGGTGGTGGTTCAGCTTCTGAGTTGAGAACAGCTTTTGATGCTTATGAACCTGAAAAAGCGAAACCAGAGCCTGTTCCAAAGGCTAAGGTTGAAGAATCTGAACCAAAGAAGAATGAAGAGAAGAAAACAGAAAAAAAAGAAAAGAAGCCAGTGAGGCGTGCTCGTCCCAGTGATGACTAGGAGCAGCTTCCTTTCTATTCAAAAATAAAAGGAAGTGCTTCATGGAAAATATAAAAGAAAAAGAAGAAATAATCAGAACACAATACTGGCTTGATGGAATCGATGAAAAGGTTCACGATCAAGTCATAGAAGGTTTCTTTAGAACGCAAGAAAAAAAGGTTGCTATTTTTCTCAAAGCACGTGGCTATCCAGTTCGTGGTCTGGAAAAGAAAATGATTCGTGTAAGTGGCAACCATAAAAAGAAAATTCTTGCATTCTGTTTTGATAGCTGTGTGCGTAGTGCATTTCTTGAATTGTACAATTATGATGATCCAAAACATTTCAATGTAAATGCAAAAAGAATGCTTGATGCAACACAAGATATTAGTTCAATGATCATCAATTTTTGAGGGAGAGAACAATGGACCAGATCATTCCAGTTAGTCAAGTAGTCACGTTGCAAAATCTTGTTGTCATTTTGGTGATTCAAGGTGTGCTCGAGGCTATTAAGGCTACTCTGAGAAAACTGAAAGTGTTGGACAAGAAGGGTATTCAAATTATTCTTCCATACTCACCAATGCTTCTTGGTGCAGCTATTGCATTTATTCCTGGTGCGTTGGTTGCTGATAGTCTTGGAGCACGCATCATGCTCGGTGTAGCGCTTGGTGCTATTGGTGGTCAGGTGTGGAAGATTTTCCATACGAAGATAAGTGTCCTTAAAGGGAAAGTTTGATGTCCTTCAGTTTGATAGTCAGCTGGATCAAGACCAATGCAGTCAAAATACTGCTAGTAGTTTTGCTTGTTCTCACTCTTGTGTTGGTGGCTTGTGCTTGGTGGCTTAAGATAAAGGGTTTTAAGGTTAGTGATTTACTTCTTCGTTTGCAGGTGGCTAATGCGAAGAATGAAATGAATCACCTGCAAACGAAGAAGGCAGTTTTAGAAACAAAAAAGAATTTTACTAAAGAACAAATGCAAGAAATTGAGAATGAAATCAAAGAAGAGCATAAGAAGATTGAAAGAGGTAAGATGAAGATAGAGGGGATGAGTGATGATGAAGTTGCTCGCCGTTTTACTGAGCTTGGCTTTTAGTCAAGTAGTATTTGCGGCAGAAAAATGTACGAATACTGAAGGTGAAGAGTTAATTTGTTTTAAACCTGATAAAGCAAAAGAATTATTAGCAGTTGTTCAAGAAGAAAAACCAAGTTTAGAAAGACAAATTGAATTATTAAAGAAAGAATTAAAATTACAAAAAGAGTTAACAGAACATACTGAAGAACAATTGAAAGTTGAAAGAGAAGAAAATGTACAATGGAAACGAAATTATGAAGATGCGTTGAGAGATGTTGAAGATAAAAGAAGGAAAGTTGATTTTAGAAAAGATATTGGTATTTATACTCATCTTGGTATGTTTGTTTTAGGTGCTGCAATTGGTGGAGTAGTAATGTATTGTTCTTCTTTATTATTGTCTAACACACTACAGAAAGGTAACTAAAATGGCTAAGGAAGAACTTGGAGTTCTCAGAGATAGAGCACAAAAATATAACAATCAGATCGATGGTGACGATCTAACTACTCAAAGAACTACTGGTAGTATTCCAACTGCTGGTTTTAGAAGAGTAGATGTGGCTGTCAATTTTGTTAGAAATGTTGTTGATAAAATTACAATTGGACATTTATCAAGTAGTCATATTGAACAAGTTCTTGATGAATCTGCTTTGCCAGTGCTTGAATTGAAAGATGTTTCGTATGAGAAAAATGTAACTGATAGTACGTTATTTAAATTTGGAATGGATATAAATGCTGAGAGTACAACATTTACTTTTGACGCATTAAGTGCTGCTGTTGAAGCAACTGTTTTTTCTGGTGTTGGTCTTGATGATGCTACTTCTGGGGGCACTTTTTCTGGTTCAGAACCTACTGAATATCTTGTTGAGATTGATGGTACAGGCACTCCTGATACTTTTAAATGGTCAAAAAATGGTGGTTCTACTTGGGAAGCAACAGGAGTAAATATTACTGGAGCTGCTCAAACACTTGATAGTGGAGTTACTATTACGTTTACTGCTACTACTGGTCATACAAGTGGCGATCAATGGACAATTAAAGGTGGTTATGGAAGTGTAACTGATACTATTACAGTCGATGTTTTCTTAAGATAATCTTTTGTTAGGAATTCGGAGGCTGTTATGACATGTGATGCAACAACACTAGAATACTATATTAGTGATAGATTGCCTGAAATACAGGTTACTTATTATTATTATGATGATAATGATGAGAGACAACCAGTAGATCTTACTAGTTTCCAAGCTTTTGAACTTCATGTAAATATGGAAACTGCTCCTAAATCTCAAGCTGGAACAGTTGTTGTTGCAACTGAAGGAACTTTTAAATTTCCATTTGATTCTGGTTTCTTTGATGAAGCTGGTATATTTGATAGTGAGATTATGATTCGTGATGATAATGGTCTTGAAATTACTTATCCATTTGTTCAGTTTGATGTTAAGGAGAGGATTTATCCTTGACGATTGAGATAACTAAGGGACCAAACAACATTGAACTTACAAGAGGACATATTTCAGTTAGTATTCCTCTTCGTAGTAGTTCTGTTGAATTGGCAAAAGGAGACAATGAGGTAACTGTATCTAGACCTAACTTTGAAGCTGATGTATTTAAAAATAATGATGATCAATGTCTTGTTAATTTAATACCTGCTGAAGTTCCAGCAGTAGATGTTGCGAGAGCAGAAAATGATATATCAATTACTAGAGAAGAATTACATGCTGATGTAAGTAGACAGTGTAATAATTTAGAAATAGTAAGAGATTATCCTGAATATTTATTACAATTACAATCAGCTGTTTATTCAAGCAGTACTACTGAAAATCAAAAATTCAATATAGAATTAATTGGAACTAAAGATGGTTCAAATAGAGTTTTTACTACTCCAGATTTTTTTATTGTTGATACAATTCGTTTTTATAGAAATGGTGTTAGACAAATGATAGGAACTGGTAACGATTATACTGTTTCTGAAAGTGGAGGACCTGGGACTGGATACGATACTTTAACGTTTGAATCTTCTTGCCCAGCTCCATTATCTTGGGAAAATTTGGTGTCAGATTACATCGAGGAAACCTAACGGTAGAGGAAAGGGAAAAAAGAAATGGGCAGAACATTCATTCGTCAGGACGCACAGATTAGGGAGAGTGTTACATACACAGATTCAAGAAGTCCTAGTCTTGCAAATTATGAAACAAATGCTTCAGATCTTGAGTATGATCTGAATAGTATTCGTTCTCAGCTTCAGAACTTTCTGAATAGGAATGGTGCAAGTTTTCCGACTGACAATTGGTATGATGATATTACTCAGCCAACTACGCTTGAAAATGGTACGATTCGTGGTATTGATGCAATCAATGGTGCGCTTCATGTTGTAGAAAAGAAGCGTGTTCTTCGTGATGTAGCAAAGGTTGGAACCGATGTTTCAGTTCCTGCTACTCAAAACTTTGTTGTTTTAGGAGCTGGTGAGCTTCCTTCAAATACAACAGGTGCTATTGGTGCAGTGACAACACTTGGCACTGTTGTCGCTTACCATACTGGAACATTTGGTACCCATTCTTTGGATGAAGTTGCTGGTACAAATGCTCTGAGTCCAAAGAACTTGATGCCTATCGTGGATGCAGATACTGGCGATCCAATTCTTTCAAGTGGTCGTCAGGTGTGGGGTCTGTTCCAGTCTGAGTCGAACACAGATGGTTTTACAATGACTGGTACGACACCAACTCGTGTCCAGATCAGTTTTGTGAGACCAAACAGCACTTTCGACGATCTTGAAGCATGTCCAGTTGCTGATATTGAAAGTACTGACATTAATTATACAAGTCGTGAACGTGTCAGACTTGAGGATTTGAATGAGCAAGATTTCTTGAAAGGAGCAGTTATTGACACACCTGCTTCTGCTTCTGTGACTCGTCAGTCTGCATATGATGGTCAGGGAACGACTCCTGTTGACTTAACAACGAATGCTACTCTTGATCTTGAGGGAGCAGGACTTGTTTGGGCTATTCGTGATGATGCTGAGGCAACTCTTTTCAGCATTACAGAAGGTTCGTCTGGTAGCACAAGCACTGTTACAGTTGCAGCTGATGTCGATAACTTTGATGTCGATGCTGTTGACAATGATTTTCTAAATGGTGCTAGTTTCGATACAGGTGCTGCTGGAACAACAATTAATGTTGGTGTTACTGCCAATCAAATTGACAGTGGCGGCGCATTGACTGTTGCTTCTGGTGGAAGTGCAGATTTGACACTGAACGCTTCGAATGAGTTCAGTTTCATTGATACAAACAAAAGCGGTTCTACTTATTCTGGCAATCTCAAGTTGTCTGATTCGAGTGGGGAATGGGATAACTACGAGACAGAGTTTGGTGAGGTTTCACTTCTCAACGCTATTGTTCAAGCAAAGACGACAGCATCTCGTGTTAAGGGATATGCGACTCTTCAAAACAATGTTGCTGCTGACACAGATGTTGATGCCACTACATCAGGTAATCTTGATGTTGACCTTCCTGACTATTCTGGTGTCAGTAGTTTCGTTACTGATTGTGATGTTTACCTCAATGGTGAACTTCTTCGGAACGGAGCTGATGCTGCTGCCAATCACGATGTCTATCCTGGAACAACACCGAGCCAGGGTATGCTGAAGTTTGAGTTTGCACTCCTTGGTACAGGTTCAAAGCCTGACCAGTTGTGTATGATTGTTTGGGGTGGTTAGAAATAGCTAGCTTGAAAAAGTATAAAAGAAAATAAGAGGAAACCATGAATCCAGAGAAGTCAAAACTGAAGATAATGATTGCTAATGATTTTGGTGTGTCGATAGAAGATCGCTTGGAAGGAGAGCTGAAGGCTGCAAATGAATTGGCAGGTGCGTCTTCAGCTCTCCGCCAAGCATCTAAAAAAGTTCCTTTGGAACTTTGTGCAAAAGTTAGTGAAGAATTTGAAAAAGGAGAAATTAAAGACGGGATGCAATCACATCATATTGCACAACTTGTGAAAAAATATTTAATTCGAGCTGGAGATTTTCTAAATCATCTTGCTGATGTTGAACAACAGAAAGCTGTTTCTCAATTTGGGAGAGCAGCTGGTCTTCAAGAAGCTGTCAAGATGATAAAGAAAGTACAAGAAGAAGAAAATGAACGTCTTCAAGGATTTTCGTCTGTTTCTGATGATAAACTCAGGACAGCATCTTCAATTGCAAGAGCCGAGCATGGTACGGCAGCTGAAAGAAAAAAAATCGCTGAAGATAAAAAGAAAAAAACAACAAAAAAGAAAACTACTAGAAAGAAGACTTCCAAGAAGAAAGTAAAACTGAATGACTAGTGGTATTAGAGGCGAGACAGTTGATGAAATTCTTTGGTTGGAACAAACTAGTTCTCCAACCGAAGAAGGTATGACTAGATATGTAAGTGGGAGTTTTGAATTTGTAGATAGCAGTGGTGTATTCGATCCTAGAACTGGTGGTGGTGGAATTTCAGAAGCACAACATAAAGTGCTTCGACAGCTAATACACTTTATTGATGATGGACCAGCAGAAGGTTTTACTAGTGGAGCATATAAAGAAACAACTCCTACAGGATCTCTTTTCCCAACAGCAGAAGTTTGGTATACAGATTCTGGTAAAACAGATAAAATAGTTGAATTATTAACAACATGGACAGCTATTAATCCTACACAAGAAAAATGGAAAATATATGATACAGATGGATCTACTGTTTTATGGACAATTACTGATGCTATTTCTTATTCTGGCGTTGTTGAAACAAATAGAACTAGAACTATAACATCTGGTGATGCATAATGGCTAAATCACCTGCATCTGTTATTGTTGATTACACTACTCCAGATAATAAAGCTGGAGTTAATTCTAGTGGCCAGTTATCTATTCAGAATCCACCTAATTTAGATGCTGCTATCTCAACGAGAGCGACTGAATCAACACTTTCATCAGTATTATCGCAACTTGATATTACATTAGCTCAACTGAGAGATGCTATACGAGGAACTAGCGATAAAACACTAACTGATCTTGAAACAACTCTTGATTCAATTAAAGATGATGGAATCAAAAAAATTACTGATCAATTGCCTGCTGGTACTAATGAGATTGGTTTAGTTGCTCAAGGTACTAAAGCTTTAACAACAGCTGCGTGGCCAATAACATTACAATCTCGTACTGATGGCGATGATGTAGTAATGGATGAAGGCACGGCTTTAGGTTCAGCTCGTCCAGGTATTGTTGTACAACATTGCGATCTTGATGGAAATGCATCTATACCAAAAGCTTCATCTCTTGATACAGGTAATAGTTCTACAGCTCAGCTTAATACTGATGCTGCTTTTATTGGTACAGGTGTTGATTGTATTGGTTATTCATCTGTAGCCATTACAATACATTCTGATAAAGATAGCGCTGTAGATGGTATGAAATTTCAATTTTCAATGGATAATACTAATTGGGATGATAGTTATAATTTTAATTTGGAAGCCAGCAGTTCTCAAACAAGACGTTTTCAATTTCCAATTTGTGCTAGATATTTTAGGTTTAATTATACTAATGGTTCAGAGACTACTACTGAATTTCGTGTTCAAACAATTCTTCATAGACAAAATATTTTAACATCAATTCATCGTGTCGAGAATGTTGTTAAGGAAGATCGAAGCGCACAACTTGTGAAGTCTGTACTTATCGCTCAGCGTGAAGGAGCTGTTAGTACAGACTTCAATCCAATTTACGCTGATGTTAGTGGTAATCTTAAAGTTACAACGATTGGTACAGATATTCCATCAAATCCATCAGACCTTGTACTTGAATTTCTTGAGAATGGTGGTAGTGAAAATATGCTAGTTGATGGAACAACGCCTGTTTCTTTTAAAAGTGGACCGACAATTACTGATGAAGTTTGGTCTATTCGTGAATTATTATTAACTTTTTCTGCTGATGATTTTACATTTGATGGCTTATCATTTGGTCCAAATGCGAAACTTACTAATGGTTTTGTTGTTGAAGTAGTTAAAGATTCAGTAACAACTGAAGTTTTTTGTGTCAAACAAAATGAAGATTTTCTTCGTGTTCCTGGTCGAACTCCTCTTGTAAATAATACTGGTCCAAAAGATATTCTTGGAGCAGGACTTGCATTTCAAGGACTTGTTTTAAATGAAGCTACTAGTGATGTTGTACAAATAAGAATTAGAGATAATCTTACGTCTGTTAAGTATAAATATCTTACAGCTACATTGTTTGCTGTTAAGGTGTCATAATGGGTTATAATAAAGATTCGTCTGGTAATCCTATCTATGCTTCTCCGATTCGGGTGCCCGCTCGTGTTGCTTTCAAAAGAACCGATAATGGCAGTGAGTTGATGAATATTGATGGTGAAGCTGGAGGAACACCAACGATAATTTGGGATGGAGAAGGTACTTATTGGACGCCAGGTGGGACTGGTTCAGCAACAACTGGATCTAAACATACTGGGACTTATGGTTGGGATACAGGTTCTACCATTAAAGATAATACTACTTATTGGGATTATGGCTCAGATCAAGATATCAGTGCTTATGCTACATTGACATTTTGGATGCAACCAAAAGCTTTTCCTACAGATAGCGAATTTCAGATCTTTTGGAAAACAAATGCTGGCGTTGTCCATGGGAGTACTCTTCAAGTTGAAGATTATGTTAGTAATATGGATTTAGATGTTTGGCAACAGGTTACAATTCCAATTGAAGATTTTAATTTAGTTTCTAATGTTGCTGAACTATGGTTCAAATATACTAAAAAAGATGGTCAACAATTTTGGTTTGATGAATTAAGTCTTAATACATCTGGTGGTGGCGGTCCATTCACATTTCGTGTTGAGGCTCCAGAAGGTTATATTTATCATACATCTGTTATTGTCTTGTTGATTGCTGGCACGTCTTCAGGATGGGATCACGATGTCTTTGGCTCGCTCAGTAGTGCTTTAGCTAATGGATTACTCCTACGTCAACGTCGATTGTCGACATCAGAAACTTTGTGGTCTATTAATGCTAAAGATAATATTGAATTGTTTGGTTTATATCATCCACAAGATGATGTGACATTTGCTGATTCAATATTGCTATTAGGATTTATGGTTAAGCCAAGTAAAGATTCTATTTTGATTACTGATGATGATGTATTGGAATATGTTGTGAGAGATGATTTGAGTAGCTTAAATACAACACGAGCCTTCGTCCATGGTGGTAAGGAGGCTGTGTCATGAGTATTAATCTTAAATATTCTCCTGAATCTACTTATGGTCATCCTCTTGTTGAAAGATCGCCGTTAGCAGGTAGTAAGACTAATAAGATTTCTCCTAATTGGTGCAATAAAACTACTTGGTATTCTGATTCTACACGGAATACAGATATTACTATGACAGATTCTGGTGACCATACAACTTATAATCTTCCTACACCTGGATATTGTGTTGATGTAAAAAATGGCGAATTGACACATGAGAATTCTCTTGTTTCTACATATGGATATGTTTGTAAAGTTAATGATGTTGAAAAGACAGAAAATTCTCCTGGTACCACAGATGGAGATTATTCTGTTAACTATGCAACAGGGGCCGTTACTTTTAATGAAGCTCTTGTAGGAACTGAGACAGTTACATCTACACATAGCAAAGTTGGTAATAGTGAATGGAAAGTCGAACCTATGTCAGGAAAGGTTCTTAGAATTGCAGAAGTGGAAGTTCAATTGTCGGCTGATTTAGTGATGAGTGATTCTATTGAATTTATTGCTTATGCAGAAGTTGGTAAATTTCCTCCATTCGAACCTTATCGTCAAGCTAATGGTGGTCCTTATCCAGATGGTACAAATCTTCCTATTAGAAGTCTTGAATATAAGACAATTAGAGACTTTATCAATGAAGCTAATGGAGCTTATCCAGCTATTATTGCATTTGGTGGAACTAATTGGCGCGCATTGGAAGAAGATATGTATATTTTTAGATGGGCCTATCAAGCTTCTGAAGATATTAGAAGTGATTGGGGAATGTATCTCACGATTGGTCTTAAAGACGATAATGAACAAACTGGTTCCTTTGCTTACACAACTCTTTATTGCTTGAGTGATGATTTGTAATGGATGTTGTTGGCGCAGGTTGTGGAGCTAATTACGGTATTATTGCTGGTGCATTAGCTCGTTTGTTAGATGATGGTCTTGAACCTTCTTCATATATAGCTACATCTGGTTCTTCAATAGTTTTATCTTTTTTAGCTGATGGTAGGTTACCATCAGATTTTTTGAAAATTGCTCAAGATTATACTCCTATTAAACTTATGAAACCAAATAGAATGTGGCCTATTATTCCTGGCTTGGTTGTGATGAATGGAATTGCTGATGCAATGGATCCATATATTCCAAGAACTTTTGCTAAATGTAAAGTACCTTTGACAATTGTTGTAACTGATTCTGATATGATGAAACCTTATTATTTTTCTTCAGCTATGACACCAAAAGTTAGCGTAGCACGTGCATTGCAAGCAGCAATTTCAGTACCTTGGCTTGCTCGTCATGTGGTAATAAATGGTATTCGTGCTACTGATGGTGGAACTACTCATCATTTTCCTATTGATTTACCTGAGAAACCTGCTCTTGGGATTCGTGTGCAAGGAGCAGATAGCGATCCTAAACCATGGAGATGGTGGGGTACTTATAGTTTAAATCATTTTGGTGCTATGCTTAGAGCACATGAAAATGCTCATATAAAAAATGCTTTATGGAAGAAATCAAAAATTCTTACAATACCTTCAATAATTAATAGTTCAGATTATCGTCTTGTTGATGGTGCAATGTTAAAACAATTGTATTCAATTGGTTTTCAATATACAGATGAGAAACTCTCTTCAGGATGGACGTGGAGAACATTATGAAGGTTTTGGTTATTGAAGATGATAACACTATTGCTCGTGCGATTACAATTACATTATCAAAATATGGTCATGAATATTTACATGTACGTACTTTAAAAGAATTTAAAGAAGAATTTGATGAATATTTTCCTGATGCAATTATTTTAGATCTTGGATTACCAGATTCGTTTGGTGTTGAAACTGTAATAAACGTTAAAAATGTGATTTATCCAGAAACTTTGGTTATAATATATACAGCTAATGATTATGTGTTCAATGAAGTTATGGATATTGGTGTTGATAATTTTTTAGTAAAAGGTCATTTTAAACCTAGTGATTTACCTAATATTCTTAATATGGCAAAAATTAATCATAAATTTCATAATGTACTTAATAAACATAAAAAAATGATGGATGGAGAAGAAACTACTTGGCCTGGTAAATCAATAGATACAGACAAGATTGGTGATGGTTTAATATTGATAGCTCAGGAGTTAAAAACTGTGGTGGAAAGTGGGTAGAAAATGCCTCCAAGTATCAATCAAGAATTATTAGGGAGGCTTGCTCAAGGTCTCGAAGAAAGTGGTCATGCGCTGAAGGCTCAAAGTGCTAAGCTTACACAGATTTGTGTTCAAGTTGGTAGTATTGAAACTCAATTAGTAAGTGCTCATGCTCGTTTGAAAAAGCTTGAAGAAAAGATTGATGGAAATGGAAATCAAGGATTACGTACAGATATTGCACTTGCTCGTAAAGAGATTAGTGGTATATCAGAAACATTAAAAGGTCTTCAAATTTGGCGTAGAGAACTTGGTGATAAAAAGTTTAATGAATTGAAAACTGAAGCTCGTCAAGATAAGAATTTAAGATGGATGGTTGTTCTTGCATTAGCATCTATGTTAATCGCATTAGGATCTCTTGTTGGAACATGTGGTCCAAAATTACTTAAAGCTATTGGAGATGAACCGCCAGTTATTACTCAACCAATCAAACCTTAATAAGGGATTGAAGAGATATATAATATAAGTTATGATGTTCACTCAGCAAAGTTAGGAGAAAACAATGGCATGGGTTAGATTAACAATCTACATTGAAGATATTGATGATGTCTGTGAAGATTATGATTTTATCGATATTTGGCGTGCTGAAACACGTTATGGAACTTATACACAATTAACAAACAGAAATACTCGTCTTAGAATTTGTGCTGATACTCATTATTATGATTATGATGACGAGAATGGATCTGAATTCTATTGGTACAAGTGGAGATATACAACTAGTAATGGTCCTATCAGTGAGTTCTTTGAGCCTGTTCAAGCTTATACTCCATACATTATTTATTGTGGATTCGAAGATGTGAGAAGAATTCTTCGTGCAAAAAAGTATGAAGGTCGTATTCGTTTTTCTGATAGCTATCGTAACTTAAGAAAAGGTGATGATACTCAAGATATTTCTTTAGCTGCTCTTTCGATTAGTCCGAAGTATTCTGGAACCGAAGAATATACAATTACATTTACAAGTGCTACTGATTTCAAAGTAGAAGTTGGTGAAGAAGCTGCAATTGCAAAGAGACAAATTGGAACAGGTAATATTAGTTCTGATTTTACTTCAGATGATAATGTTATTAGAATCAATAGTGATGATTGGTCTGGTACTCCAGTTGCTGATGATACTATTATATTTGAAACAGATAGTCATATGTCGATTCAAGATGCTCTTTTTTTCATTAGAGATGCAGAAACTCTTGTTGATGTTATTCTTGAAGAAAATCTTGGGTATACGACAGCAAAAGATGATGAGCGTCGATTTGATCGAGACAGTGTTCCAAAAGCAGTGAGAGCATCTACAGCTCGTTTTGGTGCATTCCTTATTTATACTACAATTTATCAAGAACAAACTATTGCTGGTTTGCCTGGGAATTTGAATGACATTACAAATGTTACAAATATGAGAGGTGATGATATTTCTACAGTTTCAAAACAAGCAATGCGATACCTACAAGGTTATATAAATAAATATAAAGAATTCTTTGATCCAGAAAGCGGTGATGCACTTACAACTGCACCCAAGTGGCTTAAGATTGAGCCAATGTTTGATGCAATGGGTGTTGCGGGTGTTGGTGAAGGTGTCAAACTTCCATCTATGGATACTTTTTTTGATAGAGCAAATATGTCTTATGCTGGGTTATTAGATTGGGATTTGCTTGGTCTTTCGAAACTTGAAGTAGAGATGTCGGATAATTATAGCAATGATTAAAATTGATATAGATACTGACAAAATAAATAAAGGAATTAAGGCTGCAGAACTTGCGTTTAATGCTATAGAAAATGTCTTAGGAAAGGAAGGATTTGAAAAGTTTTATTGGCCAAAGTTGAGAGAAAGAATTAAAGAATACTTAATTAGAAACTTAGGTGATTTAGGTGATGTTCCAACAAGCAGAAGATGGAGGGGAATCAAAAGAGAATTGATGGGGCGTCCAGCTTCTGAATATCGCAAATTATTTGCTAGGTTAGGATATGAAGGTTATACAACTCAAAGATATATTGGTGGAGAAGATCTACAAATCATTACAGATGAAAGTTGGCATGCAACAGGAACAATGGAAGATGTTATTAAAGAAAGACTTGGAGCTGATCAAGGAACAATAAGAGGAACTGCAGATGTTTTTTCTGCTGAATTAAATGTTTCTGTTTCTGATTTAGTAGATCAATATCCACTTATTGTTGATGAACAGATAATGGAAAGATCGGGCGGAGAAAAAGGAATTATGAGATTGTTCGCTAAGCAACAAGATGAAATTGTCGAAATGTTGATTCATGAGGGTGGAAATCTCTCAGAAGAACTATTTCGTGGGAACAAATAATGCATTCTCAAGATCGCCCAAATGAGCACATAATTCAAACAGATAACTATTTTCACGATTCAGTGGAAAATGTTTGTGAGTTGTTGAGAAGAGAACAAAGAGAAGATACGGATCAGAAGTTAAAGTATATCAGAAGATTGACTAGAGTTGAGAACGATGATTTAATTATCATTCCAAAACCACCATGCATATGTGTAGCATTTTCAGACTGGACAGAAGAAGTACACACTATTGGGCAGCGACATCCAGTAACTGTAGAACTTGCGATAGAACTAAATGTATTTTATTATCATGCTGAAGTTAAAGATAAGATAAGAAAACACGAAATAAGAGACGCCTTGTGGGAGATTGCTAGGATTCTGAGACGCAATTCGGACTTAAACGGGCTCAGTTCGAAAGGCGCTATTATCAGATCTGGTGAACTCATCTATAGGGCGAGGAACGAGAAGCTGTATGAGGGTGGGCTCATCAGATTAACTGTGCCTATTCTCATAAAGACCCGAAGGGGTGTAACCTAAAAAAAGGAGTAATCCATGGGCACATTCGGACGTATTGCCATCGGTGCCCGTGGTCAACTTTCCTATGGGGAAGAGACCACGTGGGGCGAGGCAGTCCCGCCTACCCAGCGGATCGAGTTCAATACAGAATCTTTCAACAACGAGATTGGTGCGCTCATTTCGGAAGCGCTTGATCCGTCTCGTGGCAGATCGAAGCAGGTCCAAGGTGTTTCCAACATCTCGGGTGATGTCGCTTTCGAGCAGAATACTGAAGGGTATGAAACTCTTTATAAACATGCTCTTGGCGATTCCGTAACCATCAACAAGTGCGACGGTGGTATCCGTGCGCAAGTCACAAGTGCTTATACAGCAAGTGGCACTAGTTTAACGACTAATGCTACTGATGCTGATTGGTTTGGTATTACTGGTGGTCCTGGTGATGCTGAGGTCGTGGCTGTCTACAAAGATTCCACAACAGGTCTTTTGACAGTTGCTTCTGGTGAAGCCTACGATGGGCTTTCCAGTGGTGTTTTCGATCTCACAACCAATCAGTTCAGTGTTGATCTTCCTGTGGGAGCTTGGGTCTTCCAGGGCAATGGACACGCAACTGAGTGGCAGAATGTCTATACCCACTATATCGAGGCTGCAAGAGATCTTCCTGTTGGCCTCAGCTGGGAAGTGGGTCGGGACATTGCTTTCTTCGTGTACAGTGGTTGCAAGGTCAACACTGTTGAAAATACCTTCACAGCTCAAGAGATCCTCCAGGGTACTTTCTCTTTCCTCGGGAAGACAGAGTATGCCGGTGCTGATCTTCTGAATGCTGAGGCGATTGGTTCGACAACGCTGGAGCTGACGAATTACACCGCTCAGTACAGCGACATCGACTATGCCTATAATGCCAATACAGGCGGTACTGTCTATGCTGATGAGACCGCAGACGCCAACAATGACACCGATGATGATGTGGTGGTTTTCCACGCTACAGCAGGCAGCATTATTCAAGACGATGCTTTCTATTTCGGTGGAGATTTGCCTTTTGACAGTGTTGGTATCAAGATTACCACGCAAGGCGTTGGTACAACAACCACAACAGTGTGGGAATACTACAACGGTAGTTCTTGGACAACACTGACTCTCTTGTCACAAGGTGTTGATGATTTCACGGAAGCAACTGGTTATTACATCAATGCTTTCACTCCTCCCAGTGATTGGACCGCTAATGACGATCCTTCTGTGGGTACCAATCACTATTGGATTCGTGCAAGGCAGTCAGCAGCAACACCTGCGTGGACAGTCGCTCCGCTGCTCGGTCGAGTCTATCTCAATATGCGACTTGTTGGTTTTGCGCCCGCTGGCACAGTGCAAGTTGGTGCTGAAAACGACATCACTTACACTGGTATCACGATCGATCCAGTGAGTGAAACTGCGCAGCTTGATGGTGTTCCTGCTTCGGGTGCTGCTTCTCTGAGTGTGGCACATGCTGCTGGTGAGCCTGTGGTGCCTGCGGTTAGTTGGGATACGCCTTCAGATCCCCCATCAACAGATCCTCTCAGCTCCTTCCAGGCAGCGATCTACATTGATGGTGTTGCACAAGAGGTGTTGTCAGCAACCTTCACGTTGAACAACAACCTTTTCCCCGACAAGTTCCAGCTTGGTGACCGCTATCGTGCTGGTCTTCCTGAGCAGCAGAGAACAGTCGAGGGTTCGATCAACCTCGAGTTCGATGATGAGATCCTTTATCACAAGTACATCAATGGAACGGAAGCTTTCTTCGAGATCCGTTGCGTTGATGATAGTGCGAGGATCGACACGAGTGCTGCGGCCGGTCGTGAGGTTTATCGTCAGAAGCACTGTCTCTTCCCAGTGATTAAGTACACTGGGACGACACCACAGATTGGTGGTCCTGACCAGATCACCTACGACATGCCATTCAACGCTCTTCGGGACGTGACCAATGACATGAACGAGCTGGCGATCATCTTTGTGAATACAGATTCCAGTATCTAGTCTGGAGTCAAGTAAAGGAAAGGGGCGGGTATTCTTTGGAGTACCCGCCCCTTTTTTCTTATGATAGCTAAGATTTCATATTACTTGGCAGTTATATTTTATTTGCCATCTATTGTTACGCTTCATGTTTATAATTTTGTTGCTAATAAATTATTACTTTCTTCATATAAAAGGTGTGGATACTTCAGCGGTTATCGTAGCAAAATAGCCTTGAAGTTGAAGAAGCGTGCATATAGAATCATGGACGAGATATCAGTAGATATCTTGAAGTATGTTACACAGATAAAAGAAGAAGAGGAGATTATGAAAGCAATCCGAGCAGACAAGGCCTACGACTACATTCTCAAAGACGACCGTAAGAAGAAGCCAGAAGAACGCACTGTCTTCAAGATTAAGTTTCTCGATCCTTGGGCTGCTGCCAAGCTTGGAGACCAGATCTTCGACGTGAAAGGTGTGGGTCAGAATAGAAAAGAACGTCTTTTGACTGGTACGCAGCAGTTTGAGATTCTCAAGTCCTGTCTTGTGGGATGGGAGAACATGGAGGATCCTGAATCTACTTCTGACAATCACAAGACAGTTCCTTTTGACCAGAAAAAAGTTGAAGATATGATTGCAATGATTCCTCCTAACTATCGAGGCGAGCTTGCTGACTTTGCTCGAGGTGAGTCGGAGCTTGACGAGGGGGAAGACGCAAGCTGAGAGATATCGTAAGATTTCGATATTTTCTCGGCTCTGGCGACGATCCTACAAAGCGCCAAAAAGAATGGACATGTGAGAACTGCTTATCGCGGGAAGGGGGTAGTTTGCAATTCGAACGCAACTGCCCCCTTCTCGACGATGATGATATGAAAATAAAGAAAGTAGAAGCAAAGAGATCTCCAAAGAATAAGTATGGGATAAAATTTAAAGGTAAAACAAAAATAGAAAAGGATGAAGAAAAAGCCAAGAAGGAGAATAAAGAGCGTGCTATACTTAAGGTATTAGAATATGAATTTACTTCCTGCCCTGTTCTCACTCTCAATGATAACATTGGTTTGACTCGTATGATCGATTTGGTAAACTTTTCAGCAGATATGCATTCTTTTATGCTTGATGGTGGAGCAGCAACCTGTTCTAATTATTACTTCGAATGTCATCGAACAATTATTAATGAACAGAAAAGAATTGAAAATGAGGAAATGAAGGAATCAAGAGCTAAGAGTAAATTAAAGACTCCTACTAGTAAAAAGAAGCCCAAGATGGGCAGAAGATAAATATAAGACTAAAAGAGTATTTAAAAAAAAGAAAGTTTATACATGCCTGCAGAACGTAAACTCAATTTCGTTATTAATGTTAGTCGTAGCGATGCAAATGTCATCACTACAATGACAAATGAACTCAAAAGTTTGAGTTCTGCAATTAACCAAGTCGCTACATCATTAAGTGCTCTAAGTCAAGCAGCGGGAGCAGCTGGTGATGTTAGCAAATTAATGCAAGATATGTCTGCTGCTGTAGCCAATGTTAACGCAAATGTAAGTAAAGCTTCTGTTGGAACATTTGCAAAACAAGTCAAATCTCTTGGTTCAAGTTCTGATGTAACTTCTCGTGAAGCTAATGAATTAAATAATATACTTGCTGAAATGATACGTATCTCTTCGGCTGATTCTATTAAAGAATTAACAGCAGAACAATTGAGACATGCGTTAGCTATTGTCAATTCAATTAGAAGTTATACAAGGATAAATGAAAAATCAAGAGAAAGACTTGAATTATTAAAAAGACAGAAATTAGGTGAAGAAGAAGCTGGCAGGTCGGTAGCAAGTTTAGATAGAGAAATAATAAATCTTAATAAGAATATTAGAATAAATGATGCTTTTATTAAAAGTTCAGCTAAAGATTTAGCACAATATGGTGTTAGTCAAGAAGATTTAGGCGTAAGTATAGCTGAAGTTGCAAAACGATATGATCAAGTAGCTGCTTCTGTTATTCCATATTCAAAAGGATTGGCTGAGTTAGCCTTAGAAAGTAAGAAGGCTGCTGAAGCGCAGAAGCGTCTTGCTGAAGAACAGAAACAACAAGAACGTTTTGGTGCAGCTTTAATAAGGAAGTCTGTTGATGCTGAAAAAGCAGCCAATAAAGAATTAGATAATTCTCGTAAACAACTTCATCAAGAAAAAATTAGATTAATAAATCTAGAAGTAGAGCAAGCTGCATTAGCTTCAAAACGTGAAGCGGCTTTAGAAAAAAGAGAAAAGGTTAGAGAACTTCGCCCTATTGATGAAAAATCTGTTCAAAAACAAAGAGAAGCATTAAAAGCAATTAATAATGAGCTTAACGCTTTTGATAATGAATTAATTGAGTCTGATAAGATTTTATTGAAACATGCTCAAGTTCAGGAAGCTGCAGCTGAATTAGGAAGAAGAGCTGCTATATTACAAGGTAAAGCAGCTAAGCAAGTTCGAGCTAGTCAAAATGTAATAAAAGAAGGTTATTCAGAAGCATCTGTTGCTGAGGCAAAAGCTGCTGTTAAATCTCAATATCATGCTCAACAACAAGTAGATGATGCAAGAAAAGTTCTTGAAATAAGAAGAAGAGAGCTTGAACAAACAATAGCTCTTAGGAAGAAAGTTACTCAGGCTACTGCTGAGGCATCGAGAAAACAAGCAGAAGCTAATAGAGAATTAAATTCAAGTTTGAAACAGCAAGGTGGAATATTAGATAATGTTGTTGGTGGTTTTAACAGAGTTATTGCAACACAATTAAAATATTTTGGTGCTACACTTCTTGTCTTTGGTGCTCTCTCAAAACTTAGAGAAGCTTTTACTTCTCTTTTAGAACTTGAAGAGAGAACAGCAAGAGCATTTGCTGTTTCACGTTCGAATGCTCTTCTATTCGAAGAACGTTTTATTGCTCTTGGTAATACTATTGAAGATGTATCTATTCGTACTGGCAT
>Ga0180437_10003146_pt1 | contig 24971 bp, 13 predicted proteins | sample SS_ome_4_FD_132410 | JGI IMG/M metagenome (GOLD analysis project Ga0180437, IMG submission 132410) | Hypersaline lake sediment archaeal communities from the Salton Sea, California, USA - SS_3_D_1 metaG | ecosystem: Environmental > Aquatic > Non-marine Saline and Alkaline > Hypersaline >... | reverse complement strand
GCCGGAGGTGGATAATGTCAGGATTGAAGATGGAAAGATAAAGATCAGGTTTAACCGGCCGGTTATTCTGGATGATTTATACATCCATTTGGTTATCAAAGCCACGCAGGAGCAGATTTCAGGATCAAAGAGTATCCTTAATATGGATCGTGACATTGAGTTTAATCCCTCTCAGATACCTCAGAATGAGACCCTGACCATAAAGGTTGATGTCTTAGACGATCTTTCAGGAAGTCCTGATCAACCAATAGAGTTGATATCTAAAGATTTTGTCTACAAGGGAGAGTCGTTATTACTGGTTCATGATCATGGTCCGCCCAGGGTTGAACGCATCGTGTATGAGGGTAATTCTCTTTATATTGATTTCAATGAAAGGATCGATCCGTCTTCGGTCACCGATAATGTAGAAATAGAATACGGAAGTAATATTATAAATGGCAGCGTTGAGGTAACAGGAGATAACCAGGTTAAGTTTACTCCCTCTTCGAATTTATCTAGCAATGTGGATTATATGATCAGGGTGAAAGACATCAAAGATGCTGCATCTAAAACAATAGAGGTTTTCACTTATAATTTCGAGTTAAATCAACAGGAGTCTTTGATATTTAATCTTACCATATTGGCAAAAAATACCCACAGCATTGTGGGGAACAATTCCTTAATGCATGGGAGGACATTTGAGCCAGAGATTGGGTTGTATTTCTATCGAGCAAGATATCTTCATCCAGAATTAGGTAGATTCCTCCAAACCGATCCGATGGGATATGAGGACTCAATGAACCTTTATCAGGCCTTTAATCAAAATCCGGTTAATTTTGTGGATCCATATGGAAAACAGGCTATACATCCACATGATCGTGAGATGGAATGGATGAGTGCTTACAAGCCGCTAACTTTGAAAGATGTAGACACTGCCTTAACCGGAATAAGTACTGCAACACAGTGGGCAGTCCAAAGAGGCGTAAATATTGGTTTGGGACTGATTCAGAGTGCTGGTCACCTAATAAACACAATATTTATTCCTGGATATGGGAACCAAGATCATTATTTCTATTATATTGATATTCATGACCCTAGCGGATATAGCGTTTCTGTAGATTCGAGGCCGTCTTATCAAAAAGTAGCAGGTTATGCGGGCGGTGACATGGCTAAATTACCTGAACATCTCTATGAAGCAGGGAAAAGCGGTATTAAAATGCTTGATTCTGATTTACCTTACTATGAAAGAACACAACACGCAAAAAGATTTGTTGAGGGGTTAACTGATGCTGGTCTGCTTGTATATTGTGGATCTAAGGTCGTTAAATTAAGAATTCCTATTATAAAAAATCGGTATGCTAGGATGATTGAAGGATTGGAAAGTACTAATGATTATGCAGGATTTGAGATAAACTATGAAAAAGCAATTGTTATTGGCGAGAACATGGGTGATATCAAAAAAGTAGCTTATCAATTAAGGAAGCAAGGAATTAATGCAAAATGGTATCAAGCCTGGAGTAAATATTTCAAACCGGAAAATTTTAATCTAAAAGCAAGTAAAGGCCGAAATTTGAGATGTATAATTATAAAAACAAAACAAGGTTATACAGTATTCGATATCGGCTTAGATCCAAGTAGAGTTAGAAGGAGTCCATTTTATCAAGTAGAAAAAAACTATATAGATAAAATAAATTATCCTACCATAAAACAACAGAGGTAAAAATGACAAAGAATAGTTTTTTTAAAATCTGTGAGAAGGAATTTTCATTCTTAAGAGATGAATATAATTTTGAGATTGTAGATAAGAAAGAATTAGATTGGTGCTATCAAATCTTTTTAAAAAATAAGTTAACGGGTATTATAATTAACTTTGAGTTTCGAGATTTCTATGTATACTTAAAACTATGTAAGCTTAGAAATGGAAAATTTGTAAAAGATGTTGGAGAAATAAAACCCGATTCAAAGCTTTATAATTTCGATTATGAAAATTTATTGCTGATTAGATCTCCAGAATCTATTTTCCCAGAATATAAAGATGAAACAATATTAAATGAAGAGTTAATAAAAAAAGTAATTAAACATCATTCACAAAATTTAAAAAAGTATGCAAGTGATGTTTTAAAAGGTGATTTTACAATCTTCAGTGAGCTTGAACAAATAGTGAAAGAGAGGGCGAAAAATTTTGCTTGTCGCTAGCCAATAATATATCTGGCATAAATTTTGAAATTTCTTGTTAAAAAAAGGAATAAATTTTATCTTTCAGATGCTAAAACGAGTTACAGAATCATCGTCTAAATAAAAAAATCTTGAGGGGTGAAGTAGTTGTGGGGAGTGGGAACGAGTAAAAGAGCTAGAACGGGCGGGAAGTCGCTTCACTCGGCACTTCGGATAAGTCGACTTATCCAAAGTGCCCCAATGGCATGATACTTGCAAAATTCGATGGGGTGGCGGCCTTTGACCAGCGGAACGGCTTCTTTTAAGTATCACCAGGCGCCGCTGATCAACGGCCACTCACCCTGGCTTCTTAAGGCAAGTATCATGCCATTGGCGTTCCCTCGTTCCGCTAGACATAATCGAAAGATTATGTCTCCTTCCCGCCGAACTCTGGCTTGTGTGTTAAGTGGTGTGATAAACTACGAGTGGATCGGCGCATAAATTTACGAGGTTCTTTTCCATAAATCCTTGTGACAAATTCTAGAATATAAAAAGGAAGAAAACTGTGATTTTCAATTTTGAAAAATCCAAATTTATATATTTCTCAGTTAGAATTTGATATATTAAAGACGAGTTTGCAAAATAGAATTAATAAATTTTATTTTCTTTCGAATAATTTGAAAATCTTCATTCTTTTGAAATTTTACATTGATTTTCTTCAAAAATTAAGAAAGATTGAAAAGAATTATGTTTACGATTCAAAGGGCAAATGTTTAGTGCTGGATAATGAAGAAACAGACAAACCCAACAGTCCCACGAATAATCCATCGATTTATTCAGGTGTGTTATTACATTCGGGTGAATTCGTCTATGAGGATATGGATCTTCATATTGTCGCTCGCCAATATTCAATACGGGCAGAATTTGTATAAGAATTTTAGTCAATTGAATGAATTTTAGCAATTCGGTTTAATATTTCGGTGTAAAAATCAGAAATTTTTTCTATTAAATGCGTCGAAATTCTTAAAATGTGTACAATAATTCCTGATTTCATTGGAGAGGCGATTATTGAGGTTTTTCTAATTCAGGCAGATTGTTTCCAGATATACTTATGATGCAATCCACCAACACGAGGGAGTGCAATCACTTTATCTTCATCCGAATTCTTTTTCAGAATCGGACGACTATAAGGTGGATCTTTATCGAGACTATAATGCGTCCGATCTTTGTTATAGTATTCAATGTATTCCTCAAGTCATTTGTATGAAATTCCTTTAATCAATATATCTCAAAAAATAAAAAAATCAAAACTTTTTTTCAAAATTTACGTTATTATAGTAATACAATATAATTGTGAAGTTATATTAAGGAGTCAACATAATGATAGTGAAAAAATTGATTTTTGTACTTATTTTAGCGGCTTTAGTTCTTTTTGCTGGCAATTGCAGTGGATCAGGGTCTACGGACACGAAAAAAAATGAAAAAAAACAAACAAATACGAATACAAATACCAATACTGTAAAAACTGAAAAAGCCAACAAAAGCGAAAAAAATGGGAAAAAGACGCAGCAAGACGAAAAAGAGAAAGATGAAAAAAAGGAAAAAAAAGATATGGATAAAGATGCAGACACAGATGCTGTACCTGTCCAGGTCATTAATCCCTATTATGGGGACATTAGTTCTTCCCTCTTATTCAGCAGCAATGTAGACGCAGAGGAGATTGTGGATATATACCCCATGACCTCAGGAATTATTGAAAAAATCCTTCAGGATGAAGGCGACCATATAAAAAAAGGCGACGTACTGGCAGTGCTTGATGACCGCGAAGCAGTGATCAATGAAAAACGGGCTCATATCAATTACGAACAATTGAAAATGGAATTTGAAAGGCAAAAAGCCATCTTTGAAAAACAAATGATCAGCAAGGAAGAGCACGAAAAACTCAAATTCCGCGTGCAAACGGCCAAACTGGATTGGGAACACTACCAACTTTTACTCTCTTACACCCGAATTACTTCTCCTATTTCAGGTGTGGTGACCAAACGCTATATAAAAATAGGAAACAAGATCAATACCTCCCAGTTGGCATTTTCTGTTGTGCAAGACAAAGAAAAAATTGCTGTCGTCAATATCCCAGAACAGGAATTCGAACAACTATTTCTTAAACAAAACGCGGTCATCATCGCCGGACCTAAAAAAGTAAAGGGTTTTGTCAAGAGAATATCACCAGCTATTGATCCTGAAAGCGGTACATTTAAAGTAACGATAGGGGTAAAAGATAATAAAAACCTATTGGCGGTTGGCCAGTTTATCAATGTAAAAATTATTAAAAAAGTTCATGAGAATGTGATATTGCTAACGAAAGATGCTCTTTTATATGAGGGTGGTAAGGTGTTCGTTTTTGTGGTGAACGACGAGAATAAAGCACTAAAAAAACAGGTAAAACTGGGATTCGAGGAAAGCAATGTTGTTGAAATTACAGAAGGGTTGAGTAAAAAAGAGAAGGTGGTGACGGCTGGAAAGAGTTCATTAAAAAACGATACCCTGGTAAAAGTTGTGGAACCCATTACGACATAGGCGGTATTCAATATGAAAATAAAGTCAAAGTTTGAATTTACCACCAGACGGCCGGTGGCTATTATCATGATCGTTATCGGTGTCGCTGTGTTTGGCTATGTCAGTTTGAGCAGGCTGAGTTGGGATTTAATGCCCGAAATATCCTATCCCTCCTTTACCATCCGAACCGAATACGCCGGAGCAGCACCTGAGGAAGTAGAAAATGTTGTTTCCAGACCCCTGGAAGAACAATTGAGCCTGATCAAAGACCTGGTGTCTGTGACATCTATTTCAAGACCTGAACAATCCGATATTATACTGGAATTCAATTGGGATGTAAACCTGGACCGGGCAGCACAGGAGATCAGGGAGAAAATCGACCAGGTCCAACTGGACCGGGATGTGGAACGCCCTATGATTTTGAGGTATGACCCGTCACTGGACCCTGTACTGCGTATTGGAATTGTCAGTAATATTCCATTAATCGATTTACGTGTATTAGTCGAAGATGAAATCGCCAGAGAGTTGGAATCCATTCCAGGTGTTGCTGCGGCCCGTGTAAAAGGGGGATTTGAAAAAGAAATCCTGATAAAACTGGATGAAAAAATACTATCCTCGACCCAGATTAGATTCAATGATATCACCACCCGCCTGATGCAGGAAAACATAAACCTTGCCGGTGGAAATATAAAAGAAGGGGAAAAGGAATACATTGTTAGAACCTTGAGTGAATTCAGGACCGTCGATGAGATCGGAAATATCATTATTGTCAAAAAACAACAGGTCCCTGTGCGACTGAAAGATATTGCCAGGATATCCTACTCTCACAAAGAAAGAAAGGTTATTACCCGAGTCAATAAGAGAGAAAGTATTGAAGTCAATGTGTACAAAGAGGCAGATGCCAATATCGTGGCTGTCTGTAACAGTGTAAAGGAAAGGCTGCTAGGAACATCGAGACAACAACAATATGTAAAGGATTTAAAGGGAGAAAAAGAAAAGAGGAAAAAAACTCCTCAGGAAATTGAAGAGGAAAAGCAAATGACGGATTTCCTGGCTTATCACCTTCCTTCTGATATTGAGTACCATATCCTTTCAGATCAGTCTATTTTTATTGAAAACTCCATCAATGAGGTAAGAAATACCGCTATTATCGGAGGCATTCTTGCCATTATTGTTCTTTATCTTTTTCTTCAGCATTTTCCTACCACGTTGATTGTTGCCGTATCCATTCCCATTTCCATCATTGCAACCTTTGCCCCCCTCAGTCTCTTTAATGTCAGTTTAAATATCATGTCCCTGGGAGGTTTGGCACTGGGTATCGGTATGTTGGTGGATAACTCGATTGTGGTAATGGAAAGCATTTTCCGCTGCCGAGAGGAGGGAGACGGCTGGGTTGAGTCCGCTGTCCGAGGAGTCTCAGAAGTAGGCGGGGCAGTCATTGCTTCCACTTTAACCACTATTGCAGTCTTTTTTCCAATTGTCTTTGTTGAAGGTATTGCCGGCCAGATTTTTGGGGATCTTTCTTTAGCGGTGGTTTTCTCACTTCTGGCATCGTTGATGGTATCACTCTTTTTTATTCCTATGCTGGCTTCTCGAAAATTTAAAAAAACCACTGATCTCTCCATAAAAAAATTCGCCTTTAAATTTGAAAAAGAACGTACGATTGGTAACTACTTTTTCATTTTTGTTGAGATTGTAAAAAATGTTTTTTTCCTGGCACGCAATATTCTTTTCTTATCCTTTCTTCATATTATTCCATTTTTGATAATAGTCATACTTTCCTCGATTTTGGTCAACATGGTATTTACTTTAACAGGAGTAAATCTTCCTTTCCTTCTAGCTGTTCTGATTGGCCAAATAGTGATTTATCCTTCATTGTTTTTTACTGGCTTTCTTGAATCATGGCTTCAATTTATCGACTCTATGAGTAAGAAATTTTCAGAGAAAACAATGTGGGATGATTTTTTGAGCTCCTCTCCGTTAAATCAGTTTTTCGAATCTGTATCTTCCAGGAAAGGATGGGGTATCAAGCCTTATAGTAATTTCTTCAAACCTCTCTTAGTCGAAAAAACATGGTTTAAAAAAATCCCACTCTCTCATTTCTTTGAACTTTTCTTATCTAGCAAGAAATGGTATATAAAATTAGTGTTGTTTCCATTTTTCATTATCCGCTTTATATGGGAATGGATAAAAATATTTTTTTATTTATATCTACTATCTCTTCAGATTTCTTTTCCATTTATTTTTCTTCTGGATTTCAAGATTTATTCTCTCCTTTTTCGGTATGGACACCGTTATTGTCAAGGGAATTGGCATTTTAATTCTGGCCGTTGTCGTACCTTTCATTAAATTACTTACCTTTTTATTCAACAAAATACTAAAAACCATCAACACCTTTTACCCCAGACTGCTAAATATCTCTTTAAAAAATGCCACTCAAATTATTGCGGTTGTATTGGTGATTTTCACTTTAACAATATTTGTGGTGTTACCTGGAATCGACAGTGAATTGATTCCCGAAGTCCACCAGGGAACGATTTATGTAAACCTGACCTTCCCGGTGGGAACACCGGTGGAGAAGAGTGATGAAATGCTTCAGAAAATCAGCCGAAGACTCAGGCAAATCGAACTGGTTAAAAGCATTAGTTACTATGCAGGTACCACCAAAGAAGAGTTGAGTGAAGAAGAAGTTGGCGAGCATATTGGCAAGATTACAGTGGTGATTAAAAAGACCCGGAATATCCAGGAATCAGAAGAGATGCTGATTGCCAATATACGGAGCATTATGGGAATTTTTACAGATATTGACTACAATATTTCCCGGCCTGTGCTGTTCACGATGAAACCACCGATTGAAGTGCTTATCAAGGGGTATAACCTGGCACAGTTGAGGCGTATCAGTACCACCCTTTACGAAAGAATTGCGGAACTTCCCGGGCTTAAGGATGTCCAGTCCAGTGTAAAAGCCGGGTTCCCGGAACTGGTGGTAGAATTCGACCGGATGCGGCTCTCCCATTACGGAATGAATGCGTTTGATGTGGCCTCCCTCATAAAAAATAAAATTGAGGGATTTGTGGCGACCAAGTATAAAGAGAAGGATAAACGGGTGGATATCCGGGTCTATTTGAGAGATGAACAGAGACGTCGGGCAGAAAATATTAAAAACCTGATTATCAATCCCGGGGGCGCCATTCCCATTCCTCTGAGCAGCGTGGCAAAAGTATCCATTTTAAGTGGACCCAATGAAATCCGTCGGGTTGATCAGGATCGTTCCGCGGTTATTTCTGCCAATATTTCAAACATCAATCTTACCGGCGCTGTACAAAATATTTACAATGTCATTGAAAAATACCCCATGCCCCCAGGATTCACCTATGAATTAAGCGGTCAAAATAAAGAAATGAAAACCTCTCTCAGCAGCTTAACCCTGGCTATGGTACTGGCGGTCTTCCTGGTTTACATTGTCATGGCTTCCCAATTTGAATCCTTTCTGCACCCTTTCCTGATACTCTTTACTATTCCTATGGCATTAATCGGTGTATTTTTGACGTTGTATGTACTGAATATCCCTATTGGGATTACGGTTTATATTGGTATGATAACATTGGTGGGTATAGTGGTTAATAATGCCATCATTCTTATCGACTATATCAATACGTTGCGGAATCGGGGGCTTGAAAAGCTGGAAGCCATCAAACAGGCTGGAAAAGTCAGGCTTAGACCCATTCTGATTACCACTTCCACCACTGTTCTGGCACTATTCCCCATGGCTCTGGGAATGGGCGAGGGTGCGGAAATACGAACACCCATGGCCATATCGATTATTGCTGGTCTGCTGAGTGCCACATTTCTGACACTGGTGTTAATACCCGTCGTATATAATAAATTTAGTAAATGAGGAGTGTTGGAATAATGGAGTATTGGAGTAGTGGGGTAATGAAAAACACTTCAACATATTCACACTCCAACACTCCAATACTCCACGATTTTATGAGGGAACAATGACTGAACCAAAAATAACCGAGCGTTTGCTGCCAAAATTCTCTATTAAAAGGCCTGTCACCGTAGCCATGATCCTCATGGCCATATTGGTAATTGGGGGAATGGCCTATAACCGAATCAAGCTGGATCTGTTTCCATCTGGTTTTAACGTCCCCTGGTTGGGCGTCTGGATCCCCTATGTCGATGCCAACCCAAAGGAGATCGAGGAGCAGATTGTAAAACCGGTGGAGGGGGAACTGAAAACAGTAAAAAACCTGAAACGGGTCATCAGTTATTCACGCACCCGGGGATGCTGGTTCTGGCTCGAATTTTCACAAGGAACCAATATGGACCTTGCCTATGCCCAAACCAGTGACAGACTCGAGCGAGCCCGACCATTGATACCCGATGAAATTGAACATTTTTATATCCGCCGGTTCAGGGTCAATGACGACCCAATCATGTTTATGGCGATCTCCTATGATAAGAATGTGGGCGATCCCTATTATGTGACGGAGAGATTTATCAAACAGGCCATCGAAGGAATCAAAGGGGTTGCCAATATGGAACTGTTCGGCCTGAGGGAAAAGTATATTCAGATCATTGTTGATACAGATAGAGTCAAAACGTACAATGTCAACCTTTACCAGTTAATGCAGAAGTTGATGAGAGATAACTTTTCTATATCCAATGGGTACGTTTTTGTAGGAAAAATGAAATACCTGCTGAGGACAAAGTCACGGTTTAGAACCCTTGAGGATATTCGAAATATTGAAATCGGAAATGGCATACGGTTGAAAAACATTGCTGACGTCGTTTATGACTTTGATGAAGAGGCGCGCAGCATGATGCGGGTGGATGGCAGAATTGCAGCCGGCTTAGAAATCTACAAAGAGAGTGAGGCCAATACGGTTGAAGTATGCCATAACATTGTTGAAACTTTAAAAGATCAATTCAAGAACCGTCAAGAACTGAAAGGAGTTGAATATTTTATCTTCTGGGACCAGGGAAAGATAATCAATGAATCCATTGACAATGTGAAAACCACCATGATGTGGGGTGGACTCTTTGCCTTTTTTGTACTCCTAGTATTCTTAAGAAAATTTCCCATCACTATCATGCTCACCCTTGCCATTCCTCTTTCACTACTGGTTTCAATTATGATGTTTTATACGTTGGGTTGGACGCTGAATGGATTTACCATGATGGGACTGATGATTTCTATCGGCCTGGTGGTGGATAATTCCATCGTTATTACGGAGAATATCTACCGTTTTAATGGAATGGGTTACGGTATAAAAAAATCTGCTATCCTGGGAACCTCTGAAGTAGGGCTTGCCATTGTCATGGCCACTTTAACCTCCATCGTTGTTTTTTTACCCCTTATGATTATGGTGGGGAGTTCGGGCTTGTCTTTTTACCTGACCAAAATCGGTGTACCCGTTATTTTTGCACTGGCTGCCAGTCTATTTATTGCCCTTATTTTCATTCCTCTTGCTTCCACGAAAACGATTCCAAAAAAAGTGGAAATCAGACATGCCACTCACAGCCAAATAACTCAGTGGTATCAGACGTTCCTGGTTAAAATACTCAAGCACCGCCTGGATGCATTGATCGTTATCATTATATTGATACTTAGCATGTTTTACCCATTGATGAATATGAAGCGATCGGATTCGATTGAAGGAGGGACCCGGGATGCGAAAGTAATATGCGAGTTTCCTTCCAATTACAACCTGGAAAAAGTGGACAAGACATTAAATTATATTGTTGATAAGATAAAAAAGAAGGATCATATTTACCATATCGATCATATGTCTACCTGGGTCCGTCCTTTTTTTGGAGTCGTTGGAGTTTATTTGAAACCAGACAGGGATACCCAATGGTATCATGTGATCTATCGAAAAATTGCCAATTCCCTGGGCTTGAGCGACTACAGGCGACTCACACGTGAAGAACTGGCAGAGGACATAAAAAAAGATCTCCCCATCATTCCAGGTGTCAAAATGAGAACCACCTGGCGACAGGAGCAAGGAGGAGGAGAAGAGACATTAACCTACACCCTGAGTGGTTATGATACGGAAGTGATGGATGAGTTGGCAGATGAGCTTGAAAAGCAGATAAAACTGGTAGAAGGGGTTTTGACTGTTGAGACAGATACAGAAACCGGAAACGATGAGATTCACATCGCTGTAGACCGGGATAAAGCCTATAATATGGATGTAAATCCCAATTACCTTGGCCAACTGGTCCGGTTTAACCTCGGCAGGAGAAAAATATCCAATTATCAGACCCCTGAAAAAGAGATTGAAATTTACGTGAAGTCCAGACCCGACCAGAGGGAATCGGTAGCCCAGTTGAAAAATACGTTTATTAAATCAGAGAATGGAAAGGGGACCAACCTTGCTGCACTTACAAAATTAACGTATCATAAAAGTCTTGGCCGCATTAGACGGGAAAACGGGAAATCCTCCATGGAAATAAGAATTTATACTGGTGAAGAAGATATGAAGAAGATATCCGGCAAATTGGACAATATCTTTAAAAATTTTAAGTTTCCCGCCGGATATTCATATGATAAGGGATCCAGAGCCAGACGGTTTGACGATCAATTTAATGACCTGGAAACAGCTCTTTTATTTTCCGTTATATTTGTCCTGATCATCATGGGAGTGCTGTTTGAATCCTTTATCCTGCCGCTCTCCATCATCGTAGCCATACCAGCTGCCTTTGTGGGATCCTTCTGGCTCATGCTTATAACCGGCACCACCTTTGAAATAATGGCTGGAATCGGACTGGTTGTGCTGATCGGGGTGGTGGTCAACAATGCCATTGTCCTGATCGATCTGATTAACCAGTACCGTAAAAGCGGCATGCAGCGGGAACAGGCGATATTGGTGGCCGGTATGCACCGGTTCAGACCCATTTTAATGACAGCCTTAACCACCATTTTCGGGTTGTTTCCCATGGCAGTGGGAAAAACCGGGTTGATCGGCATTCCCTATACCCCTATGGGTGTGACTCTGATCGGTGGACTCATCAGTTCCACCTTCCTAACGTTGTTCGCTGTGCCTGTCTTTTACACCTATTTCGATGACCTGAGAAAATTTTTCCCAAAGATGTTAAAACGGTTTTGATAGTTAAGCTGCTGGAAAAAAAGATGGTGATAACTTAATTATGAGTGATGAAGGAAAGATATCAGATCTAAATGATGAATGATGAAAAAGATATCTTTTCCGGACTTGACAAAAGAAATTAATGATGAATTATAAATTATGAAAAAAATAACCTGATGAATTTAAAATAACTCTAAAAAGCTCCCTTCATCATTCTTCGTTCATCATTCATCATTGAGCTTAATTTTCAAAGTTTAAAGTGTCTTTAACGCCTTGATTGCAGGTAGTTCTCGTCCCATCAGCATCGCAAGCATGGCCCCCCCTCCTGTGCATATATGAATAGCTTGCTGCGATATGTCTGCCTTTTTCAATACCGATAACGTATCTCCTCCTCCTATCAACGTCGGTGGATGGTATTCTTCAATGGTTTTGGCAACAGCAAGGGAGCCCTCCTGGAACCGTTCATCTTCAAAGTAACCCAGCGGACCATTCCATACCACTGCTTTCGCGTTGGTAATAGAATCCCCAATCATTTTAACTGTACGAGGTCCCACATCCAGAGCCAATGCATCATCAGGAAAACGATCCTCCTGATGATCAATGACATATGCTTTATCCTCTCCAGGTTGTGTGACCACGGAGTCCACAGGTAATACAATTTTTTTTCCTTTTTCCTCAGCCAATCGAAGGACCGAACGGCAATCTTCCATTGTATTGGCCATGTCAGAGTCGGGAGCGTCTATTTGCCTTTTATCCGCAGTAATGGTAGAACCCACTGATTCCCCTTTTGCAAGCAAAAAGAAATAGGCGATTTTCCCTCCGATACAAATCACATCCATCATGCGCAGTAAATTTCGAATAACGTGAATTTTTCCGTCTTTACCTGCCACCTTGGCACCGCCGATGACAGCAACTGCCGGGTGTTCTGTATCAACCAGGAATGAGTTTATGGCATTTACCTCATCCTCAACCAAAATGCCCGGTGCTTTTTCCTTAACGAACCGCGGTACACCGACCATTGAAGCATGGGCTCTATGCGAACACCCAAACGCATCGTTTACATATATGTCAATCCCTTTTGCCAGCTCTTGAGAAAACATTTGATCATTCTCGTTTTCTTCTTTGTGAAATCGCACATTTTCCAATAGGAGTACCTGGGAGGGCTCGAGTGCCTTTTGTGCCTGGAGTCTCTCAGGACCAATACAATCGCTCGAAAAAGATACTGATTTCTCAAGTAAGTCGCTTAATGGTTTGATGAGATGTTTTAGAGACATAGAAAGATCGTACTCTCCCCATGGGCGGCCCAGGTGGGAACATATCACCACACGTGCACCATTATTGCAAAGCCATTTAATCGTAGGGAGTGAAGCTTTGATACGGGAATCGTCAATGACATTAAAATCGTTGTCTAATGCCACATTAAATTCTGAACGCAAAAAGACTGTTTTGTTTTTTACTTCTAACTCTTCTAATTTTTTCATTAGTATTCTCTTTAATTCTAATATCAATAACAAATCAAATCTATTTAAATCGGTTAACTTGCCTATTTTGAATGGATACTTTATCGTTCAAAGCAGTTAAATATCATATTGTAAAACAAAAGTCAAACAATATATCGTCCTGCTGTGCAAATGGTTTGCTAAAAAAATGGGAGATGGCAAGCTTCAGGAAGGTTTAGAAGCGATGGGAAGGGAAATCCGTGCGACAGTTCCAGTATCTCCGGGTCGATCGTTGGATTCCAGGGAGATGGAACCTCCGATCTCTTCCACCACGCGTTTGGCAATGGCAAGGCCAAGCCCCGTACCTTGACTGCGAGTGGTGAAATAAGGTTCGAAGAGGTGATGGCGGACATCATCGGGGATACCCACGCCGGTATCTTGAATCTCCAGGATGACCCAATTCTCCCGGTTTTGGAGCGAAACCGTCAACGTTCCACCATCTGGCATGGCCTGGAACGCATTGGAGATAATATTGGTTAAAACACGATGCAATTTCATGGCATCGGCTTGTACGATCACTTTCTCTTTAGCCAGGGCCTCCACACCCTGAATTTTGATATTCAGTTCATTTGCCCAGGCGCGATTTAGTTCCAGCACATTCTTCATCATAACTCCAGGCGAACACTCTGTGAGTATGGATTTACGACCACCGGTGAACTCAAAGAAATCAGTAGCAATTTCTTGTAAGTTGGATATCTGGCTGTCGATCAGGTTCAATGTTCGCTGGAGGATTTCTTTATAGTTGGGAGAATGGTCTTTACCTGACTGCTTTAAAAGACTCAAAGACAATTTTATAGGTGTAAGTGTATTCTTAATGTCATGGGAGATTTGTTGTGCCATTTCACGCCAGGCAGCATTTTTTTCAGCCTTGATGAGCTGAGCCCGATTCTCTTTGAGCTCAAGGATCATCTGGTTGAAGTCATCTGCCAGGTCGCTGATCTCGTCGCCGGTGTCAATTTTGTTGTGGGGTTCCAGGTTTCCGTTTGATACCTTTCGCATGTGTTTTTGAAGGGAGAGGATGGGTCTTGTGGTGCGGCGTGCCACCACCATGGTCCATACAATGACCAGGATGATAACCACAGCCGTACTTTTATACAAGAGTCGTCTCAGTTGTCCGGCCATAGCATAGATATCTTCATTATCGATTCCTACTCCTACGACCCAGCCAAAACCGCCGGTTAAGTCTCCTTTTTCTGGCCCAATGCAGTGTTGGAAGGCTGCGTTCTTTCGCTTGCCGCGGAATGTATATTCTCGGTAAAGACCTGAATCGCTTGACTGAGCATCTTCCACCATTTGGGGAAGATTTACCCGCGGTCCGGTTATTTTTTCACCATAAAGGGTACGATCCTTGTGCGCCAGGATGGTATTGGCATCGGATCCCCAAATCCATGCATAAGGGGAGGGCTCTTTGTCCTTCACAAGACCACTAAAGTATGCCTTTATCCTGGGTACGTCCATCAGTTTCTGGATGTGTCGCCAATTGACCAGTGCATAGACGACTCCGATGTATTCCCTTTTCCAGGAAAAGCATTTCACCGGTGCAGCATACCCGATATGATAATGACCTGCCGAATCACTATTTCTGTTCCCAGTAGGATTTGGTAAAAGGGGCGACATATGGTGGTCCACGCGAGCCACTCTTCCCGTAAAAGCTTCCTTGAACCATGCTTTGGTGGAATAATCAATCTCAAAAAGGGGAGCAATAACCTCATGTTTCAGAGGTGACCCATCCGCGCTTAAGCTGCTGCAAGTCACTAATTTGCCATCTGGACTCACCAGGAGCATTAAGTCGTAGACTTTACGGAGGCGAATATACTGGTTAAACACATCGGTTTGGGTACGGCGCCAAAAGTTTTCCCAGGACCACATCTCATCGGATTCAGGGTCCTGGATCCACTTTTGAATGGTCGTCGGGCTCCAGGCTTTCGATCGCCCTTTTTGCTTCTGGGCCCTTAGCGATTCTATTTCCCGAATATATTCGGTAATTGCCTTATCTCCTGTTATATCAGAGGCCAACAGCAGCAGGTCAGCGTTGCGTTTCCGCATCATGGTATTCACTTCATTTGCCAGATCGCCGGCCAGACTCAATAAGGACTGTCGCACAATATTTTCCTTGAGTCGAGTATCGATCTGGGTATCGATAAAAAACACCAATCCAAAGAAAGGGAGAATCACTGCCACCAATACAGCAATAACCAACTTGGAAGAAATTCTTTTAAGTATATGTCTTGATTCTTTCTGATCAACCCTGGAACTATCTTTTTTTGCCATAGTTTTATTTTACATAATTGTTCTGACTCTTTCAATATAAAAAAAGAATTGGCCGTAGATTTTCCTCATTTTTTTCTTTTCCATTTCCAAACCCGGTACAAGAATAAAGGGTTTCCAAAGAGATACCGTTTCCACATTCTACCGGGTTCTTGTATAATTCGATAGACCCATTCCAGGCCAATTTCCCTCATCCACGTCGGTGCCCTCTTATTTTTACCGGAATAAAAATCGAATAATCCCCCAACGCCAAGAAGGGCATATGATTTTATTTCCGCTTTGTGCTGGGATATCCATTTCTCCTGTGCTGGAGCACCAAAAGCAACCAGGAGAATATCCGACTGCAGTTGATTAATACATGAAATGACCTGGCTGGTTTCCAGTTCCCGGTTAAAATATCCATCCCTAAAACCGACGATCCGTATACCTGGATACTCTTTTTGAGTAGTCTCTTTCACTATTTCAGCGATACCCGGTTCGGCTCCCAGCAAATAGATAGAATAGTCCTTCTTTACAGCAAGTTCACAGAGGTGTGGAAACATATCCGTTCCGTTGATATTCTCTTTCAGAGGCTTTTTTATCATTTTGCAGGCAATGGTCATCCCGATTCCATCCGGGAAAATATAATCGGCACCGTTTAATACCCTTAAATAGGCATCATCTTTAAAGATTTTGTTGAAGCAATCGGGATTCATAAAGAAAAACGAAGATTTCTGTTTTTTTGAAATACTCTTATCAATAATATCGATGGCCTTCGCCATATCGATATTTAAAAAATTGACTCCCAACAGATTGATGGAGGGGTTGAACTCCCTGGACTCTTGATAGTAGAAAAATGCAGGAATACTCTTAAAAATAAGCAATAGGTCATAGAATAGATTTTTTTTGGAAAGATATTCCAGGTCTGCTGCCTTTTGGTTTTTCCCGGGAATGCGGCTGCTCTCCCAAATAAACCACAGGTTAAAGATACCTGGCTTTTTTGAATAAATATAACTGTCCTTGACTGCATTTTTTCCAGGCATTGTTTTTTTTATGGATGGGCCTACCAATTGGAGCCGACCTCCCAATACATAAAAAAAGAGTGGAAGGTTTCTAAGATAGTATTTTGTAGAATTAAAGTAAATAACCTTCTTCACCGAGGCATTTTTCCCATATATAGACTCTTTTACAAAGACATTTTTTCTGATGAACAGTTTCCGAATAATAAAATAAATACCAAAAGGAAATGTAAAAAGTATGAGAAAAAGGAGGGCCACTCCGATTTCCACAACTTTTCTAACTAAAAAGGCCAGTGCTGCAAATACCTTTAACACCATATTTATTTTTTATACCATAAAAAGCATGCTTTTTCAATAAACCTCCCCGATTCACCATCAAAAAAATGGTGAATCGGTGTTCAAGGTTCTATGTTCGAAACCACAGGTTCAGAGTTAAAAAACTTAGGACTTTTAAAGAGTTTTTTGATAGCTGCAAAGAAACATTGAACGTTGAACATTGAACATTGAACACAAAATCCACCGATTACCTAATTTTAGGTGGTGGATTTTGGACCTACTTTTTTCTTTGAAAGTATTTCTTTTTTTGATATAATAAATAGAATGAGGTGTTAACATGTCGATATTTGGGAAGAAAGACCCGAAAGAGTATGAAAACAAGTCGCAGCGCCTTTATGCATGGAGCGATCTGCTAAAATCCTTTAGTAAATTTCTGTGGCTTATTGTTATCATTATTGTACTTGGGGTTTTAGGAAAATTATTTGTTTTTAAAACCAGTAAAGATGCAAAGATTTCTGAGCCAATTAAAAAACCCGTTATTGAGAAAATCGATTGGAGTAAAGTCAATAAAGACATTGAGAGAATGATGACAGAAGCCAGGAAAGAGACCCAGGAACTGGCATCTGCAAGGCTTAACCATTGGATAGAAAAAAACATGGAACGTGTGGACAACGATTTCCTGGAATGGTATTTCAGTTATTGGACCCAGCAGAAGTTGGGATTGCAAAGCCTGCTGGCCCAGGTTTGGCACTGGGTAGATAGTGACAGCCCAACAGCCGCGGAAAAGATGACCGAAATGGTGCAGGAAGAATTTACCAACCGGGTCATCCGTCCGCAGATTGCCCAATTGGAAATCGAACGTATTATCAATGAAATCGTTTCTTTTTATTCCTCTACTTTAAAGGGAAAGCTGGAAAAGATACCCACAGAATACAAAATAAATAAGGCGGATTGGGACCGGTATATCGAAGATATTTCCATAATGGTTAAAAATGTAGAGGCCAATCGCCAAACCCCTCTTACCTTAAAGGCCCTTGTGGGGATTACAGCCGGCGGTACGATCCTGGTTTTCAATTCATTAAGGCCCATCATAACCAAAATTGGTGCCAAAATTTCCTCAAAATTAGCTGGCAAAACAGCGGCAAAAATGGCGGCAAAAACCGGGGGAAAAGTAGCTGTAAAAACCGGGGGGAAATTTCTGGGAGCCATTATTGCCATTGGTATTATTATATGGGATGTCTGGGACCACCATGCCACCAAGAAAAAGGCAAAACCCGTATTGAGACAAAATATTTACGACTATTTAAATGAGGTCAAGCAATCCATCCTTCACGACCCCGCTTATGGAATTATGACAATCATTTATGAAATGGAGCAAAGTATTTCCCTTAACTATGAACATAAGAAAGCCGCCTGAAATATACGGTCGGTTTTTTGGAGCGGTTGGAACTCACTTCGTGTGATGCGTTATCACATTGCCCGTTTAATATTGACGGTATGAAAAGGGCACAAGGATGTGGATGTCACTAAGATAAGTCTAAATTCGAAGCAAGAAATCAGAAAATCGATACTACTCTGCGGAGTGGCTCCGCTACGTAGCACGAGTGCTACTCTGCGAAGTAGCATTGCTACGTAGCACGAGAACAAATTCAAATGACCAAAATCTAAATGACCAAAACAAAAACTGCAACAGCAAATCTTTTGGAGCTTTTGTTTTGAATTTTGGCCATTTGTATTTTGGATTTGTTTGGAACCCCGCGGTTTCGATATTCGTATTTCGGATTTGTTATCCTTATCTTAGTGGCATTCGGGAGAAGGATACAAAGGACGCAGGCAAGACGTAAATACTTAAGAAAGGCCTCTCAGTGGAGTTTATATGAAAAATTACAGGTTCTTCCAAAGAGGAGATTGAGCAGTTAAAATAGCTCGCTGTGACCATTGTTCTTATCAAACAAAGTGCTGCTGGAAACCCGCTTCAGCAAATGGTTTTCTATGGTCATTTTTTTAGTTTACACCGTCTCCGTTCATCTCATCCCAAAAAGCAAAAGCATCAACCCTCTTGGGTGGTCAGAATGGTTAGTCTGTGACATGACACCTTTACTTTTAATTACACTTCCTCATCTTTACTGGGAGCGCTGCCCGCTTTGAAAAAAAGGAAAAGATGAGCTATAATCTCACTATGAAAAAAAAAGAACTGACACAAATATTACAGGAAGGAGAAGGCCAGTTTGTAGAATTTAAAGAAAAATTGGACAATTCCCTGGTAAAGGAGATTGTTGCTTTTGCAAATGCATCAGGTGGAAGAATTTTCCTGGGAGTAGATGACTCCGGGAAAATAAAAGGAATATCTATCACCAATAGATTAAAATCACAGATTGTGGACTATGGAAAGAACTGTGACCCTGAAATCCCTTTAAGCCTTGAGGTAATGGACAATATCATGATAATAAATGTGCCTGAAGGATTAAACAAGCCTTATCAGGGCAGCAAAGGATTCTATTTACGACTTGGAGCAAATTCACAAAAATTAAAAAGAGACAAAATTCTTGAGTTTAGTATCAACGAAAATAAAATACGCTTTGATGAGCAAATTTGTCCCGGTTTTGATTTCAAAGATTTTGATGATGAAAAATTTGAATATTACTTAATGCTGGCAGGTATCACAAAGATATTGGATAAAGAGAGTTTTTTAAGGAATCTAAAGGTCTTAAATGATAAGGGAATGACAAACGCCGGGATTCTTTTTTTTGCCAAGAGCCCTTATAAGTATATCTTTTCATCAAAGATACGCTGTGTGCATTTTAGGGGAAACGAAAGAATTGAAATACTGGATAAAAAAGAAGTAGATAAGGGAATCATCGGCAATATCGAATATGCCATAAACTATATCAAAGAAAGGGTTCCGGTAAGGTTTGAAATCAAAGGTAGTCGAAGAATAGAGCACCCGGAATTCCCGGAAGACGCTTACAGAGAAGTAATCGTTAATGCTGTTATCCACAGGGATTACTTTGAAAGCGGTGAGGTGGCAGTAGAAAAATTAAAAAGCTCGATCTTAATTAACAATCCGGGTGGTTTAATTCCATCATTTCCCCGGGAACAGTTCGGGAAGTGGAGCTGGCCACGAAACAGGTTGTTGGCAGATTTATTATCAAAAACAATTTTTATGGAAAAAGTGGGTACAGGAATCCGACGAATAAGGAAATTTTGCCTGGAGAATAAAAATGCCATTGATATAAATCCGGGTGATACGTACTTTTCTGTTGAAATGAAATCTCCAAAGGTTATGGAAATCACATCTCAAGACGTCGGAGAAAACGTCGGTGTAAACGTCGGAGAAAACGTCGGAGAAAATTTAGGGGTAAAATTAAGCAAAAATCAAAAACTGATTCTCCAATTGTTATTGGAAAATAAAGGGTTTTCAATAGAAAAACTGGCTGAAAGCATTGGTATAACTGCCAGAAGCATTGAAAGAAATATTTCCATATTAAAAGCCAAAGGGTTGTTGGAACGGGTCGGATCCGACAGAACCGGTTATTGGAAAGTTACACCAGGTGGTGCATAAGCTATAGGACGTTCGTATAGGATACGGATGTTGAGGATAGCAGGCAAATGATCGGAGTAAAAATCAGGGAACAGATGCGCCAAACCATTCCTACTGCGCAAGAGGAAGGTAAAGCCGAGGGCAGTAAAAAATCTGTAATGACGCAACAAAAATCCTTTATGCATCCGAAGATGGAGCCATCAAATAATGGAATGTATCTAAGGGGGAAACAATCAAAACATTTGAGAACATTAAAAGTTTACATGGGTTTGTGTAAACCTGCTCTTTTAAAAATCTCCATCCACGGGGCAAGATGTCGGAAACAACAAGCAGTTGTTAAAAATTACGGAACATTGGTGGAGTAGATATGTGGTGTGAAAGTGACCAGGGAAAAACCGGATCCGTGTCGGAAAAATTTGCAAAAAAGGAGTATTATTAATGCCATTCAAAGTACCAGACGAATTCAGGAAATTAATGCTATTAGAAGATCTCAAAGATAATCACCCCAAGTATGAGGTTTTTCTAGCTGTATCCTCTGCGAAATATTCAAAAAAAAGCATAGAGGAAGTATATGGTGACTTCCTGGAATTTACGGGAATCCATTCTTTTTTAATACCTCTTAATCAGAAAAAAATGGCACAAGGAAGATTCAGTTACGAACAATTTCATGGTTCAGGAGATACTTATTTTAAGGAAGATGGGACTTATATAACAGGAGAAACTTTTGAGAAAGATGGAGTTGATTTTGAGATCATAGCCAATGAACGTCATTTTGAAGGACTTAATATTTTCTATTTTGAGCCAACCGATCGACTGGTAAAGTACCTAAAATTGCATAGAAAAGAAAATAATTGGATTAATCCCTATACAAAGGATCAAATAATAAAAATAGACAATATTGAGAAAAATGAAGACGATACCCCAAATACTTTTTTAAGAATTCGGAAAAGTGAATTACTTGATTATTTAGCTGCAAGGAAATGCGGTCTTCTTGTACTTCGTTTTGTGAGACGAACGTTAACTACTACTGTTGAATTGGTTGGGCTCCCTAAATCCTTCAGAGATGCTAAGTCCAGATATGGGCATCATAACTGGGATATTGTTAAAGAGACTGAATTCGAAAAAGACTATTTGTATCAATCTAAACTTTGGGAGTCTTTTTGGATAGACCCGGCACCGAAACCTAGGCGAAAAGACGCTTTGTCTATTGATGATGAAATAAAATCGGTAGAATTTCAGCTAGAAAATGGAGAATGGGCAACATACAATCAAGATGGGAAAGACAGATATTGGGAGATAATTTCTTTCAAATTATCTATGATAGAAGGTATTCCAAAATCACAATTGAATAAAATAAAAATGAATTCCATTAGCACACTGACTATTCACTTTTCCGACGGTTCATATCTAAATGGTTGTATTAATAAAGAAGGACAATTTCAAACCCTTTTTGTTGATATTTCAAATTTAGATAATGAGAAGCAGAGACAACTAAGTGGATTTTCTGAACCACGAAAAGCTAAAATCAGCCGTGAGTATAAGAGTAATATTATCGATGGACAATTTTGTGAGACAAGGCCTTTTCGATGGACTTTATGTGCTTGCCTGGAAGAAATAAATAAGGTTTGGAGAAACAGATTTAACGAAACTTTACTTTTAAGCCCTGAGGAGGAAAATTTCCCTGATCAGCTTATAATAGGACCCACTTCTAAGAATTATTATGAACTTGTAGATATTATGTTGGAATTACAAAAATTGATAATTCCTGAATATAGCATTAATAAAATAAAAAAGGCGTTAAACTACAGGCCAATGTTTTCAAGTGACAAGGAGTACGAAGAATTAAGAGCTATAGGTTTTATAAAGCAATTTTTCAAAGCAACTCGACATGACAATAAAGAAGGAGAAAGCTATATTTTATCTTTAATAAATAAACTACGAAACTGTAAAGGACATTCCATGGACATTAACAAAGTTTTAAGTAAATTTAATATAAAGCAGGATAATCCACGGCAAATATTTCTGAATATTTTATCCAACATTTGCATCTTTTTAAAAGCTTTCAAGGATTTAACTGAGAAAGCATTCGGTGAGAAAATTGATTCAAAGGTGCGAAGAGGAAAAATTAAGAATCCCTGGGCTCAATTAGAGATGGCCAAAGAATATTTCATGAATCCTTGTTGAATAGTAATGGACAGAAGAAAGAATAATAAATAAGAATACGGGGACAGGCGAAAAGCGCCGATGAAAATCGGCAGGAGGTAGTAAAAAAAAGAGGGGACAGGCGCCAGGGGACAGGCGCCAAGAGGCGCCAAGTGCAAGTGCAAGTGCAGAAAAGAGGAAAAGAGAAAAAGAGGGGACAGCGCCAAACGCAAAACGCAAAAAAAATTTTAACCTTTTTATCAAAATAAATTTTAACTGCAAAAAGATGTCGATGCAGCGCATAAAGATGACATTACAAGGGATAAAGATAACATTTCAGGCAATAAGGTTGGCACTGCAGCGGGTAAAGTTGATGTAGCAGAGGGTAAGGATGGCGTTGCAAAACCTAAAGATAAAATTGTGTCGCCTAAAGTTGATTTTGCTGCAGGTAAAGATGGAGTTGCAGCACCTTAAGATCGCAATGTAACGGATAAAGATGGCATTGCAACAGATAGAGTTGATGTTGCAGTGGATAAAGATGATATTGCAGAGGGTAAAGATGACATTGCAGTTCTTAAACCAGTCAAGCCGAAACCAAAGGTTCCCTTTTTCGTCTGACTCCCTTTTTTTGAGAATCATTTGATTGAGCTCTCCCTTTTATTTGAGGCTCTGAGAGACAAAGAGACAAAGAAGGGATAGAGCCAAAAAGGACAAAAGGGAGGATAAAAGAAGGTTAGGTTCCAGAATTCCAGCAGGTCGAAAAAAGGAAAAGATAAGAATTGAGTACGATGCTATTTTGGAAAGTTTTCGATATTGTCCACCTAATATTATCTAATTATCTTAATAGAATAAGCATAACAACAATTGCGACAAGAAGGATATCTAGGAAAAGAGCGGTTGCCCGTCACGATTCCCCTATGACGGAGCATCGGCCAAATGAGGTAGACAAAGAAGAAAGAACTCAACGACGCAATACTCGCGTTGCAAACAACCGTTCTCCTTTCAAAAAAGATCGTGGACGTACAAATTTGCGCTTATATCTCTTCTGTATATCCGCAATAAATGAATAAGCTCCAATGGCTGTGCCTTCGGAAATATTTTTTACCCGGTAACGAAAGCCGTTACCTATTCCCAACTGTCCATGGCAATTTTTCACATCGGTTACCAACTCTTGTGATATACACGCTTTTACATCTTTCTTAATTCCACCGGATAGATAAACAAACTCACGATACCACGAAAGAGAATCCAGGTCTTTGCTTTTCGATAAAAGATGAGATACCAGTTCAGATGGTTGTTCTTTATTGGACTCAAAGATTACCCCTAACAGTTTTCGTGAACGCCCGGGACTTCTTACCCTTAATCCCAGGCTGCTCCAGCGATAATCCTCCGGTTGTTTCACAATATTGGCTCGTACCGGATTCAAATCAATATAGGCACTGCAAGCCAATTGCGCTTCCCCCTTATCCACAATCACTCCCCGATATCGTTCACCCCACAAATAGCCTTTACAATTATGTCTCTTATTATACCAAACAGAGAAGGTCTGTTTTAACTCCTGGACAAATCTTGAAATTGAGCCCAGTCGCTGCCGCAAACGTTCCACGCCTCCATCCTCGTCAGGGATAATGCTTCCAATCGATTGATATGAGCCGAGTGGGGGTTCGGCATTTTTTCCAAACATCAATTGGTAACGGCGAAACAATTCTTTTTCATCAGCGCGTTTGGCTTCTAAATCGAGGCCCGTAGCCAGGATATGGAAATGGTTACTCATGATACAGAAGGCATGGATATCAACAAAAAAGCCGGACGCAAAGCGTTCCAGTAGTTGCATAAAATATTCTTTCTCTTCATCGTTAAACCATATATCACAGCCCGTAGTACGGGAGATGATATGAACGGAGCCGACTTTCTCTGAAACCCAGTGTCTTTTTGTTCTTGGCATTGCTCTAATATCCTCTGCCAGCAAGGGAGCAAAACAGATGCCAAAGTTTGAATATGGGCGAATAAAAATCAGAATCGTTTAATGATGGGAGTATTGGGAAATAATCACTGTAATTTAAAAAGGTTGAAGTGTCAACGATTGTTTACAGCTTCGGTTTTTAGTGTAAACAATTGTTTACATTTGGCGACTGTCCCCTCTTTTCTCCTCTTTTCTTCCGCTCCATTTCCCAAAAGAAAATAGAAATAAATTACCTGACCCAGTCACTCTTCTATTAGCGCCTATGGAACATTCGTGATCATTATGAGCCTTATTATTTTTGTCCGCGTGAGGGCGGGGTTTCCACGCCCAACATGATGAGATACCAGCTTAACAATTACTTATCGTCGCTTCATTTGTCTCGAACATGAATCGGAACCAGTGTCAGTGTAATTGTTGCCGACGATGGTAATAGTGTTGGGGCGCCACTCTTGGTGACCCGATGTCCAGCGCCATTTGACCTGACCGACATATTTGCCT
>Ga0180437_10003145_pt1 | contig 24972 bp, 15 predicted proteins | sample SS_ome_4_FD_132410 | JGI IMG/M metagenome (GOLD analysis project Ga0180437, IMG submission 132410) | Hypersaline lake sediment archaeal communities from the Salton Sea, California, USA - SS_3_D_1 metaG | ecosystem: Environmental > Aquatic > Non-marine Saline and Alkaline > Hypersaline >... | reverse complement strand
TGGAACCGCATGGATGAAGCTCACCCAACCCGAACCGCCGTGGTACGGACCCGTATGCCCGGTGGTGTGACAGGGAAAGCCCGCGAGGGCCTACCTATGTCGATTGGCCGGGGGCGCAAGCCCCCGGTAGCGAACCGTCTATAGAAACGAGCCCCGAAAGGGCGACAGGAATTGCCGAGGAGAACTCTCTGTGGGCGGACAGGAGAGCTTCTCAGGAGAACAGCAAACGGAACGTCAGCGCTGCCGACTCTGCAGCCTCTGCGGTTTTCAAAATGCCGAAGATCACGATAGACAACCAGCCGATAGACGTGCCTGAGGGCACGACGGTCCTGGCGGCGGCGCGGTCGCTTGGGATTGACATACCTGCGCTGTGCTACCGCGACGGATGTGAGCCGAACACGGCCTGTATGACGTGCGTGGTGAAGATCAACGGCGCGCCGAATCTCGTGCCTTCCTGCGGACGGATGGTCGAGGACGGGATGGTCGTCGAGAGCGAGACCGACGAGGTCCGCGCCTCGCGGAAGGCGGCTCTCGAGCTGCTGCTCAGCGACCACCTCGGCGACTGCATGGCCCCCTGCCACAGCGTCTGCCCCGCGCGGATGAACATCCCGCTGATGATCCGCCAGATCGTGTCGGGCAGGCTCGGCGAGGCGATCGAGACGGTCAAGGCCGACATCGCCCTGCCGGCCGTGCTCGGGCGGATCTGCCCGGCGCCCTGCGAGAAGGGCTGCCGCCGCGGGCAGCACGATGCGCCCGTGGCGATCTGCCTGCTGAAGCGGTACGTCGCGGACGTGGACCTGGCGGCGGCCCGGCCCTACCGGCCCGAGACGTTGCCGAGCTCGGGCAAGTCGGTGGCGATCGTCGGCGCCGGTCCGACGGGCCTGGCGGCGGCGTATTACCTGCTCCGCCACGGCCACGCGTGCACCGTCTTCGACGATCGCGACGCCGCCGGGGGGATGCTCCGCGACGGCGTCGGCGAAGACCGCCTGCCACGCGAAGTGCTCGACGCGGAGATCGCCACGATCGCCGCCGTCGGCGCCGAGTTCCGCACGCCCGTGCGCGTGGGGCGCGACGTGGCGATGGGCGAGCTGCGGCGCGATTTCGACGCCGTCTTCGTCGCGGCGGGGAAGGTCGAGCAGGCCGACGCCGACGCGCTCGAACTGCCCTGGAGCCCCAAGGGCATCCCTGCCGATCGCAAGACGTTCGCCACCGACCTCGAGGGCGTCTTTGCGGCCACGTCGGTCCGGCAGCAGAAGATGGCCGTCCGCGCCGTGGCCGACGGGAAGGCCGCCGCGGCGGCCATGGACCAGCACCTGACCGGCCTACCCGTCGTCGGCGAGCCCCGCCCGTTCACCGTCCACCTCGGCAGGCTCCAGGACGGGGAGATCGAGCGATTCATGGTGGACGCCAGTGACGCCGCGCGGGTCGAGGCCGCCGACGAGGCGGGCGGGCTCGCCGAGGCCGAGGCCCTCGCCGAGGCGCGACGCTGCCTCCACTGCGACTGCCGCCGCCCCAACGACTGTGCCCTGCGGACCTACGCGTCGGCCTACGGCGCGAGCCCGACGAAGTACAAGGCCGCCCGGCGGACGTTCGAGCAGCACCTCCAGCACTCGCGGGTCATCTACGAGCCGGGCAAGTGCATCGACTGCGGCCTGTGCGTCCAGGTCGCCGCGGCCGCCGGCGAGCGGCTGGGGCTGGCATTCGTCGGGCGAGGCTTCAACGTCCGCGTCGCCGTCCCGCTGGGCCGATCGCTGGCCGAGGGCCTCGAGTCCGCCGCCGCCGACTGCGTCGCCGCCTGCCCCACCGGCGCGCTGGCGTTCCGAGAAGAAGAGTAACCGCGGGGGCCGCGGAGGGCCGCAGAGAGGGCAGTTGCAGGGATGAAGGGGATGGGGGTTTGAAGACCGGCCCGGCGTTCGTGGAGAGGCCCGGGAGAGAAGAAAAGGCGAATGCTCAATGCTCGATTCTCAACTCCCAATCCTCAAGTGAACGGCCGGAAGCGGATGCCCGCTTCGCAACGGCCTGTCTGCGCCGCAACGCTCATCTGCCGGGCCCTTGCCTTCGAGGGGTCCCCCGGATTCTGGCGGCAGATGACTCGCTTCTCTTGGGGTCTGCTCACCCGCCGGAAGTTGCTCACCTTCGCTGCCGAGGAGATTCGTCCGCGGGAAGGGCTTCGTCCCCATCGCATCGGTCCGATTCGTCGGATGCTGGAGAGCCGCCACATCCGTAATGCCTATCCGGACCTGCCAATGGTCTTACGGAGAGATTCGGTTGGCTTGTTGGTTCGCCGGCTCGCGGCGCCTTCGTGTGCCTTGTCCGGTGGCTTGGCGTGCAGCAGCGCCTTGGCGGGGATCGGCCGCTTGCGGAGGCCGGGACCTTCGTAGGAGGCCTTCAGCCCCTCGTCGCCGGCGGCCTCGAAGAACTCGATGCGAATCGGGTGCTTGCCCGCGCGCAGGCGGATAATGCCCCGCCTCTCCACCATGCCGTGCAGGCCGTCGTGGTCGATCACGAGCGTCCGGCCCACGTGCAGGCGGCTGCCGTCGTCGCTGGCGAGGTAGAACATCCACGTCCCGTCGGCCGGCACGTCGATATGGCCGGTCAGCTCCAGGGCAAACCGATCGCCGCCGGCGTGTGGGCCCAGGCCGATCGTCGCCATCGTCCCCGTGGCGGCCGGCTTCCGTTTGGTGAGGTCCGGCAGACGGTCCCATCGGCCCTTGAACATCCGGTACGCCAGGCCGGGCGCGATGTCGTTCGGCCTGTCGGTCGGACGCATCGGCACGTCCTTCAATGCAGCGGTCACCTCGACCGCCTTGCCCTCGCGGCGAAGCGACAGGGGCAGCTTCTGCCCGCCCTTTCGATCGACCAGCGCAAGGTGAAAATCGAGCCCGCGGCGAACCGCCTTCCCATCGGCGGCCGTCACGACGTCGCCGACCTTCACGCCCGCCGCCGCGGCCGGGCCGCCCTCGGCCACCGACACGACCGCCGCCTCGCCCACCGCCGCCACGCCCATCCCCAGCACGAAGCCGTAGCGCCGCTCGGCGTCGATCATCGCCGGCAGCGCGGCGAGGGCCTTGCCGATCGGCGTGGCGAAGCCGATTCCGTCGGCGCCGGACCTTCGGCTCGTGCCGATGCCGATCGCCTCGCCGTCGAGATTCAGCAGCGGCCCGCCCGAGACGCCCGGATTGATCCCCGCGTCGGTCTGGATCATGTCCGTCAGCGGCGCGAAGTCCGTCTTCGTGCTTCGCCCCAGCCCCGTCACGTAGCCGACGCCCAGCGACACCCCGAAGCCGAACGGGTCGCCCAGCACGGCCACCCGCTCGCCGACCATCACTTCCTCGTCGCGGCCGAGCTTCAGCGGCTTCAGCGGACGGTCGGCCTCGACCTTCAGCAGCGCCACGTCGATCGAGTCGTCCCGGGCGATCTCGCGAACGCCGTACGACCTGCCGTCCTCGAACTTGACCCGCCGCTTGCCCTCGGCCCGCAGGCCGTGGCTGGTGGTCAGCAGGAAACCGTCCGGGTGGATCACGAACGCGCTGCCGCGCTCGACGTGCGTGACCGTCACGGGCTTTCCCGCCTTGCCCGAGCCCGGCCTCGACGCGGGGGCCTTCCGCTCCACACGCGTCGCCGTGTAGGTGGCGACCGAGCCCTTGCACGCCTCGAACAGCCGGACCATCGGCCCCCGCCCGCGCGCGGACCGGGCGGGGCCGGACCTCCGAGCCTCCGGCCCCGCGGCGGCGGCCCCCGCGCCCGCCACAGCTGTCCACAACGCCGCGCGCAACACTGCCGATGTGATCGCCAAACCCTTCATCCGGATCGCTCTCCATCTGCCGGCCGATGCGTGCCCCTTATACCATATCGCTCGTCGTCGGAGGCGGCCGTGGCCGCGCGGCTATTCGTACTGGATCATCACTTCGTGGACGGACCAGTGGAGTCTGTCGTGTCGTCCGGTCTGGACGATCTTGACGTGTCGGGCCGAAAGCGGCTTGGGCAGCAGGACGACGGTCAGGGCGTTGGAGGGCTTGCCGGCGGCGACGGGTTTGCCCCAATCGCGCCCGTCGGGGGAGGCGTAGATCTCGTAGCCGCGCGGGAAATCCTCGGCCGATCTGCTCGTGTCGAGGATCAGCCCGCGAACGACGCGATGGCGGCCGAGGTCGATCGCCAGCCAGTCGCCCGGCTTCATCGGGCGCCCGGTCGACCAGCGGGTGTCGCGCTGTCCGTCGACGGCCCGCCGCGCCTGGTCGGCGGCGACGGACGCGGAGGCGATGAGCTGGACGGGCGTCGCGCCTGGCGCTTCTCGGCCGGCACACGTCAGGCAGATGTTTCGCATCAGCTCGAACGCCGTCTGCGGGCTGTAGCCGTAGACGGTGTAGGACGGGCAGCCGACCAGGGCGGTGGTGATGTCCTCTCGGCTGAGGTAGACGGCCGGCCTGTCGTCGACGAGGACGGTTTTGAGGTTGGCCTGGGTGAGGTTGCCCAGAAGCGTGCGGGTGCGGCGGCGGTAGCGGGCCCTGGTGATCTCGAAGCCCTTCACGCCGAACAGCGGGGCCGTGTGGGCCAGCCGGCGCACGGCACGGCGGCCGAACAGGCCGATCAGCATCGCCTCGGCCGACTCGTAGAAGGCGCGGCTGCCCCCGGCGGCGTCGATCACGAGGGTTCCGCCGTCGATCAGCCAGCTCTTGAGCGTCTGTCGCTCGGCCGCGGTCAGCTCGAGCCTCCCCGTGCCGGTCATCACCGCCAGGGGCGCGCCGCTGCCGTGCAGGCGGACGATCGGCATCGGGCCGAGCAGGTCCACGTGCGTCTTGGCCTGGCCGGCCATCAGGCGTCGGAACCGCTCAAAGGCCAGCGGTTCGGGGTCGTAGTTGCCCGAATGGGCCAGTCGCGCGAGCTTCACTGCGCGGGCGGAGGCGCGTTTGGGGCGGTCCGGCCAGAGCGACGTGCCGCGGAACCGCAGCCCGCCGGGAGCCAACGCCGTCTTGTCGTTCGTGTACGCCACCACGTTGACCGCCGCCTGGAAGGCGTCAGATTCCGACACGTGCCGCATCGCCTGCCACGCCGAAGCGACGTCCGTGTCCGTGTGGATCGCCAGCGGGCGGGCCCCGTTGGAGACCTCGAAGAACTTCACGTCGCCCGTCAGCCTGGAATAGGCCGAGTGGATCGGGTGACCGTCGCCGGCCGGCCTCAACGGGTACTTCGGGAACAGCCTGCGGTAGACCTCGCGGATGCCCTTGCGGAATCCGTCGCCCTCGCACTCGGCGATGCTGAAGATCGTCCCGCCCTGGTGGACGAAGCGGCGGATCTTGTCGAGGTCGGCGTTCGACAGGTCGATCTTCGCCGAGCCGGTCAGCACGAGGATCGGCGCGTCGTGCCACTGCTCGACGGGCGTGCGGAGGTTGACGATCTGCCAGTGGACGCCCCGCTCGAAGTTGCGGCTCATCCATCGCGTCAGGTTCGCCAGGGCCCGCGGGCGGTTGTTCCAGTCGCCGCTGAACTCGAGGCGGTTCAGCAGCACGGGCCGGCGGCCCCGCAGGAGGAACAGCAGCGCGTAGGCCGTCATCGTCGCCGGCCCGCCGGAGTGGGCCCCGCCGGGCTTCGACCACGAACCGTCCTTCTCCTGCCGCCGGATCAGCTCCGTCGCCCCGCCGCGGTACCAGTCGTAGCTGCCGAGGAACTTCAGCCCCGTCGCCAGCCCCACGCGCTCGATGCCGTACAGCGTGTAGTAAAGGTGGTCCTTCTGGGCGAAGACGTCGCGGGGGCGTTTGGCGACCCACGCGAGGGCCCGTTCGGCCTCGAGGAACCGGGCGTTGCCCCGGCACTCGACGAACCGGGCGGCGTAGAGGTTGTCGAAGCAGACGTAGACGCTCGCCAGCCCCGCCAGCGTCATCGGCGTCGAGGAGTGCTTCGATCCGGCGTCGTAGCCCCACCCGCCGTCGGGCAACTGGTGCCTCCGCCAGTACGCCAGCGACTGCTGCCAGAAACCCACCGGCACCTCCAGGTAGTGTACCGCCCCCATCCACGCGCCCAGCAGGCCGTACTGGCTGTTCGACTGGTCCGGCCGCTTCGGGGGCGTCCTGCCCGCCGCGGTGTAGCCAAACCCGCCGTCGCGGCTGAGGGAGCGGACGAGCATGCTGACGTCCTTGCGGAGCAGCTCGCGGTACTTCGTGTCGTACCGCACGGCCACCGCGTAGGCCAGCGCGCGGAAGGCCAGCCCGTACGTCGCGTCGGTCTTCGTCCGCTCGAGGAAGCGCATCGTGGGGGCCATCGGCCCGTCGGTCGGTCGGACGCCGCTCTCCAGCAGGGCATACGCGCAGATCGCCGTCGGGCCGACCGTCCACGGCTTCTGCGTGTGGGCGTCCTGCTTTTTCCAGCTCCCGTCCTTCTGCCGGCGGGACCAGAGGAACTTCACGCCGCGCGCGATGGCGCGTTCGACGGCCCGGTCGGAGAACTCCTGCCCCGCCGCCTCGCCGGCCGCGATGCCCGCCACCCCCAGCAGCATCCACACAACGGCCCCGCGCGGGCCGCGCCTGTCCGTCCGTCCGTCACTACGCATCATCCCTTCCAGTATACACCCGCCCCTCCACGGCGGCGAGCGGCTCCCGTCCAGCATCAGGCAGCCCCGGTAGGGGCGACCGTGAAGTTCCTCGCCGCGCGTGCGGCCTCAGTGGGGGGCAACAGATTCAGCGCGTGGTTGCGTCGTGGGACGCGAAAACAGGGACAGGCACCTGCGCTGCGCTTCGGAGCCAGCCCCCGTTTTCGCGGCGGCGAGATGCTCCGGGCTCACTCGGCGGCGAGGCGGCGGTCGTGGATGACCCGGGCGATGGTCGTCTCGCGCCGGGCCCTGGCGGAGGAGAAGAACCGCTCGAGGCCCTTGCGGTCGCCGAGGTCGACCAGGTCGCGAAGCTGCATCAGCGCCTCGTCGAACTCGTCGATGGCGGCCAGGACCTGCCCGCGGTTGGTCAGGAAGATGTCCCGCCACATCTCCGGGTCGCCGCTGGCCAGGCGGGTCGCGTCGCGGAAGCCGGTGGCCGACACGTCCAGGTCCGCGCGGGCGGGCAGGCGCATCAGCAGGCTGGCCAGCGCGTGGGGCAGGTGGCTGACGCGCGCGACGGCGCGGTCGTGGCGGGCGGGACTCATGCGGACCGTCCGCATCCCCATCCGCCGCCACAGCCGCTCGACGCGCGCGGTGACGCGGGCAGGCGTCTTCGCCGTCGGCGTGAGGATGCAGGTGGCTCCCGCGAACAGGTCCGCCCGCGCGAAGGCCACGCCCTTCTGCTCGCTGCCGGCCATCGGATGGCTGCCGACGAACCGATCGTGCCCCAGCCGCCGCCGCGCCGCGCGAACCACGCCGGACTTCGTCGAGCCGACGTCCGTGACGATCGCCCCGCCGGAGAGCACCGGCCCGATCGCCCGCATGTGCAGTTCGAAGGCCCCCACGGGCGTGGCGAGGATCACCAGGTCGGTCTGCCCGACGGCCTCGGCGGCGTCGAAGTGCGCCGTGTCGATCGCGCCCGCCGCCATCGCCGCGTCCAGGCTGCTCTGCCGCCGGCCGACCCCCGCGACGCGGATCTGCGGGTCGTGGGCCTTCAGCGCCAGCCCGGCCGAGCCGCCCAGCAGCCCCACCCCGACGATCGTCACGTGTTGTAGCCTGTCTCTGCTCATCCTGGAATCGGCCAAGGTATGCCAAAGGCCGTCGGTCCGCAAGTCCCCTCGGGCCGGCGGGGGGGGCGATTGGCATCCGGCAGGGCGGGGCGTATAATACGCGTCTTCTTCGCAAACCCGCGCGGTGGGGGGGCAGGCGGGAGAGGTAAGGAAAACGATGAGCTCGCTGGCAGCGCTTCAGGATCACTTTGCACGGAACGTGGTGTTCAAGATGGTCGTCCGCCTGGCCGGCGGGACCGGGCCGCTGGCGGCGGTCCTCTCGGCGATCGCGGAGGCCGGGGCGCACGTCGGGGAGGTCGACTTCGCCGAGGTCCGCGACGGGGCGATGGTCTACGACCTTCAGGTCTTCGCGGCCAGCGACGAGCAGATGGGCGAGGTTCGCGCTGCCGCCGAGGCGGTGGACGGGGCGACGGTCCAGGTCGTCGTGGACCTGGCGATGGAGACACACCGCGGCGGGGCCTGCGAGATGCGCTCGCGAACGCCGATCCGCACCAACACCGACCTTCGGATCGTCTACACGCCGGGCGTCGCGCGCGTCTGCCGGGCCATCCAGGCCGACATCGCCAAGGCCCGCGAGCTGACCAACCTCGCCAACAAGGTCGCGATCGTCACGAACGGGACGGCGATCCTGGGCCTCGGCGACATCGGGCCGGTCGCGGGCCTGCCGGTGATGGAGGGCAAGGCGGCGATCTTCTGGGAGTTCGCGGGCATCTCCGCCGAGCCGATCCTCATCGACACGCACGACCCGGGCGTGTTCATAGAGGTCTGCGAGAGAATCGCCTGCACGTTCGGCGCGATCCAGATCGAAGACGTGGCGGCCCCCGAGTGCTTCGAGATCACCCGCGAGCTGGACGGGCGGCTGGGCATACCGGTCTTCCACGACGATCAGCACGGCACGGCGACGATCGTGCTGGCGGGGCTGTACAGCGCGCTGAAGAACACGGGCAAGCGAATCGAGCAGATGACGTGCGCGATCAGCGGGGCGGGCGCGGCCGGGACGGCCATCACCGACCTGCTGACCCGCGCCGGGGCGCCCGACGTGGTGCTCTGCGACTCGCGCGGCGTGCTCTACCGCGGGCGCGAGGAGAACATGAACCCCGAAAAGGCCGCCCTCGCCGAGCGCACCAACCGCGACAATGTCCGGGGCACGCTGGCCGACGCGATGGCCGGCAGAGAGCTGTTCATCGGCGTCAGCCGGCCCGACCTCGTCAGCCGGGAGATGGTCCGCTCGATGGCGCCCGACCCGATCGTCTTCGCCCTGGCCAACCCCGTCAGCGAGATCACCGTCGCCGAGGCCCGCGAGGCCGGCGCGGCCGTGGCGGCCGACGGGCGAATGATGAACAACGCCCTCGCGTACCCGGGTATCTTCCGCGGCGCGCTCGACGCGGCGGCCAGTTCGATCACCATGGAGATGCTGATGGCCGCGGCGAAGGCCCTTGCCGACGCCGTGCCGGAGGGCGGCTTCCTGCCGGAGATGATGGATCCCGCCACCCACCGCGCCGTCGCCGATGCGGTGAGCGGCGCGGCGAGGAAGTAGGCGGCAGGCGCCGCGGCCGTGAGGTGATGCCGGCTGCCGCCGAATGCCGAATGCCGCCTGCCGAATGCCGGTCCGGCGGTGGCCGACGATGCACGAGGGAGATGAACAGATGAGAGCGTTGGTCGTCTACGGCGGATGGGAAGGTCACGAGCCGGGGCCGGTGGCGGAGATCCTCGCCGCCGCCCTGCGCCACAGCGGCGCCGACGTGCAGATGTCCGACACGCTGGACTGCTTCAGCGACCTGGCCCCGCTGCGGGAGCTGGACCTGATCGTCCCGATCTGGACGATGGGCGAGATCGGGCCCGAGCAGTGCAAGTCGCTGTGCGGCGCGGTGGCCGAAGGCGTCGGCATCGCCGGCGTCCACGGCGGGATGGGTGATGCGTTCCGCAACGCCACCGAGTACCAGTTCATGGTCGGCGGGCAGTGGGTGGCCCATCCGGGCAACATCCTCGACTACCGCGTGCACATCGTCGACCACGCCGACCCGATCACCGCCGACCTGGACCACTTCGACGTCCGCAGCGAGCAGTACTACATGCACGTCGACCCGGCCAATCACGTGCTGGCCACCACCACCTTCGAGCACAACGGCTGCACCATGCCCGTGGTCTGGAAGAAGACGTACGGCAAGGGGCGGGTGTTCTACTGTTCGCTCGGGCACGTGGCGAGCGACTTCGACACGCCGGAAGTGCTCACGATCGTCACTCGCGGCATGCTCTGGGCGGCCGAGGGACGGACGTTGGCGTCGTAGTCCGGCCCCGGGCGCCGAGCCGACTGGCCGATCGGGCCAAGGCGCTCGGATTCCGCGAAGCCGCAAGCGGCCGCGCGGGGGGGGAGGAAACGGGTTGGCGCCCGCCGAATCGGTGGTATAATCGGCCGGCGGAGGAGGAGTCTCACCCGAGAGCCTGTCGGTACCATGCTGCGCCGCCGGTGTGCTCAGCCCGCGATTCGTCAAGCAACGGAGGAGTTCCGATGGCACGATGTTCCGCTCCGGGTGTGATGTCCGTCCTGGCAAGTGCGATTCTCTTGGCTGCCGCGGCCGCAACCGCCCCGGCTGCCGGCTCGATCTCCGGTCAGGGGCAGTTCGAACTGATCGCCGGTAATCCGTCGATGGGGTACAAGGGCCTCTACGAATGGGACCTGTTCCTCAGCCCGGCGGACAACTCCACCCTCGGCCCGTCGCGCCGGCTCGGCGCGCCGCCGGGGCAGATGCCCACCGGCGACGGCTTCTACCGCATCGACGGCATGCCGGCCGGGACGTACTCCCTTTACGTCAACCAGCCCGACTTCTTCGCCTCGTCCAAGGTCGTCAACGGCGTGCGGATCGTCGACGGGCAGGAGACCCGCCTCGACGTGAATCTCGACGTGGACTACTCGACGTACTTCCGCGACGGCGGGCAGTGGACGGGCTGGGACTGGGACTGGTACCAGACGTTCACCGCGGTCGGCACGAGCGTGCGGGGCGTCTCGTGGGTGATGGCCGGGGCGGGCCAGTACGGCGGCAGGACGGCGGAGGTCCGGATCCTCGAGTCCGACGGCACGGCCGATCCGCGGAGCTGGCAGCAGGTGGGCTACGCGACCGACGGCTCGCTGGCGTCCGACTCCGACGAGTGGGTCCGGTGGGCCAGCGGCGAGGTGCCGATGACGCCCGGCAAGCAGTATGCCGTCAACATCCACATCGACGGCGGGATGGCGATCTACAAGCGCAACAAGGACGCCCAGAGCTACCAGGGCGGCGAGGCGTGGGACCAGAACGGCAACCGGCCGGGCTTCGACCTGAACATCACCGTGTTCGCCGATCGCGACACGATGGTGACGCACACGACGAAGTCGTCGGGCCCCGGCCGATACGACGGCGGGCTGTTTGACTCGCGGTGGGGGCAGAGCTTCGTGGCCACGGGGACGGGCCTGGCGGCGGTCGATCTGTTCGCCGCCGGCGGAAGCCCGGATCTGGACCTGACGTGGACCGTCCGCGAAGGCGGGCCCGGCGGGGCACAGATCGGGTCGGCGAAGACCACGCGCGGGGCGTTCTTCGCCTCGAGCACCAAGCTGGGCGGCGTCAGCTACGACGACGGCCAGGTCCCCCTGACGCCCGGGGAGGTCTATTACGTCGAGGCGTTCAGCCCGGGCGGCTTCGTGCCGTACCTCCGCGAGCCGTGGGAGAGAGACGACGACGGGCAGGCCTTCCGCAACGGCTCGCCGACGGCCGAGGACCTCTCGATGACGATCGTCGAGTTCGGCCGGTCGCCCGACCCGATCGTGCGGATCGACTGGGGTTCGCGGTGGAAGTACCTCGACGACGGCTCGAACCAGGGCTCGGCCTGGCGGGAGCGGGATTTCGACGACGGCGACTGGCGGGAGGGGAGGGCGCAGCTCGGCTACGGCGACGGCGACGAGCAGACGCAGATCAGCTACGGCGGCGACTCCAGCAACAAGCACATCACCGCCTACTTCCGCAAGTGGTTCACCGTCCCGGAGGCCGACGACGTGGTGGGGCTGGTCCTCGAGCTGCTCCGTGACGACGGGGCGGTCATCTACCTCAACGGGCAGGGGGCCCGCCGCAGCAACATGCCCGGCGGCGCGATCGGCTACCGCACGACCGCCGACGAGACCGTCGTCACCGCCGAGGAGCACCTGACCCACACGATCGACCTCGACCCGGAGCTGCTGGTCGACGGGCTGAACCTGCTGGCCGTCGAAGTCCATCAGATCAGCCCCACCAGCTCCGACGTCAGCTTCGACCTCGAGCTGACCGCCATGATGGTGCCCGAGCCGGCCTCACTGTGTCTGCTCGCCGCCGCCGGTGCGCTGCTGCTGCGGCGAAGGCGGTAAGCTCGATTCCATGAGGCAGACCGGTGGGTGCCACGGCCGCGGTGTGTGCGGCCGTGTCTTTCGGACGGCGAAGAGCACGGCCGCTGAGATCCGCGGGCGTGGCACGCCCCAGCCGTGCTTCCGGGGATCACCCGCCCCAGGCGCCGATGAGCACGAGGCCGGCGGCGATCAGCAGCGTGCCTGCCAGTCGGACGAACAGGCCCTTCTCGCGGTAGATCGCGAACGCCGCCACCACGCCGAGGACGATGCTGAACTGCCGAAGCGCCACGACGTAGCTGGCCCGGCGGGCGAGCTGGTAGGCCCACAGGACGAGCCAGTACGCGCCGAAGTTCAGCACGCCCGCGACGACCGCCGGCCGCCACGCGATCGGCCGGCCGGGCCGGTCACGGCCGACGGGGAAGAGCTTCACGAGGGCAACGTACGTGACGTAGGAGCCGAGAAAGAAGAAGTACCCGTACCTCGCCGCCGTCGCCGCGCCGGGCGTGACGGCCTCGGCGGCGAGCTTGTCCAGCAGCGTGTAGCCGACCGTCCCCATCGCCGTGAGGGCCATCCACGCGACGCCCCGATTGAGGTACCGCCGCAGCCGGACGTCGCCGAACGCGTGAAGCGGCGCGAGAAAGCACCCGCCCACCACCAGCACGAGCCCCGCCCAGCCGAGCGGCGAGGGCATCCGCCCGCGGAGCACGTCGGCGGCGGCGATCAGCAGCACAGGCAGCGACCGCGCGACGGGGTAGACGACGGTGAAATCCGACGAGCCGTACGCGCGGGCCAGCGCGTAGTAGTACGCGCCGCAGCACGCGCCCGACCCGGCCACGCAGAGCCACGCCCTCCCCGTCAGGCTGCGGGCCAGCAGTTCGCTGACGGTTGCCGGCACGAGCCCGGCCGCCGCGGCGACCAGCAGCATCCGGGCGACGAATCGCATCCGCGCCGCGCCGGCGTGGCCCCGAATCATCAGGTTCCATCCCGCGTGCATCGTGCAGGAGGCCAGAATCAGCGTGACGGCGATGGGATTCACGAATCACTCGGAAAAGGGGACAGGCTACTTTTCTCTCGGTTGTGGGGCTCTGGGACCGAAAAAGGGGACAGGCACCTGCGCTCCCGTGCTTCGCGGCGGTGCCGCTACGCCGTGGCAGGTCGCTTCGGAGCCAGTCCCCTTTTTCTACGTGGGCTGGAGGCGGAGCCATTTCAGGTTCATCACGCCTTCTCCCGTTTCTCGGGTGGGCCTGACGCCCGAAAAAGGGGACAGGCTACTTTTCTTCGGTTGTGGGGCTCTGGTTTGCTGTCGGGGCAGCAAAAGGGGACAGGCACCTGCGCTCCCGTGCTTCGCGGCGGTGCCGCTACGCCGTGGCAGGTCGCTTCGGAGCCAGTCCCCTTTTTCTACCTGGGCTGGAGCCGGAGCCATTTCAGGTTCATCACGCCTTCTCCCGTTTCTCGGGTGGGCCTGCGGGTCGGCCTGACCGGGCCGGGCTTGCCGTCGATCCTGCGGAAGTGCGTCATGGTGGCCCGGGAATCGGGCACGGCGAAGGTGATCTCGCCCTTCGCTTCCGCGGCGAGCGTCTTCTGCTCGATCGTCATCAGGTCGAGCTGCACGACCCGCCACTTGCCGGCGGGCAGCTTCGCCCGGATGCCGCGGGCCGCCCGGTTGGTCCCGAGGACGTACTCGCGTCCGGCCTCGGCGAGCACGCGGCTGCTGTCGGGCGCGCCGCGAAAGATGCTCTCGTTCGGCCGGGCCGGCTTCATCTGCCAGAACGCCACGTGCCGGTCGACATAGTCGCGCAGGGCACCGAGATTGTCGGCCGCGCGATGAGCCCCCCCGTCGAAGCCGCCCCAGAAGTACTGCCCCTTCTTGCTCGCCGGCTTCTGCCCCGTCGTCGGGTACCCGCCGCCGAGAAACGTGCCGAAGCAGCCCTCGATCACGTCGGCCTCGCTGAAGCGGTCGCCCTTGCCTTCGTAGGCGTTCTCGTCGTTGCAGACGGGCTTCGTGCCGCCGCGCCCGTGGTTGTCCGCGGCCGCGTCGGCGGCACGGTCCAGCTTCTTCAGCTTCCACTGGATGATCGCGTGATCGTGCCACGTGCCGTTGAGCGACGCATCCCAGTTGCCCGAGTTGCCGTGGACGGACACGGGCGTGGGGTAGGGCAGCGCGGCGCGGAGGATGCGCCCGGCGGCGACGATCTCGGCGGGCTTGTAGGACGGCCTCTTGATATTCCACTCGTTGCAGAGGCAGAACCAGACGTTGGCGTAGGCGCCGTACCGGGCGGCGAGGTAGCGAAGCCACGCTCCCGGATCGCCCTTCAGTGTCGAGCGGATCTCCCGCGTGTCCGGGCCGCACACGATCAGGTCGCAGATCACGTCCGCCTCGAAGCCGGCCCGGACGGCGAGGTCGGCCCGCCGATGAAACCACGCCGGATTCGGGCGGAGGGAGAACCGCCCGTCCTCCGTCTGCCTGCCGGCCTCGTCGAGGAACGGCTTGAGCTTCGGGTCCGGGTACCGCCCCCCGCCAAGGGCGAAGCGGAGCTTCTTGAAGTACTTCGCGTTGGCGCGGACGTCGGCGGCCGGGTCGACCCCCGAGGCGCCCTTGTCGTTGCGCCGGCTGAGGAACGTGTAGTGCGTGATGCCGGTGACGTACGGGTGCGAGCCGTCCGACCGCCCGTACCACCGCCGGCCGGCGATCCAGAAGCCCGGATGCCTTGACGGCGTGCAGAGGACTTCGACGCCCTCCTTCTGTCCGCGAAGTTGCGGCCGATCCGACTCGGTTCGTACGACCCGCCACCGCCCTGCGCGCGTCGGGCAGAAGCGGACCTTGAACACCCCGCCGGACGAGCCGCCCTTCCCGTCGCCGTCCCAGAAGCCCAACACCCGCACGCTCGGCTTGCCCGACTCGTGCCGCCACGTCATCGCCAGCTTCACGTCGCGCGCCGGCGTTTCGGCGGGCCCGAGCTTCGGCCCGGCCAGGGCGATCTCCACAACGTGGTACAGCGGCACGCTGTTCGGCTGGGCCCCGTCGGCGCTCCCCGCCGCCAGCGCCGCCACGACGGCCAGGCTCACACCTGCGCAATTGCTGTCGTTCATCTGCACGTCCTCCCTGCTCACCACGATATGCCGCCGGAGCGCCAACAGGAAAGGTCCACACACCCAGCCGTGCCAGACCTTCCGCCGCGCCGAAGCGTGCGAGCGTGGCACGCGTCATCGCGAGCCGGGCGCCTCACTGGCTCGGGCGGAACCAGAAGGACCGCCAGTATGCCTGGTCGGTCTTGTAGGGATCGATGCGCCGTCGGGTGGGGTCGGCGTCGGGCGGCAGGATGCCATATCGCTTCATCTCGCGGATGTAGTGCTCGTTGGGGCGGAAGTTCGGCATGTCGAAGCGGGTGGCCTGATCCAGCGAGGCCTTTCGGGCCTGGATGTCGGCCAGCAGCCTGCGGTAGTCCGGATCGTCCGTCGATCGGAAGACGGCCGGCACGGAGACCGTTCCGGCGGGGGCGCCTTTGCCCCCAGCGGGCCCGTCCTCTCGGAGCAGTTGCCTGGCCTCGACGGCGGGGTTGCCTCTGCGAGCGAAGGGGTCGGTCATGGGCGTCTTTCTCGAGGCGGCGGGGGCCTTGGCGGCCAGGGCGGCCCGGCCCTTGCAGAGCCCCCATCCCCCGGCGGCCTCGCTCAGCGGTGCCAGCAGCAGCGGCGACCGATCGGGCTCGGTCAGGTTATGCAGCAGGTCGTTGGGATACTTGAAGCGGGCCCCGCCCTTCCGGTCGCGGGCGTGATGGCACCCGGTGCAGCGACGCCCCACGGTGCGCGCGTCCACGCGCGCGGCGACCATCCCACAGCCGAGCGAAGCATACGTGCCCGGATACTGCGAGCCCGACTCGATCCACAGGCGGATCTTCAGCAGCTCCAGCTTCGAGAGCTTCAGCTTCTCGTGCCCGGCCTTGGTGCGTGTGGATCGAACGGCCGGGTCGATCAGCGCCAGCAGCCGGCTGGCCGACGTGCCGATCGACCGCGGCGGGCGGTTGCCGTCGGCGTCTCGCCCGTGGGCGATCAGCCCGCGCGACATGAGGGCGTAGTAGCTGTGGGAGTAGATCGGCCCGCGGGCGCCGACCAGCGGCAGGTCGCGCGGCGGGCGCTGCTTGTAGCCGTGGCATCGGACGCAGTGGCGGTCGAGGATCGGCTGGATGTCGCGCGGGAAGTCGAACACGTCCGGGACGCCCTCGATCGGGCGGATCCGGCTCGGCCGGCGGCGCGTGGCCAGCAGCCCGCCACGGAAGCGGGCCGTGTCGCTGCGCCTCTCGTGGCAGCCCGAGCAGCTGATCGTTTCGCCCGGCATGACCGTCACGAAGCTCTGCATCCGCTTGACCGACAGCCCACGCTCGTCCAGGGCGACGAAGAACAGCGACCGCAGCGCCGGCAGCTCCATATAGGCCGAACCGTCCGCCTCGACCGGCACGGTGCCCAGAACGCGAGGCAGGGTGAACGACCCGCCGAGCGTGATCGGCTCCATCGTGCCGCTGAAGTTGACCGGCTTCGGCAGCGTCTCGAGCACGAGCAGCTTCTTGATATCGCCTTTCTCCACGCCGCGCATATTGCGCCCGTGTGTGACGTCGGCGAGGATCATCCGGCCGGTCGGTTCGTCGTAGTTGACGCGGCCGGCAAGGACGGGCTCTCTGGGTCGGCTGCGGAGGGGTCGCGGCTCGTGGGCAAGCATCCCGCCTTCGGCGGCGCGATGGATCACCTCGGTCCGCCCGTCGGCGTCGATCAGGAGGAGGCGTTCGTTCTCGGCGGCGAGGAAGAGGTCCTCCGCCAGCGGGTAGGGGTCGCGGTAGTTGCTGCCGCGCCCGATATAGGCGACGGATCGGCGGTCGTCGGGCCCGCCATCGGGATTGATCACGCCCAGCCGCCCGGCGTGCTCCTTGCGCCCGTGCCCGGGCGAGAAGACGCTGATCGCCTTGTTCGTGCCCGGGATCGACTTGGCGTCCAGCAGAACCGTGCCCGGGTGCATGTTGCCGAAGTAGACCATCACGTTCGTGCCGTCCGGGTTGAACGTCCAGAGGTGGTGGTACCTGACGCGGCTGCGGTCGACGTACTCCCATCGCATGTAGAGCACTCGGCCTTCGGGCATCATCCAGGGGGTGTTGTCCTGCTCGACGTTGCACGAGACGGGGCGGACGTCGCTGCCGTCGGGGCCGCACCGGTAGAGGATGGCGACCTGCGTGAACCAGCACTGGACGAAGCGGTTGCACCGGGACGAGCAGAACATCAGGTCGCCGTCGGGCAGGTAGATCGGCTCGATCTCGTCGGAGGCGTCCCGCGTGATCTGGCGCAGGTTCCTGCCGTCGACGCCGATCTCGTACAGGTGGAAGTAGCGCGTGCCCGCCTTGCGGTAGGAGAAGAGGATCTTCCTGCCGTCATAGTGCACCTGCGGGTCGCGGACGGACCCGCCGCGGTCGGCCAGGATGTCGGTGACCTTGCCCGTGCGAAGCTCCAGCCTGCGGAGCCACCCGCCGGGCCGGCCGTACTGCATGTTGTTGTGGCCGCGCGAATGGTGCCCGAAGTTGGCGTACCAGTGGCCGTCGCGGCCGGTGGATCGAACGGCGAAGATGATCTGCTCACAGCCGGCGTCGAGGGCCCGCCGCACGAGCGGGCCCGCCTCGGCCGCCGCGCCGATCGCCGTGGCGCAGGCCAGGACGACCGCCGCCCACCGAGCCTTCCTCGCCCGCCAACTTGCGTCGGACCGCATGGCCGTCCTCCGATCTGCTCGCCATGGCACAGAGGCACAGAGCCGCCGGCGTCGGGGGCTCCGTGCCTCTGCCATTTCACTTCGCACGGCTCCGGGCCGCGCCGGGTATCCGCTCTGTCGGGCCGCTTACAGCGAGTTCAGGTACTCGACCAACTGGTCGATCTGCTCGGGCGACAGGTGGCTGGTCTTGCCGTGCTTGTCCTTCTTGTTGTGCGTGGTGAGCACTTCGCGGAGCGTCTTGGCCGCCCCGTCGTGCAGGTAGGGGCCGGTCCGCCACAGCTCGATCAGCATCGGCGTGTCGAACTCGTCGGCCCGGTCGAGCTTGCCTCGTGTCCCCACGTCGTACATCTTCAGGTCCGTGTAGAGCGGGGCGGGGTGGCACATGGCGCAGCCGGCCTTCTCGGAGTCGAAGATCGCCTTGCCCTTCTTCGCCTTGGCCGACAGCTTGCCGCCGACGAGGTAGGGGCTCTCTTCGGGCTGCATGGCGCGGAGATAGGCGCGGACGGCGTCGACCTCGGCGGTCTCCGGCTCGCGGAAGAGGATGAACCGAAAGCCCGCCAGCGAGGCGACGGACATGCTCGCGCGCACCCCGCGGCTCATCGACGGCGGGGTCTTGTACGACAGCAGCAGCGGGCGGGTGTTCTTGGGATTCCCGATCCCGTCGTTCAGCAGGTCCCAGTTCAGCCCGTCGGCCCGGCCCTCGGGGTGGCAGGTGGCGCAGCTGAGCCAGTGCTGGAAGGAGAAGGTCCCGTCGTGGAAGATCTCCTCGCCGCGCCGGACGTCGTCCGCCTTCGGCTGCGTGCCGACGGCGATCGAGGCGGTGACCTTCTCGTTGGTCGGGTCGACCATGAGCACCTGCCCGGTGAAATAGCTGGCCACGGCGATCTTCTTGCCGTCGGGCGAAAGGGAGATGCCTCGCGGACCGCTCGAGCCGATCAGCTTGGCGCGGATCAGCAGCCCCGCGCCGTACAGGGCGGCCAGGTCGTTGGCCAGCAGGGCGCGCTTGGACGGGTCCTTCTTGACCTCGCCCCAGATCGCCGACAGGTGCCTCGGGCTCCGCGGGTCGGCGGGCTTGTCCTTCGGCAGGTCCTTGCCCGCCATCAGCAGGTGGAGGTTCTCCAGGTCGATCCGCGCGATCTGGTGGACGCCGGACAGCGTGATCCACAACGTCTTGCCGTCCTTGGTAATCGCCAAGCCCCACGGGTCGGACGCGCCTTCGGTCAGGCGGTCCAGCAGGACCGTGGCGTACAACTCCCGCTTCGACATGTCGATGACGCTCATCGCGTTCGTGTTGATCCACCCGCGATCCAGCTGCGTCGTCGGCAGCGTGAACCGCCCCAGCGCGTGCGAGGCGTACGCCCACTTGCCGTCGGCGGAAATGACCACGCCGCGAACCTGCATCGAGCCGCTCGGCAGCTTGATGTCCTTGACCTTGGTCAGCGACTTCAGGTCGATGACGCTGATGCAGGCCGACTGCGTGGCCTCCGTCGCGTCGCCCAGAGGCAGCAGGTTCGCCACCAGGGCGACCGACTCGTCCGGCGCGACCGCAATGGAGCGCGGCTCGTTCAGGACGGCGATCCGCTTCTTCTCCTTGCCGCTGCCCATATCGACCGCCGAGACGCTGCTGATGCCGCTGTTGCCCACCAGCAGGAGCTTGGCCTTCGCCGCCACCGCCACCGCCGCCGGCCGCGGGCCCACCTTGAATCGACGGGCCACCTTCCCGCCCGCCGCGTCCACCTCGGCCACCGTGCCGGCGCCGATCTCCGTCACGTACAGCTTGTCCGCCCAGGCCACCGCGCAGGGCTTGCCCTGGAGCTTGATCTCCTTCTGAATCTTGCCCCCGCCAACGTCGACGATCGCCACCGCGCCCGCCGTGTAGTCGCTCGCCGCCACCAGCTTGCCGTCCGGAGAAAACGCCACGTCATAGATCGACCGGTAGGGCGCACCCGCCGCCGGCCCGGCCACCACCAGGGCCGTCACCGTCGCCAGCGCCGCCGCCCGCGTCATCCTCGTCATCCGATCACGGCTGTTCTGCATCGCTCTAAACCTTTCTCAGCAACGTCCGATTGGACTGCGGAATCCTCGATTCCCGGAAACCCGACAGATGATAACCGAACCCGCTCACCTTGTCAGGCAATCTTTTTAACCAGCCGCCGACCCGGTCGGGTTTCGCGGCACGAGGGGGTTTTTTCCGCCCCGCCGAACAGGCAAAGACAGGCACCGGCGCCGCAGCGCGGCGAGGGTGCCGCTGCCCCTCTTCGGCCCAGCCCGGCCGACCGATTCACCCCCGCCGCGCGTCGATGATCCGATTGACGACGAGTTGGCGGAACTCGGGCGACAGGGCGGCGAAGTACGCCGTGAAGCCCGTCACGCGAACGACAAGGTCCGGGTGTTTCGACGGGTCCGCGTGGGCCTCGAGGACCTTCTCGGCGTCGATCACGTTGATGTTGAACAGCGTCCCGCCCTCCTCGAAGTGCGTCTCGATCAGGGCGGCGATCTTCTCGACGCCGCCCTGATCGCTCGTCAGGCCCGGATCCAGCTCGAGCTGGATCGGGGCCGTGTTGCCCCAGCCCGGCTGGATCGACGCGACCGCCCGCGACATCGCCGTCGGCGCCGCGTCGGTCCGGAAGCCGGGATCGGGATTGGCCCCGTGGCTGATCGGCTCGCCGGCCCGCCGCCCGTTCGGCGTGGCGCCGACGGCCTGGCCCAGCTTGATCGTCGCCGACCAGGAGAACCAGCCGGGCATCAGGTTCCGCCCGCCCGGCGTGGGGGAGGCCTTCACCAGTTCGGTGAACTTCCGCGAGACGCGCACCGCCCACTCGTCGCCGATCGACCCGCCCCGGCCGTAGCGCCCGACGCCCTGGAGCATCCGCCTCGCGCGCTCGCCGCCGGGGCCGGCGTAGTTGCCCCGCAGGTGCCCGGCCAGCTCGTCCCAGCCCATCGCCCCTTCGCGCTCGATCCGCTGCTCGAGCGCCGCGAACGAGTCGGCCACCGTCGCCAGGCCCGACCCGTCCACGCACAGGTTGTACAGCTCCAACCCGCCGTCGGCGGCGTCGAGCCCCTTCTCGATCGGGCCGTGACAGAGCAGGTTCAGCATCAGCTCGGGCGAGATCCGCCCGTGGTGGTCGAGGTGCCAGTCGATCCCCGCCGCCGTGCAGGCCACGGCCCGGCGGAGGTGGTGCTCGAACAGCACCCACAGCCTCGCGACCGACGGTCGGCCCTCGCCGTCGAGCATCTCCCACAACGCCACCTCGAAGACCCTCGCGACGTTGATCTTCACCGTGTCGTTCATCGTGTATTCGCGCCCGGGGACGGCCATCCAGTGGCAGCCGATCGCGATCCGTTGCCGGGCCAGCTCGGCCGAGTAGCCGTTGCGCATGAAGCCCTCGGTCAGCGCCTTGTCCCCGCTGAAGCGAGGCCAGCCCTTGCGGTCCTCGAACAGGTGGCGGACGCCCTTGTGCAGCAGGCGGCAATCCAGCCCGTCGTGCACGCGAATCGTCAGGTTCACCGGGACGCCCAGCCGATGGGCCGCCTCGAGGATCAGGAAGGACATCCGGCTGGTCTGGTCTCGGCCGTCGCGGTCCGGGCCGGCGATCTGGTGGTAGTGCGTCCCGTGAAGCAGCAGGCAGGCGACCAGGAAGATTGCCCTCTCCTCGTCGATCCGCCCGGCGGCCAGGTCGCGCTCGTAGTACGGGCGGAGGATCTCGTCGAGCTGGCAGCCGGCCCCGTCGCGGTTCAGCGCCCGGCTGGCCATGCCGAACCACGCGATCCACTGGCAGGCCTCGTGCAGCGTTCGCGGGGGGTTGTCGACGAGCCACTCGTTGACCTCGGCCAGCTCGTGCAGGTCGGCAGCCGGCTCGGGGCTCGTCTGGTCCCGCTCGGCCTGACGGATCGCGGCGACGTGACGGCGGATCCAGCTCTGCACGCCGAGGATCGTGTCCTCCTCGGCCTGGTAGAACTCGGCCTTGTCGGGCCCGTGCCGTCGGCGGCAGCGGCGGACCTTCTCCAGCAGCCCGCCCCAGCCGAGCTCGAGTCCGATGAGGTAATCGCCGCCGAAGTGCGTGTCCGCGCCGATGCCCGACGTGATGTTGTACAGCTCCTGCTCGGCCTTCAGATGCGGGTAGTCGTGCTCGGCCGGCCAGCGGTCGCCCATCTCGAACCGCAGCCGCGACAGGAAGACCACGCACCGCCCCGCCAGCGCGTCCAGCGGATCCACGTAGACCGGATAGGCCTCCATCATCGACCGGAAGCTGCCCCCCCACGCCTTCGCGCCGTAGAACGAGCCGTCGGGGCGGCCGGGCGCGGGGCGCCACTCGAAGCCCTCCGGCGCGACGACCGTGCCGTAGTCGTCCTCGTCCATCGACCCGTACCGATCGATCTTCGCCCGGGTCTGCTCGAGCTTCTTCGCCACCAGCAGCTCGATCCGGCGATCGAGCGTCAGGTCTGTCGTCGTCGTGTTGGCCATCGGTTCATACCAGGTCAGGTTGGAGGTTAGAGGTGAGAGGTTGGAGTGGGAGATCCGCGTGGGGGGCTGTGGGCGAGTGCCGGATGATCCTCATGCGCTTGCCTCTTTCCTGCCGACGGTCACCTCTTGGTTGGTTTGCCTTTCTCCAGGGCCTTGTCGATCGCGCGGAGCATTGCGCTGCATTCATTGTACTCGCCGACCAGCTCGCGGAACCGCTCGTCTGTCAGGTATTCCTTCCTGTAAGCCACCAGCAGGTGGTGCTGCGTCTCGCGGATCTCACCGAGGGACCGGGAGATGCATTCCTGGTAGATCCTCAAGTGCTTGTTGTTGAAACCCTCGGCGAGGTTGGCGGGAGCGGAATTCGAAGATCGGCGAACCTGAGATCCCAACTCGTACATCTCGTGCTTCGGAAAGGTCAGCGACAGGTCATGCACGCGAAGGTGCAAGTCCACAAGCCGCCGATACACCCTCAGATCTCCTACTCTCGATATCTTCGCCATTCACGCTCTCCCCGGATCGGCGCCGGCCGCCGCCGGTGCGCTCGACGTTCGCCTCCGCCACTCTCACCTCTAACCTCTCACCTCTGACCTTCTTCCCCCGGCGCACGAACAGCAATGCCTCGCCGTCTCGCCTCGACGGCGAGGAGCCGCATTCGCTGCCGGCTCGGCGGCTCGGCCGCGCCGGCGCGGTAGGTCATACCGAGGCTTTCGTACTTGCCCGTGCCCAACGGATGGTAGGGCAGCAGCTCGTAGTAGAGCAGGTTGGGCATCTCGGCGATGCGGTCGGCGATGCGGCCGATCTCTTCGGGCGTGTCGTTGACCCCACCGACGACGGGCGTGCGGACGATCACGTCGACCGCCTCGCCGCCGAGGCGGCGAACGTTGTCCAGCACCCGGGCGTTGTCGGCGCCGGTCCATTCGGCGTGCAGGGCGGCGTCGGCGGCCTTGACGTCCAGCATCACCAGGTCCACCACCGGCAGCACCGACTCGACGTGCTCCCACGGCCAGGCCAGGTTCGTCTCGACGGCCGTGTGAATGCCCTCGCCCTTGCACAGCGCGAGAACCTCGCCGGTGAAGGCCCGCTGGAAGAGTGGCTCGCCGCCCGAGACGGTCACGCCCCCGCCGGAGTTGCGGTAGTAGTTGCGATCCCGGGCGACCTCGTCGGCGACCTCGCGGGCGGTCATCTCGCGTCCGACGAGCACGAGCGAGTCCGCGTAGCACCCGGCCGCGCACGCGCCGCAGGCGACGCAGCGGTCGCGGAGGAACCGCTTGCTGCCGTTGGCCGCCACGTGGGCCCCGCGCGGGCAGGCGGCCAGGCAGGCCCCGCAGCCGATGCACTTGTTCGGATGCACCTGGATCTGCGGACGGGCCTCGAGTGTCTCGGGATTGTGGCACCACCGGCAGCGGAGGTTGCAGCCCTTCAGGAACACGGTCGTCCGGATGCCCGGCCCGTCGTGGATGGAGAATCGCTGGATGTCGGTGACGATGCCTCTCACTGCTCGCTCGCCGGGAGGTCTGTCGCCCGGGCGCGAAAACGGAGGCGGGCACCTCCGCTCCGCTGCGGAGCCGGTCCCGGTTTTCGCTGAGGGCGGTACTCAGTTGTCGTGGGTCATTATACAATGGGTCGGCGCGATTCAGCGTGGTGAGGCAGCGATGATTCCGACCCCGGAGCGTCGGCGATCGAACCGTTTGTGGAGCGCGGCCGCGGCGGTCGCGGTGGGCGGGCTGTGCGCCGCCGCGTCGCTGCTGCTGGTGAGTTCGCTGCCGGCCAGGGCGGCGCTGCTGTGCGCCTCGGCGGCCCTGGGGGCGGGCGCTTGGTGGTTCGGGACGCGGGTCTGGCGTCGGCGCGTGAAGCTGCTGGCCGAGCCGTTCCCGCCCGAGTGGGACCACGTGCTCGCCACGCGGGTGGCGTTCTACACCCAACTGTCCGACGACGAGAAGAGCCGCTTCCGCTCGATGGTGCGGATCTTCCTGGCCGAGACGCCCATCTACGGCGTCACGTGCGAGCTGGACGAGACGACGCGGCTGCTGACGGCCGCCAGCGCGGTCATCCCGGTCTTCGGCCTGCCCGGGTGGGAGTACGGCATGCTGCGGGAGGTCCTGATCTACCCGCACCGGTTCGACTCGTCCTTCCGCAGCCACGCCCGCCAGCCGGCCAGCACGCTCGGCCTGGTCGGCGACACCGGCGGGCCGTTCAACGGCGTGCTGATCCTCTCGAAGCCGGACCTGCATCGCGGCTTCGAGGTCCACGGCGACCGCCACAACGTGGGCATCCACGAGTTCGCCCACTTGGTGGACAAGGGCGACGGGGACATTGACGGCGTCCCGGCCGGGCTGCCGCGCGAGTGCCTTCGGCCCTGGCTGGACCTCGTCCGCCGCGAGCTGATCCGCAAGAGAACCGGCCGGGCCAGGCTGCCGGCCTATGCCTACACAAACGAGCAGGAGTTCCTGGCCGTCGCGACGGAGTGCTTCTTCGAGTCGCCCGAGAAGCTCGCCGAAAGCCATCCGGAGCTGTACGAGATGCTCGAGCGGAGCTTCCGCCAGGACACCCGCGCCCGCTTTGCCGGCGTGGCCAAGCGCATCTTCGGTCCCCTGACCCGCCGCATCGGCCGAAACGCCCCCTGCCCCTGCGGCAGCGGAAAGAAGTACAAGAAGTGCTGCCTGCACAAGCGCCGCGCGTCGCCGTAGGCCAGGCCGTCTGACCGCGGAAGGCGCGGAGGACGCGGCTTCGCCCGCAACCAAATGCCGAATGCCGGGTGCCACG
>Ga0180437_10003140_pt1 | contig 25004 bp, 16 predicted proteins | sample SS_ome_4_FD_132410 | JGI IMG/M metagenome (GOLD analysis project Ga0180437, IMG submission 132410) | Hypersaline lake sediment archaeal communities from the Salton Sea, California, USA - SS_3_D_1 metaG | ecosystem: Environmental > Aquatic > Non-marine Saline and Alkaline > Hypersaline >... | reverse complement strand
CGGTCCTCGGCGCCGGTCACGTCGCCGACGACGGCCAGGGCCCGCCGGCCGGCCTCCTCCACGCGGGCGACCGTCTCGGCGGCTTCGACGACGTCGAGGACAGCCACGTCGCAGCCGATGGCTGCCAGCTCGGCCGCGATGCCTGCGCCGATGCCCTTGGCGGCGCCGGTGATCAACGCGACGCGGTAAGATTCCATGGAAACGCCTCCATATGTCCTTGCATTTGGCCGGCGGGTCTGAGATTATGTTCCTCGCGACCCGTGCTGTCAAACTCGTTCGCCGCGTGGCGGGCCGAAGTTGACCCAACCGTTGCGGCCTCGAGTTGGGCGAACGTGCCGGTCGCCCCGAAGGCCGCCGCTCGGCGCACGTCTGGGCCGTCGGGTCGAACAGAAGCTCGAGACAGCCGCCTCAACCGGCAACAGAGGCCGAACATGCAATGGAGCAAAGTTCCGCATATCAGCCCCCGCAGAAGGGCGCAACAGACTAGACCGTATGGGCGATTCTCGCAATAAGCACAGAGCCACCACTTGGCCGAAAAGCCCGAAAACTGAGAATTCTGGACCGTTTTTGTAGCGTCACGTCGAGGTCGGGCCGATAGACTATGTAGGATTCACCAGGCCCGCTTGGCGCCGACGGGATGGGAAAGAGAGTCCATGGGAAAGAACCTGTCGACATTCGCGATCGCCCAGATGCTGCACGTGGATCCCGGGTCGGTCGCCAACTGGATCGATCAGGGCCTTCTGAACGCCCACCGCACGCCCGGCGGCCACCGCCGGGTCGCCAGCGAGGATCTCGTCAGATTCCTCCGCGAGCACAAGATGCCCATCCCGGCCGAGCTGAATGCCGCGCCGTCCCGCGTGCTGATTGTTGACGACGAGCAGGCCGTCACGCAACTGATCGCCCGCGCCGTCCGCGCCGCGATGCCCGAGTGCGAGGTCGTCGAGGCCCACGACGGCTTCAAGGCGGGCACGATCATCGCCACGCTCAAGCCCGACGTGGTCGTCCTCGACCTGCGGATGCCCGGCATGGACGGCTACGAGGTCTGCCGCCTGATCAAGAGCCAGGACGAGACCAAGCACGCCGAGGTCGTCGCCATCACCGCCTACCCCTCGCCGGAGACCGAGAAGCAGATCCTCGGCTGCGGCGCCCGCGTCTGCCTGCCCAAGCCGCTGGACATGGACTCCCTGCTCAGCCAGGTCAAGGCGGCGCTGTAAGGCCCGAGGGGATCCTGCCGCCCGCCGCGTCCGCCAGGGCGCCTCAATCGGCGGCGCATGGGGGTCTTTGTCGAAGGGCACGGTCCGCCGGCCCCGGCAGAGGTTTCGCGGCTCGCGCCGCCGGCCGGGACGTGCCGCCCTTCGGGCTCCCAAAGCGGGAACGGCTGCTCCTCCACGCCGGAGTCAGTCCTCCAGCACCATCAGCTCGATCTTGCGGAACTCGAGGGGATGGCTCTCGGACTGGAGGGAGATCGATCCGCCGGTGAGCATCTTCTTTGCCCCGGCGGCCATCATCGCCTTGGCGTCCCTGTCCCGCTCGTCGAGCTGCGGGTCGGTGTAGACCAGCACGGTCTTGCCCTCGACGATGTGCTTGATCGTGTTGCCGCGCGCCTCGACCTCCACCGTCACCCACCGGTCGCCCCGGCAGGTGTCCGAGCTGGAGTTGATCACGTGCCGCGTGATCAGCTTGCCGTCCATCACGACGTTCGTGCCCGGCGTGCAGAGGTTGCCCGTCGGCCGCTTGCCCTTCTCGCGCCCGCCCAAAAGCTGCACCTCGATCGACACGGGGAAGTTCTGGTCCTTCCGCATGCTCTCGGGTGACTGGCCGTGAATCATGAAGCCGCTGTTGCGCCACGCCCAGCCCGCGCCGCCCTTGACCTGCTCGCCGGTGAACCGATACTCCGCCCGCAGCCGATAGTTCGAGAACGGCTTCTCGTAGAACAGGTGTCCGAACTTGCCGCCGAACTTCTCGTACTTGTCGTACGAGACCTTCAGCACGCCGTCGACGACGCGGAACGTGTTGCCGAAGTTGTCGCCCAGCTTGTGCCCGGTGATCTTGACCTTCCAGCCGGTCAGGTCCTTGCCGTTGAAAAGCTGGATCCACTTGCCCTTGGCCGGCGTGGCTGCCGCCTTGGCGCCGATCCGCCCGGCGACCCACCGGATGCCGTTGCCCAGAAGCTGCCTGTGCCCCGGATTCGTCCACGCCTTCGCGTCGTGCCCGCCCTGGTAGCCGAAGACCCTCGCGCCGCCGTAGGTGTGCACCCACGCGATCGCCTTGTCGCTCTTGGGATGGTCGCACGTGAGAAGCACGTGGATGTCCTTCGTGAACGTCTGCTTGTTGTACGTCTCGTCCTGGATCTCGAAGTCCTTCAGGCCCTTCGTGATCGGGTGCTTCGTGTCGGCGACGTGCATCTTGAGCAGGGCGTGCCCCGTGCCGGACCGGCCGATCTCCTTGCCGCCTCTCTTGCCCGCCCTCATCCAGAACTTGCAGCCGGCGATCTTCTCGAACTCGGGCCAGTTCTGGCAGTTGGCCAGCGCGTGGTGCCAGACGACCAGTCCCGTGCCCTTCTCGAGCAGCTTGAGGAAGTTGGCCTTCTGCTTGTCGGTGATCCCGCTGGAGAGGTTGTACATGAGGATCGCGTCGTACTTGAACTTCGCGATGTCGTCGAAGACCGTGTAGGGCTGGCCCTTCCAGACCTCGCACCGGATGTCGTCGTGCCCGCCCCAGGCCTTCTCGAAGCTCTTCTGATCATACCCGTGCCCGCCGACGAGGATGACGACCCGGACGGGCCCCGCCTTCGGCTCCGCTTCGGCGGCGCCGAGGTCGGCGGACGTGAGGCCTGCAACGCTCGCCGCGAGCGCGAGGAGGACTGCGATTGCGGTTGTCTTGTGCATGAGAAACTCCTTGTGGAAAGCCGCCCCAACAGGCGGTGAGCCGCCATTGTCTCGCGAAGGCGGGCCTTCGGCAAGGATAGATTCGCCCCCCGGGCGGGAATCGGTGCCCACCTGTCACAACGGCCTGACATACCCGGCGGTCACCGCTGTCCAAACGCGTCGATGATGCTGCCGACGAAGGCCTTGTGCCCGGCCGGCGCGTTCTCGTGCCAGTTGCTCAGGTAGTCCTTGAACCGATCGGCCCGGTCCGGCTTGGCGGCGTTCAGGAAGCCGACGGCCTCCCACCGCGACGGATCGGCCTCGAGGGCGGCCAGCAGGTGGCGAGCGACCACGCCGATCCGGCCGCCGGCGGCGCCCTTGCTCAGGGCGGCCTCGTTCTGCTTGTACCAGTCGGCCAGCGTCGCCCCGGTCGGCAGCTCCGGCCATGCCTTCTGCCGCTGCTCCGCATGCGCCCGCAGGGCCGGAATGTGCTTCCGCCAGGCCGAGCTGGGCGGCGTCCGCTTCCAGGCCTCGGCCATCTGCTTGACGGCGTAGACGGCCGCGGCCTCGCCGAGCGCGTCGGCGAACCAGCGGTTCCTGCGGGACTCCTCCTCGTGGTAGTCCGTGAGGATTCGGCAGAACTGTCGGGCGAACTGATCGGCCAGCTTGTCCCAGTCGCCGCCGGCCCAGTCGAGCTTGACGACGATCTCCCCTCCCCGGCCTCTGCGATGGAGCGTGATCGGGCCGGTCGTGCTCCGCCGGACGAGGATCGTCTCGAGCTGCCTGCTCGGCAGATGCGCCCACAACTGCCCGGCGGCGGACAGCAGGACCCGTTCCATGTCCTTCGTGCCCGCCTGCCCCCAGTCGTCGCGGGCGACCTGGATGTTCAGTTGGCGCCCGCGGACCGCCTCGCCCACCGCGACGGCCTTGGCCCCCGCGGCCGGGCTCGCGGCGCTCCGAAGCCGCGCCATGTCGGAGCTCATCCTGCGGACCAGGGCCGTCAGATCGGCAATCTGCTTTTCCAGCGCCCCCAGGCGCTGCGTCATGTTCCGGTTCAGCTCGCGGACCTCGCGCTCGGTTCTTCGGATCGTGTTGGGCACCGTCTGACCTGTCGAAACCGCCGCGAAACAGGCCAGCAGGGCAGCGCCAAACCAGGCGGACGTTGTCTTCATCATCTGAGGGCTCCTTTACCGGATCGTCATACCGCCAAGCCGTCTCGCCGCCCCCTGCCGCCGCGCAGCGGCGACCCGCGGCCGCGGAGACGGACGCGGCCGGACACTGTGCATAAGATCGGCAAAACCGCTACCGCGCGGCCAGCAATGCCGCGCGCCGATCCCGGGCAGGCACCGGTCGGGCCCGACGCGCGTGACGATCTGCGGGCGGTCCGGCGAGGAGCTGCCGGGCGTCCGCTATAGCTCGAACGCCGTCCTGTCGAACTCCGTCAGGAACTCGCACCCGCTCTCGCCGACGAGCACGATGTCCTCGACCCGCAGGTAGTATTCGCCGCTGTGCCAGAGCTTCGGCTCCAGCGCCATCACCATTCCGGCGCGAAGCGTCTGGCCGCAGTCGGGGTTGATCCACGGGTCCTCGTGCACGTCGATGCCGATGCAGTGGCCCAACACGCCGTTGGGCAGCCGCGCCCGCAGGTAGTCTCCGTAGCCGAACCGGTCGATCGTCTTCTCCAGCGCCGGGAACAGCTCGCTCAGCTTCATCCCTCCGTCGCGCATCCGGGCCACGGTCTCCAGCACGCCTTGCTGGAGGGCCTCGTACGCCCCGCGGATCGACTCGCCGGGGTCGCCGAAGTAGAGGCTCCTGCCGAAATCCGAGCAGTAGCCGTCCTTCACGAAGCCGAAGTCGAAGGCGATGGACACGTCGGCGGTCAGCGGCTCGTCGCGGGGATAGACGAACGGCTCGTCGGACGGCTCCGTGCCGGACTTCGTGAAGATCACCGCCGGCGGGAACGAAACGCCGTCGGCGCCCAGCCGCCTGCCCGCCTGCTCGATCTCCGCCTCGGTCTCGCCCTGCGTGGCGCCTTCGGTGATCTGGCCCGCGACCGCCTCCAGCACCTTGCCCGTCAGCCCCGCGACCCGCCGCAGACGCTCGATCTCCTCGGCGTCCTTGATCATCCGCAGCCGGTCCGTCAGCCCCTTCGCGTCGCGGGGCTCGGCGGCGCCGGACATGCCTGCGAGGGCCTCGCCCACGCACGCGTCGGCGCGCTGCCCCAGCGCGGCCGTACCGGCCTCCGCGCCGAGTTCGCGCAAGACGTCGCGTATCAGTGTGCCCGGGCCCGCCTTTTCGCCCAGGACTCGGACGTCGTCGATCCAGGTCTGCCCGGCCTGATCGGCACGGGCGGATGCCAGAACGAGCACGGGCGAGCCCTGTCGGGGCACGAAGAGGCTGCCCTCGAAGCCGTCCGCCTCCGCCTCGGCCCGCCAGTCGAGCGACAGGCCGCTGAGATACTGCAAGTCGGCAGACGGCCCGTACGCCACGAGATCGAGCCCGCGCCGCGCCATCTGCTCCTGGAGGCCGCTCAACCGCCGCCGATAGTCCATCCGTCGCACCTCCGGGCCGAAGGAATCGGCCGCCCGCCGATCCCGCATCGTCGCCAATCGCATTTTACCGTCTCGCCGCGGCCGAGCGTAGGGTTGTCAGGGCCTCGGCCCGCGATAGAATCGCACGCAAGGAGTCCGGCCGCGTTGTCCCCGGCCCAGACGGTGCCCATGTCCGCAGCCAAATCCATAGCATTACTGACGGGGGCCGCCGCGGTGCTGGGCGCCGCCGCGGCGCCGTGCCCGGGCCGGCCGCGCGAGCTGATCGTGTGGGGGGCGGCGGGCAATGTGGGGCTCAAGGCGGCCTTCCGGCGATTCGAGGCCGAGCACCCCGGCTGGAGCGTGGTCACCTCCTCCGGGGCGGGCACGGGGCACATGGACCCGCAGAAGCTGCTGTGCGGCATCGCGGGGGGCAGCCCGCCGGACCTGCTGGTCCAGGGGCGATTCTCCATCAGCGAACTCGTCGTCCGCGGCGCGTTCGTGCCGCTGGACGACTGGGTCCGCCAGTCGATGGAGCAGGAGGCGCTGGCCCGCGAGGCCGCGACGGCCTTCGAGGCCGGCGACCGCCGGGCCGCCGCCGCCGCGCTGGGCTCGCTCATCTCCGGCCTCGATGCCGTCGGCCCCAGCCGGCAGCTCGAGATCGCACGGGCCCTGGCCGCCTCTGCGGCCGCCGGGCCGGTCGGCGCGGCGGCCGTCGAACAGGCCCGAACGCTCGCCGTGCTCTGCCAGGGCATCGACCGGCGCGAGTTCTACGCCGCCTGCTGGGACGAGGCCTCCTGCGGGCAGGGGGCGGGCAGGCGGGTCTACGGCATCCCCAACGGGGCCGACTCCCGCGCCCTGTACTACAACGAGGACCTGCTGGAGCGGGCGGGCCTGGTCGACGGGAGCGGCAAGGCCCGGCCGCCGGCGGACTGGGACGAGCTGGCCGAGTTCGCCGTCAAGCTCACCGAGCGCGACGCGCAGGGCAAGATCACCTGCCTCGGCTTCGCCCCGAACTACGGCAACAGTTGGCTGTACATCTACGGCTGGCTGAACGGGGGCCGGTTCATGTCCGCCGACGGCCGCCGCTGCACGCTGGACGATCCGCGGATCGTCGAGGCGCTGGCCTACATGGTGAAGGTCTACGACGCCCTCGGCGGGATCGAGCAGGTCGAGTCGTTCCAGAGCACCTTCCAGGGCGCCGAACTGGACCCGTTCTTGTCCGACAAGGTCGCGATGAAGATCGACGGCAACTGGTTTCTGAACACCATCGCCCACTACCGCCCGAAGATGCGTTTCCGCGTCGTGCCCGCCCCGGCCCCGAAGGGCAAGCCCACGCTGACCTGGGCGGGCGGGTTCTCGTGGGCGATCCCCGCCGAGGCGCGGCACCCGCGGATCGCCTTCGAGCTGATCCGCTTCCTGACGACCGACCGGATATGGGAGTTCCAGAACACCGTCTTCGCCCGGGCCGCCGCGGGCAGGGGGGGCAGCTTCATCCCAAACATGGCGCCGATGCCCCACGTCAACCGGATGCTGTTCACCAGGCTGATCCAGCCGAGCCCGGATGTCTCCGATCGCGTCAAGCGCAGCGTCCTGCTGTTCACCGACCTGATGAAGCTCGCCAAGTACCGCCCCGTCACCCCGGTGGGCCACCTGCTGTGGCACGAGCACGTGCGGGCCTACGAGCGGGCCGTCCGCCACGCCGCCACGCCCGAAGCCGCCCTGGCCGACGGACAGCACAAGGTCCAGCGCCAACTCGATCCGATCATCCGCAAGACCGTCTACCCGCCGGTCAACTGGGCCTGGCCGATCGGGGCGATCGCGTCGCTGGCCGCCATCGGCGCGGCGGGGATCTACCTGCTTCGCGGGCGCCGGAACCTGCTGCGGCAGATGGCGGCCCCCGAGGCGCGGGCGGGCTACCTGTTCATCACGCCCTGGCTGGTGGGCTTCGTCGCGCTGACCGCCGGGCCCATCCTGCTGTCGATCGTCTACAGCTTCTGCCGGTACGACGTGCTCCATCCGCCCGAGTTCGTCGGGCTGGCCAACTACCGCACGCTGCTGGCCGACGACCCGCTGTTCTGGCGGTCGTTGGCCAACACCGCCTTCATGATGCTCGGCGTGCCGGTCGGCATGGCCGTCGGGCTGGGCATCGCGATGCTGCTGAACGCGAAGGTCCGCGGCATGCAGGTCTACCGGACGATCTTCTACCTGCCCGCCATTGTGCCCGCCGTCGCGTCGGCGATCCTGTGGATCTGGGTGCTGAACCCCGAGATCGGGCTGGTCAACTCCACCCTCCGCCTGCTGGGCGTCAGCGACCCGCCGAAGTGGCTCCAGAGCCCCGACTGGTGGACCGGCTCGAAGACCGCGATTATCCTCATGGGCCTCTGGTCCGCCGGGGCGGGAATGATCATCTGGCTGGGCGGGCTGAAGGGCATCCCGAGGCAGCTCTACGAGGCGGCCGAGATCGACGGGGCCTCCACCTGGCGGAAGTTCCGCCACGTCACCCTGCCCATGCTCACGCCCTACATCTTCTTCAACCTGGTGATGGGCATCATCGGCACGCTACAGATCTTCACCCAGGCGTTCATCATGACCAGCGCCGGGCCGCACGACTCGACGCTGTTCTACGCCTACTACCTGTTCAACAACGCGTTTCGCTATTTCAAGATGGGCTACGCCTCCGCGATGGCGTGGATCCTCTTCCTGATCATCCTCGTGCTGACGCTGATCCAGATGAAGCTCGCGCGGCGATGGGTGCACTACGAGGTCGATTGAGTTGGTGAGGGCGGCCTGGGCGATATTCCGTGTGGCGATCCTGCTAGCCGAGCTGACCGTGCTGGCGCTGATCGTCGTCGGCGTGGCCGTCGGGCGCTTCGACCGGGCCGGCGGGCTGCTCGCCTACGTGCTGGGGGGGCTGTTGGCGCTGTCGGTGGCCGTCGTGGCCGCCCTGCCCGAAAAGGCCGTCGGGCGGATCCTCGTCCACGGCGGGCTGCTGGTCGGGTGCGTGGTCTTCTCCTTTCCGTTCGTCTGGCTGGCGAGCACTAGCTTCAAGTACCGCGAGGAGATCGGCGTCTACCCGCCGAAGTGGCTGCCCTCCGTGCCCGGGCGGATCACGCGCTCGCCCTATGTCAGCGACGAGCGAATCGAGCCCGTCCGCCGACCGTCCGACGTCGAGGAGGGCCGATGGCGGCGGCTCTGGCCCGCGCTGGCCGACGCCCTGTGGCGCCGCGGACGCGAGATGCTCGGCGACGGGCGGGCCGACCGGCTGCCCCGCGCCGACCTCGAGCCCGCCCTCGTCAGGGGGCTCTGGCACGCGACGTGGCGGTCCGTGCCGCGCCACGTGTGGGCCCAGAGCGACGCGAGGATCGTCGAGGCCGTCGTCGGACGCCTCGACGCCACGCGCGTCGACGACGTCTGGGACTCGATCCACTACGCCGTCGAGCTGCGCGACGTGACGGTCACGGACACGGGCCTGGTCCAGCACGCCCTCGGCCCGCCCGGCAGCACGTTGGCGCGGTGGCGCGGCGGCAGCGGCGAGGCCGTGACGCTCAGCCCGCCCGCCCGGCCGGGCACCGTGCCGTCACGAACCGTCGCATACGACTTCGCCCGGTCACCGACCCTGTCGATCGCCGCCGAGATGCCTCTGCCCATCGACGCCGGCGGGCTGCTCAGCATCACCCTGCCGATCCGGCAGGACCGATCCTGGCACGGAATGAAGGTCGCCGTGGAGATCGGCGGCCGGCGGTACGTGCCCGCCGACGACTTCTACCTCGGCAGCCGGAGGTGGCAGGAGATCACCTTCCAGCTCGCCGACAAGTCCGAGCGCGACGAGCGGAACATGGGGATCTGGCCGCTCGTGGAGGCGGGCTCGGCCGGCGCGTTCGACCGGCCGGGCCGGTTCCGACTGACGATCGAGCTCGAGCGAGCCTCGCCGTGGTCGGCCGGGTGGCGGAAGTACACCGACAACTACCGCACGGCCGCCCTCGTCACCGAGCACCGCTGGCGGTACGTGGCCAACAGCTTCTACCTGGTGGTGATGAACGTCGTCTGCCAGATCCTCTCTTGCAGCCTGGTGGCGTACGCGTTCGCGCGGCTGCGGTTTCCGGGGCGGAGTGCGCTGTTCACGCTGATGCTGGCGACGATGATGCTGCCTCCCCAGGTGACGATGATCCCGGTGTTCGGCATCTTCCGGCGGCTGGGGTGGTACAACACGCTGAAGGCGCTGTGGGTGCCCTCGATGTTCGGCAGCGCGTTTTTCATCTTCATGCTGCGGCAGTTCATGCGGGGCATTCCGCGGGAGCTGGAGGACGCGGCCAAGATCGACGGGTGCGGCTTCTTCGGCGTCTGGTGGCGGATCATCCTGCCCCTGATGAAGCCTGCCCTCGCCGCCGTGGCCATCTTCACCTTCATGGGCACCTGGAACAACTTCATGGGCCCGCTGATCTACCTCAACGACCAGCGCCTGTACCCGCTGGCCCTCGGCCTGTTCGACTTCCGCACGCAGCACGGGGGCGACTACGGCCTCCTGATGGCCGCCAGCACACTGGTCACGCTCCCCGTCATCGCCGTCTTCTTCCTCGCACAGAAGTACTTCATCCAGGGCGTCACGCTGACGGGGATGAAGGCCTGAGAGCAAGACGGGGGCTGGACCCCCCGTTCATCCCCGGATTCTCAGACGGGCCATGTAGATCGCCGTTATGGTTCTGCCCCGGGCGTCCTTCTCATGTGAGGAATACCACGACATGATCGCTTCGGTCGGACTCAGCGCGACGAAGCCCGGATACGAGCAGTCGCCCCCGCTGGGCAGTTCGGCGAACTCCGCCAGGGCGTCGTTCTTCAGCCAGCACATGGACATCTTCGGCCCGCGGCCGCCGATGGATTTGCGTCCCCCAACGACGATTCGATTGCCCCATCGGGCGATCAAAGGCCCTCCGACGTAGCGGTCGAGTTCCTTTCGCTGCCATTGCGTATAGGGTGGTTTGGAGCGAAGCAGTTGCGACGTCGCACTTCCCCGGCGGGCGATCGCGACGATCGCTCCGTCCGGCTGGAAGAGGAACGCCGTTTCGTCACCGGCGATCTCCTGAAAGACGGCGCGTTTGCGCCAGATCAGGCCATCCTCGCTTTCCAGCATCAGCGACTCAACGTTACGGCCTTCACGCCGTCCGGTGATCTGGAATCCGATCTTCCTTCGCCCGCACAAGTACGCTTTGCCGCCGAAGGTTGCCGCGCGCCAGATGTAATGGCCGAACGTGCCGTCCAGCATGACGGGGCTCTTCCAGTGCTCGCCGTCCTTCGACCATGCGGCATAGCCCAAGTGTTTGTTCAAGTCGTACTGGTCCCGAGGCAAGCTCGTCTTGCCGCTGTACCAGGTTCCGGTATAGACGAATAGCTTGTCTTTGAAGACCAGGAAGTGCGGGTCGCGGGTGTCGCGGTGTTTGACGCTGAACCGATGGACCTGCCTCCAGGTCTTCGTGTCGTCACTGGACAGGATGAGGATCGAAGCCGTCGGGTGCACCATGTGCCCGTCCGGGCAACTGCGAAACGTCAGGTAGTACTTGTCCTTGAATTGGACCAGATCCGTGAAAGCGTTGTGCTTGCCGTTGTGGAATACGCGTCGAATATCGGTCACCTCGACTTCAGGGCATTCCGCGAAGCCTCTCGTGCTCAAGCAGGCAACCAGCAGGGCGCCCAGCACGAAAGCGGCATGAGGAAGGGCTCGAACAATGGTGAAGCGATCATTGGCATCACGGGTCATCAAGCCGACATCTCCCAGATCGCGCCGCGCCCACGCCCGTCGTGGGCCTTCTCGATGATTCTACTGCGCTCCCGGTCGTCGGCAAGCTCCTTCCGGACGCTGTCGAGCAGGCACTTGCCTGCCGGCGGGCCGTGATGCTGTCGGCACCCGGCTTTGGACATTGGCGGCCCGTCGTCGCTACAATCGGGCGGAGGAACGGACGACGAGGGCCTCGCGCCGTGCTGAGCAGAGCGGAACATCTCATCGTGTGGCTGTGCCTGCCGGCGGCTGTGGTGCGGGCGGGGCAGCCGGCGCTGACGGTGGCCGACCCGGCGCCCCCGAAGGTGCATCCGCTGCCGGCGCCGGCGGCGGTCGAGGCGCGGGCGCATCGGCGGGTGACGGTCTTCGCGAAGCCTCGCCCGCTGGCGGCAGGGGCGGCGGTGAGCGACTGGGCGACGTTCCTGGGGCCGACGCACAACGCCATCTCGCCCGAGACGAAGCTGCTGAAGGACTTTGGCGCGGCGCCCGGTGGGGCGGGCGGGCCTGCGCTGCTGTGGCAGATGGTCAAGGGCGAGGGCTATGCCGCGCCGGCCGTGATGGGCGAGCGCGTCGTCGCGTTCCATCGGCTGGGCACCCGCGAGATTGTCGAGTGCCTCCACGCAGAAAGCGGCTCGCTGTATTGGGAGTTCCGCTACCGGACGACGTACAGGGACCGGTTCGGCTACAACGGCGGGCCGCGCGCCACGCCCGCGATCGCCGGCGGGCGGGTGTACACCTATGGCGCACAGGCGAAGCTGCACTGCCTCGACCTGCGGACGGGCCATCTGTACTGGAAGCGCGACGTGGCGAGGGAGTTCGACATGCTCCCGAGCTTCTTCGGGGCCGGCTGCTCGCCGCTGGTCGAGGGCGGGCTGGTGATCCTGAACATCGGCGGCCGCGTGGGCGGGCGCGGCGGCCCTGGCGTGGTCGCCTTCGACGCCGGGACGGGCCGGCTGGTCTGGGGCGCCGAGAAGCAGTGGGGGGCGGGCTATGCGAGCCCGGTGCCCGCGACGATCCACGGGCGGCGCGTGGTGTTCATCTTCGCCGGCGGGTGGAGCGACCCGCCGACGGGGGGGCTGATCTGCCTGAACCCGCGGACGGGGGCGACGCACTTCCGTTTTCCCTTCCGCGCCCGCCGCGTCGCGTCGGTGAACGCCTCCTCGCCGGTCGTGGTGGGCGATCGGGTGTTCATCTCGAGCTACTACGACTTCTCCGGCGTCATGCTGAAGGTGGGCGCGGACATGTCGGCGGCGGAAATGTACCGCACGAGGGACTTCGGCTCGCACTGGATGACGCCGATCGTCCGGGGGGGCCACCTGTACGGCTTCTCCGACGCGACGCTGACGTGCCTGGACCTCGAGACGGGCAAGGAACTCTGGAGCCACAAGCCGCCGCGCGAGCTGCCTCCCGGCGCGAAGGCCCCACGCCCGAAAGGCCGGCTCGGGCGGGCCAGCATGCTCGGCGTCGACGGCGCGTTCCTCTGCCTCGGCGAGACGGGCGAGCTGTGCTGGATGGACCTGACGCCGAAGGGGATGAAGATCACCGCCCGCGCGAAGCTGTTCGACGCGCGGCAGACGTGGGCCTGCCCCGTCCTGTCGCGAGGCCTGCTCTACATCTGCCAGAACGAGCCCGACAAGCCCGCCGGCCGGCCCCCGCGGCTGCTCTGCTACGACCTCCGCGGCGGCCCGTGAGGTCGCCGACAAGCCCTTCAATGATCCGGGAGACGCGATGGCACAGCGAATGACACGACGAGAGGTGATGCGGCGGCTGGGCCTGGCGGGGGCGGCCGCCCTGTCGCTCCGCGGGCCGCGGGCGGACGCCGCGGCTGCACCGGCTGAACCGGCGAGGGGCGGGAGGCCCAACATCGTGATTATCCTGGCCGACGACCTCGGCTGGGCGGACGTGGGCTATCACGGCAGCGAGATCAAGACGCCGAACATCGACCGGATCGCGGGGGAGGGGCTCCGGCTGGAGCGGTTCTACGCCTGCCCGATCTGCTCGCCGACGCGGGCGGGCCTGATGACGGGCCGCTGGCCGCTGCGTGTGGGCATCATGCGGGCGGTGATTCCGCCGTGGCGGAAGTACGGCCTGCCGCCGGAGGAGGAGCTCCTGCCGGAGATGCTCGCGAAGGCGGGCTACGAGCGTCGGGGGTGCTTCGGCAAGTGGCACCTCGGGCACTGCCACCGGCGGTTCCACCCGATCGAGCAGGGCTTCACGCACTTCTACGGCTGCTACAACGGGGCGATCGACTACTTCACGCACGAGCGCGAGGGCGAGCTGGACTGGCACCGCGGGCACGAGCCGGCGCGGGAGAGCGGCTACACGACGACGCTGCTGGCGGGCGCGGCGGCGAGGTTCATCGCCGAGTGCCCCGCCGACAAGCCGTTTTTCGTCTACCTGCCCTTCAACGCCCCCCACACGCCGCTCCAGGCGCCGAAAAAGTACCTCGACAGATACCCGCGCCTCCAGGGCCGCCGGAAGACGTTCGCCGCCATGGTCGACTGCATGGACGAAGGCATCGGGCGGGTCCTGGCCGCGCTCGACGAGAAAGGCGTGGCCGACAACACGCTCGTGTGGTTCTTCAGCGACAACGGCGGCGGGATCGGCGCGAGCAACAAGCCGCTGCGGGGAGGCAAGCAGACGCTGTTCGAGGGGGGCATCCGCGTCCCGGCCGCCGTCCGCTGGCCCGCCGGCGGGCTGACGGGCGGGCGCAAAGTCTCCGCCGTCATGGGCTACATCGACGTGATGCCCACGCTGCGCCGCATCGTCGGCGCGGCCAGACACGCGGGCAAGCCGCTCGACGGCGTGGACGTCCATGACGCCCTGGCCGGCAGGGCCGACCCGCCCGAACGCAAGTGGTACTCCTACTGGGCGCAGGCCGGCGAGAACAACGAGCGTCTGGCCGTCATCGCCGGGGCGTGGAAGCTCGTCCGCGAGGGCCCGCCCATCCTCGCCCCGCGCCGCCCGGCGGGCAAGGCGAAGGGGGCGAAGCTCTTCCTGTTCAGGATCAACGAGGACCCCAACGAGCGGACCAACCTCGCCGAGAAGCACCCCGACGTGGTCAATGCCCTGCTCAAAGACCTCCGCACGTTCCGCGCCCTCCGGAAGAAGGATGGCCTGCCCCCCTACGGCCAGGGCCGAGAGGGCTTCGAGGCGCCCACCGACTGGACCATGCCCGCCGGCCGGAGCGGCGCTTGACGGCGGGCGGCGGGCGGGGAAAGATGGGGGCTCGCGTTTCGGCGCTTCGAGACAACGGAAGGACGATCACCCCATGAACCGACGACAGTTTCTGAGGCACACGGCGGCCGGAGCGGCGGCGATGGCCTTGCAGGCCGGCTCGGCGGGCGCGGCGGAAGGGCGGAAGCGGAAGCCGAACCTCGTCTACATCATGGCCGACGACCTCGGCTACGGGGACCTGGGCTGCTACGGGCAGAAGCAGTTCGCCACGCCGAACATCGACCGCCTGGCGGCCGAGGGGATGCGCTTCACGCAGCACTACTCCGGCAGCACGGTCTGCGCGCCGTCCCGCTGCGCGCTGATGACGGGCCTGCACACGGGCCACTGTTACGTCCGCGGCAACCGCGAGCACCAGCCGATCGGGCAGGAGCCGATCCCCGCCGAGACGGTCACGGTCGTCAAGCTGCTGAAGAAGGCCGGCTACGCGACGGGGATGTTCGGCAAGTGGGGGCTGGGGTATCCGGGCTCTCAGGGCGACCCGATGAAGCAGGGCTTCGACGAGTTCTACGGCTATAACTGCCAGCGCAACGCCCACACCTACTACCCCAAGCGCCTCTGCCACAACGACGAGATGGTCGCGCTGGACGGCAAGACGTACTCGCACGACCTGATCGCCGAGCGGGCGCTGAAGTTCATCCGGGCCAACAGGGACCGCCCGTTCTTCTGCTACCTGCCCGTTACCATCCCGCACGCGGCGATGCACGCGCCCGAGAAGTACGTCGCGCCGTTCCGGAAGAAGTTCGCCAGGTTCGAGAAGGTCATCGGCCGATACGCCGGGACGCAGTTCAACAACCCCGCCGCCGCCTTCGCGGGGATGGTCACCAAGCTCGACGAGTCCGTCGGGCAGGTGCTCGACCTGCTGAAAGAGCTGGGCCTCGACGAGAACACGCTGGTGATCTTCACGAGCGACAACGGCCCGCACCACGAGGGCGGGCACCGGCCGGACGTCTTCGACAGCAACGGGCCGCTGACCGGGCTGAAACGCTCGCTCACCGAAGGCGGCATCCGCGTGCCGATGCTCGCCCGCTGGCGGGGGAGGATCAAGGCGGGCGGGACGAGCGATCACATCTCGGCCTTCTGGGACTTCCTGCCGACGGCGTGCGAGCTGGCGGGCATCGACGCGCCGAAGGGCATCGACGGGATCAGCTACCTGCCGGCCCTGCTCGGGCGCGGCGGGGAGCAGAAGCGGCACGAGTACCTCTACTGGGAGTTCTACGCGTACGGCGGCAAGCGGGCGGCGCGGATGGGCAAGTGGAAGGCGATCCAGCGGAACCTGCGGAAGTCCGACGACGGGCCGATCCGGCTGTACGACCTGGAGGCGGACATCGGCGAGAAGACCGACCTGGCCGCCAGGCACCCGGAGATCGTCGAGCGGGCCAGGCGGATCTTCAAGGAGGCGCACACGCCGTCGGCGATCTGGCAATTCCGCCCGCCGGCCAGGAAGCCCGCCCGCTGAGGCGGCCGGGGACGATGGAAAGGAAAGCACACATGAAACGCAGAGAAGGCGCGGCATCGGCGGGCCGTGGGGTCCGGCACTCGCGCAGGGACTTTCTCAGGATCGCGGGGCTGTCCGCGGCGGCGATGGGGCTGGTGCGGCCGGCCCGAGCGGCCGGGAAGCGCCCGCCCAACTTCGTCATCGTGTTCCTCGACGATTCCGGCTGGGCGGACTTCAAGCCGTTCGGCAAGCCGCCGTACGAGACGCCCAACGTCCGGCAGCTCGCCGCCGACGGCTGCCGCTTCAACAACTTCCACGTGCCGCAGGCGGTGTGCACGGCCTCTCGCGCGGCGCTTCTGAGCGGCTGCTGTCCGGGCCGGACGAAGATGTTCGGCGCCCACGGCCCGAGGGCGAGGGGGCTGGACCCGAAGTGGAAGACGATCGGCGAGGTGCTGAAGACGCGGGGCTACGCGACGGCGGTGTTCGGCAAGTGGCACATCGGCGACCAGCCGGCGACGCGTCCGCCGGCCCGCGGGTTCGACGAGTCGTGCGGGCTGATGTACTCCAACGACATGTGGCGGTTCCATCCGGGCACGCGCCACTTCGACAAATGGCCGCTCCAGTTCTGGGACAACGGCAAGATCACCATCGAGGACGTGACGAAAGAGCACCAGACGATGCTCACCACCTGGTACGCCGAGCACGCGGTCGACTTCATCCGGCGCCACAAGGACGGGCCGTTCTTCCTCTACGTCCCCCACAGCATGCCGCACGTGCCGATCTTCTGCAGCAAGAAGTTCCGGGGCAAGTCGGGGGCGGGGCTCTACGGGGACGTGATGATGGAGATCGACTGGTCGGTCGGCCGGATCGTCGAGGCCCTGAAGTCCGCGGGCGTCGAGGACAACACGCTGGTGATCTTCAGCTCCGACAACGGGCCGTGGGTCTCCTACGGCAACCACGCGGGCAAGACGCCCTACCGCGAGGCCAAGGGGACGGGCTTCGACGGCGGGACGCGAAGCGCCTGCGTCATGAAGTTCCCCGGACGCATCCAGCCGGGCACGGCCTCGCAGAAGATGCTCTGCACGATCGACATCCTGCCGACGCTGGCCCACCTGGCCGCCGCCAAGCTGCCCGAAAACCCGATCGACGGCAAGAACGTGTGGGACCTCATCACCGGCAAGCCCGGCGCGAAAAACCCGCAGGAGTACTACCCGTTCTCCACCGGCCGGACGTTCGAGGGCGTGATCACCGGCGACGGGCGGTGGAAGCTCCACCTGCCCCATCGCTACCGCAGCCTCGTAACGGCCGGCAAGGACGGCATGCCCGGCAAGTACGAGAGCAAGCAGATCGGACTGTCGCTGTTCGACATGGTCGCCGACCCGTACGAGACGAAGAACGTCATCGCGGATCACCCCGAGGTGGCCGCGAAGCTCAAGGCCCTGGCGGATGCGCACAAGAAGAAGTTCTACGCCCGGCCCGCCAGGAAAAGGCAGACGTAGCGGCGGCGAGGGCGCCCCGGCAGGGACATGACTTCTCGCGAGAGATTCCGGCAGACGATGTCCTACGGCTCGCCGGACCGCGTGTCCTTCTTCGAGGAAGGCCTGCGCGAGGACGTGCTGGAGGCGTGGCGCCGTCAGGGCCTGCCCGCCGATGCGGACCTCGAGCGGATGTTCCGCTTCGACCGGCGCGAACGGATCGGCGTCAACATCGAGCCGCTGGGCGGCCGGAAGCGCCCGATCCGCGGCCGGGCGGACCTCCGCGAGCTGCGCCGCCGCCTCGACCCGGGCGATCCGCGGCGGCTTCCCGCCGACTGGGCCGACCGCGTCGCCGGCTGGCGCGGCCGGGAGGGTGTGCTGGAGCTGCCCCTGCACCGCGGGCTGCTGCTGACGATGGGCGTCGGCGACTGGCGGACGTTCGAGGAGGCGATCTACCTGCTCGCCGACGAGCCCGCCCTCGTGCGGGAGATCCTGGACCTGCACGCCGACCTGTCGGCGGCGATGGCGGAGCGGATCCTGCGGGAGGTGGAGGTGGACTTCGTCTCCTTCTCCGAGCCCATCGCCGGCAGCGACGGCCCGGTCGTGGCGCCGAAGACCTACGAGGAGGTCGTCCTGGCCAGCTACCGCCCCGTCCTCGACGTCGCCCGCGCCCACGGCGTCGAGACGATCGCCCTGATCAGCTACGCGAATCCGGGGCCCTTGCTGCCGGAGATCGTGCGGGCGGGGTTCAACTGCCTGTGGGCCTGCGAGGTCAACGGCGAGGCAATGGACTACCGGGAGATCCGCCGCCGCTTCGGGCGCGATCTGCGCCTGATCGGCGGGATCGACCTGGATGTCCTGCTGGCCGGCGAGGCCGCCATCCGCCGAGAGATCGAGGCGAAAGTCCCGCCGCTGTTGGCCGACGGCGGCTACATCCCGCTGGCCGACGGGCGCATCCGCGAGACCGTGCCGTTCGACAATTACTGCTGCTACCGCCGTCTCCTGGAAGCACTCGTCTAGCACGGCGGTACCGCATAAGCTCCGGCTGCGGAGAGTGAAGCCTGCGCTCGGCCGGCAGCCCACGGCCGCCCCTGACGGGGCTCTTGTGGTCAGGCGACTTGAACCCACCGCTGACGCGGTGGGCTGAGATGTGCCGCCCTCCGGGCTATCGGGCCCGTGGGCATGGCCATGGACGCTGAACACGTCCTGCCAACCGCTGATTGAGCCGAACAGCCCCGAAGCGACCGGACGCGCCCTATGCGCAGCGCGGCGATCGGGGGATAATGCCCTTCGGCAGGCATGACAGGGAGGCGGGGAGCGAACATGGCCCGACAGAGTGACAACCGGCAGATGGTGGATCGCTGGCTGATGCGGGCCTTGCCCTGTGCCCGGCTGCTCGCGTTGGCCTTCTTCGTGCTCGGGGGCATCGCGCTGGCGAAGGACAGGCCCCTTCCCTGGTTCTGGTGGTTTGCCTTCGGCACGGGGGGGTTGTACGTCGCGATGACGTTCCTCGTCTGGTGGCGAGACGTCTGGTGCTGCCCCCACTGCCAGACCTTCCTGAACGAGGACTTCGCGCGGATGCGGTTCTGCCCCCAGTGCGGCGGGCGGCTGGCCGCGCCGCGGAAGGCCGATCCCGATAAGAAGCGCGAGGGAGCCGAGTGAGCCGCCGCGCATGCGGCAGAGCTGCACGCCCTACGATCGGCACAGAGTGTATGAGAGGAGCTCACGCGTGATGAACCGCAGACAGTTCATGAAGACAGCGGGCCTGCTGGCCGGGGCGGCGGGGGTCTGGCCTGCGTTGACGTCGGGCGTCGGGGCAGGCGACGAGACCAAGGCAGGCGGCGCGGCGCGGCCGGACGTGCTGTTTGTCGCCATTGAGGACATCGCGCCGTTGATGGGCTGCTACGGGCATCCGGCCGTCAAGACGCCGAACATCGACGCCCTCGCCCGGCGCGGCGTGCTGTTCGATCGGGCCTACTGCCAGGCGGCGGTGTGCAACCCCTCTCGCGCGTCGGTGATCACGGGGCTGAGGCCGACGACGACGGGGGTGTACGGCAACGGCACGGACTGGCGGCGGCGGATTCCGGCCGGGCACAGAACGCTGCCGGAGCTGTTCCAGGCGGGCGGCTACGAGACGGCGATCTGCGGCAAGATCGTCCACCACCCGCGGTACTTCAAGGACGTCAGCGAGGAAGGCAACCGGCGCGAGGCGCGGATGTGGGACCGCAAGCTGCCCGCCCGCTCGAGAGGGGCCAAACGCCCCGCCAAAAGGCCCAAGGCGCCCCGGCCCGACTTCCTGGCGAAGGACCACTACATCGCCCGCAGCCTGCGCTGGGGCCCGACGGGCCTGGCCGACGCCGAGCAGCGGGACGGGGCGATCGCCCTCGCCGTCGCCAAGGCGCTCCGCGCCAAGCGCGGCAAGCCGCTGTTCCTGGCCGTGGGGTTCCACTCGCCCCACTACACGCTCGTCGCCCCGGACAAGTACATCGACATGTACCCGCCGGAGAAGATCGCCCTGCCGACCAGCCCGCCGGGCGACCTCGACGACGTGCCGGGCAAGTACGGCGTGTTCAACACCACCGACGACAAGTGGCTCGGCGAGGCGGAGAAACGGGAGGTCATCGCCGCCTACTACGCCTGCATCTCCTACGTCGACGCGTGCGTGGGCGTGCTCATGAAGGCCCTGAAAGACGCCGGCCGAGAGAACAGCACCATCGTCTGCCTGTGGGGCGACCACGGCATGCACCTCGGCGAGCACTTCCTGTGGCGCAAGCACACGCTGTTCGAGAACGCCGCCCGCGTGCCCTTCCTGATCGTCGCGCCCGACACGGCGAGGGTCGGCGCCGTCTGCCGGCGCCCGGTCGAGCTGGTGGACATCTACCCCACTCTGGCCGACCTGTGCGGCCTCGACGCGGGGAAGGGACTCGACGGCGTGAGCATGAAGCGACTGCTCCGCGACCCGGCCGGCCCGTGGAAGAGGGCCGCCTTCACCCACCGCGGCCCCACCAACCGAACGCTTCGCACCGAGCGATGGCGGTACACCGAGTGGGGCTCGCCCGACAAGGCCGAACTCTACGATCACCAGACAGACGGCGGCGAGTTTCGCAACCTCGCCGGCAACCCAAAGCACGCAAAGACCCTGGCCGAACTCCGCAAGCTGATGCGAGCCGGCCCGCGGGCGGCGCCGTAGGAAATGGGGACTGGCTCCGCAGCGCAGCGAAGGTGCCTGTCCCCATTTCCGCGCCCGGTGGGCGAATCGGCCGGCCCGTGATAGACTGCCCCTGTCTTCAGGCCACGGGACGACTGCCCGCATGCTGGGAGGTCTTGCACGATGAGCAGACGCCTCTTTTCTTCGGCCGTTGTCCTCGCTATCGGTTGCACCACGGCGACGGGTGCGTTCGCCGCCGACAAGGCGCCTTCGAAGGCTGATCCCCTCCAGGCCGACCCGAACATGGTCGAGGCGTGGAAGGACATGCGGTTCGGCATGTTCCTCTGCTGGGGGCCCGTCTCGCTGACGGGCAAGGAGATCGGCTGGTCGCGCGGCGCGCCGGCCTGGGGCAGGCGGCCGGGCGTGCGCGGCGCGAAGGGGCCCACACCCGCCGACTTCTACGACGCCCTCCACGAGAAGTGGAAGCCGACGCACTTCGACGCCGAGCGATGGGTCACCGTCGCCAAGGACGCCGGCATGAAGTACCTGATCTTCCTCGTCAAGCACCACGACGGGTTCTGCCTCTACGACACGAAGCTGACGGACTACCGCTCGACCGGGCCGCGGTCGGCGTGGAAAACCGACGTGATGAAGCACGTCGCCGACGCCTGCCGCAAGCACCGGATCAAGCTGATCCCCTACTACTCCCAGCCGGACTGGCACCACCCGGACTACCTGGGCGAGCATCACGAGCGCTACGTCCGCTACCTGCACGGGCAGGTCCGCGAGCTGCTGACCGGCTACGGCCGAATCGACGGGCTGTGGTTCGACAACCTGCGAGGCGTCTGCCCGGCCACCGCGAAGCTCTGGGAGGCCGAGACGCTCTTCCGCATGGCCCGGTCGATCCAGCCTCACCTTCTCATCAACAACCGCTGCGGCCTGGCGGGGGACTTCGACACGCCGGAGAACCGCGTCGGCTTCTTCCAGACCAAGCGCCCCTGGGAGACCTGCGCGACGCTGACCGGGCAATGGGCGTGGAAGCCGAACGACCCCTTCTTCCGCAGCTTCGACGAATGCATCCGCATGCTCGTATGCGTCGTGATCGGCGACGGGAACTTCGCGCTGAACACCGGGCCGATGCCCGACGGGCGGATCGAGCCGCGACAGGTCGAGCGGTTCGCCGAGATCGGGCGGTGGATGAGCAAGTTCGGCCGCTCGATCCACGCCACGCGCGGCGGGCCGTTCATCGCACCGGACGAGCGAACGCGCGGCCGCGGCGGCTCCTACGCCCACTTCAAGCTTCCCGGCGGCCGGTGGTGGGGCGGCTCGACGCATCGGGGCAAGAGCGTCTACCTGCACGTGCTCCGCTGGCCGGGCGGGACGATCCGGCTGCCGGATATCGGCCGAAAGGTCGTCGCACACAGCGTCCTGGCCGGCGGCCGGGCCACCGTCGTGCAGACGGACAAGGGCATCGAGGTCGGCGTTCCGCGCGACCTGCGGGATCCGCTGGACACGATCATCCATCTCGAGTTCGACCGCCCGGTGACGGACGTCGAGCCCGTTCGCACGGGCAAGCCGTCGCTCGCCCGCGGCGGCAAGGCGAGCGCATCCGGCGAGTGGCCCGACCCGCACCTGCCGGCCGGGCTGGCCTTCGACGGCGACCACGGCACGCGCTGGGGCGGCGCGCCCGGCTCGCGATCAGGCTGGCTGGCCGTCGACCTCGGCAAGCCGGCCGCCGTCGCCCGCGCCGTCATCGTCGAAGGCCACTGGAACCGCGTCCGGAAGTTCGAGCTTCAATACAAGGCCGACGGCGAATGGAAGACGATCGTCGCCGGCACGAAACTCGGAGCGGTCAAGCACCTGACCTTCCCGCCCGTCCGCGCACAGCAGTTTCGCCTCAACATTCTCGAGGCCACCAACGTCCCCACCCTCCACGAGATCGAACTGTTCGCCGAGTGAGCGGCGTATGGATGCAGGCGAGCTTCGTTCCGCCACGACCGGCCTCGTGCCGGTGGAGCGCTGATTGGTGCACTACCAGCCGCGCCAACCGCGCCCCTCCCGCCACCACCGGGCGAGCATGCCGGCGCCGCGAGGATCCGGAGCAGCCCGACCTGCCCTTCGAGCCCTGAGCAGCGCCTCAGGTTCATCCCCTTCCGGCACTTGGCAGCGCCGGGATCCGGGGTATAATGCGACCGTCAGCCTTGGGCGCGGTCCCCAAGGCGCCTTCGCGGCCCTGATCGTGGGCAGGCACACCTCGGGAACGCAAGAACAACGGGTGTTCTGGAGCAGAGCCATGACGGCCATCGCCCCCCGCTCCCCCCAGACTTCCCGCCCCCGGGCCCAGCCGCCCGCCCACGGGAAACGGAGCTTCCTATCAGCTCAACCATGTTTGCCACCAAGCTGCTGCTGTCTGCGATGAGTTGCATCCTGGCGGTTGGCGCATCGGCCCTGGCGCAGGGCTGGAGGCCTGCCTGGAAGCCCGACGCGACCTCGCCGTTCGAGGTCGGAACGCAACTGCGGCCCTGGACGATCCGCGACGAGGGGCTGGACACCATCCTGGACAACTGCCAGTCCATGGCCGGCGTGAACAACATCTACGTGATCGTTGTCATGCACCAGGAGCACCGGCCCTTCCAGGCCCCGAAGTTTCCCCACAACCCGGCACGGAGCACGTTCCAGGCGGAGGACTCGCGCGTCTCGTTCTTCCCGGACATGAGACGCTACGGCAAGATCAAGCCCGTGCTGTCGGACCACGAGTGGATCCGCAAGACGGACTGGCTGCGGCTGGTCGTGGAGGCGTGCCGCAAGCGAGGGCTCGGAGTCGGCGCGGAGATCTCCCACTTCCCGATCCCCAAGGCCCTGCTCAAGAAGAACCTTGACTGGCAGCAGAAGACGATCGACGGAAAGGGCCGGGGGATCTTCTTCTGCCCTCACCATCCGGACGTCCGCCAGTACCTGCTCGCCCTGTTCGGCGACATCGCCGCCAACTACGACGTGGATTACATCCAGACCTGCCAGTACGTGTTCACCGCGAACGACATCGACGACAACGGGTGCTGCTTCTGCCGTCACTGCATCGCGGCGGCGAAGTCGGCGGGGTTCGACCTGCAAGCCGCCATCCCCGTCCTGCGTGCGAACAAGAACGCCCAGCCGCAGCGAGGCCAATGGCTGGCCTTCCGGCGAGATGCGACCACGGCGCTGTATCGCGAGATCACCGAGACGATCCGAAAGGCGAACCCCAACTGCCATCTGCGTCTGAATGACGTCTACTCATGGCGTGGCCGCGACCCTTCACGCACGGGGCTGGACATCCAGGCGGTGGGACGGCACCTCGGCTCTCTGGTCAACCAGGACCACCAGGAACAGCTTGGCCGAGCGAACGAGGACTTCGCGGCCAGGAAGAGGTGGCTGGCCGCCAACCGCAAGCACCTGGGTCCGGACAAGCCCCTGATCAGCGGCATTGCCCCCCGAATGAAGGCGACCCCGGAACTCGTTCGCAGGGGGATTAGGGCCGCCGTGCAGCACCCGGCCAAGATCAACGGATTGGCGATGAAGCACTATGACGGCGCGTCCTTCTCGCTGCTGCGGGCGTTCAAGCAGGGCATGATCGAGGCCGGCGTCCAGGGCCTGACGCCGACGATCGGCGAAGAGGTCGAGGAGATGAAGCTCGAAGGCTACCGGCGATCCAGGAAGGAGCTCGCCGAAGAGTGGGGTGTGGAAACCGCGGGGACGGGGCGGGCCTCCTGCACGTTCGACCAGCCCTCGGGCGTCTACGATGTCCGCATCACCTACTTCGACGGGAAGGGAGGCGCCAGCCGCGTCAAGCTGCTGGTGGCCGGCGTTGAGAAGGCCTCCTTCACAATGGACGAGAACTGCGACTGCTGGCGGTGGCGCCGGTTCAAGGCCGTCCGGGTGAACAAGGGCGACACCGTCACCCTCGTCGGCCAGGCCGACGGCAAGGACGAGGCCCGGCTGGACTACATCGAGTTCATCCACCGCCAGGCCGAGGCGTCACCGTAGGGGACGTCAGGTTGTGGTCTGCGCTTGCGGGTGCTGACAGACGCGATGGAATCGTCACAAAGGCTGACGGCGGTCGTCGGCAAGAGGCGTCGGGCAGACCCCGGTTGAGAGGCCGTTTCCCGGCTCGCCCACGACGAGAAGAAGGCGAGAAGAAGGGGTCAGGTCTTGCGAGAAGAAGGGGTCAGGTCTTGAATTTTTAGTTTTTGCTGCTGGTCTCCGCGTCGAGCCCGCAGTCGTGCGTCAGATCCGCTGCTGGGGGGCACAGCGGGTTCAACGCGGACCACATCCCCGACAAGGGCGAGCACCCCATCCGCTACTTCGGCTGCTACTCCAACAAGGCCCGAGGCGCGCGCCAGGCAAGCCCGTGCCGAGAAGGTGCCCGACGCTTCCGGCGACCACCCCTTCGCCCGCAGCCGGGCCCAAGGCGAGGCATCCATCCTGCGATTCGGACTCGGCGCCGACGTACGAGGTCGATCCCGACTTCCTCGAATACCAGCGCCGCGAGAGCCAGGGGCAGCCGG
>Ga0180437_10003139_pt1 | contig 25008 bp, 22 predicted proteins | sample SS_ome_4_FD_132410 | JGI IMG/M metagenome (GOLD analysis project Ga0180437, IMG submission 132410) | Hypersaline lake sediment archaeal communities from the Salton Sea, California, USA - SS_3_D_1 metaG | ecosystem: Environmental > Aquatic > Non-marine Saline and Alkaline > Hypersaline >... | reverse complement strand
TCAAAAATGAAATGATATTCGTTATTACCCTATTTAGAATTCTATTATTCTTCCTTTCATCCCAATTCCTTCTTGTATCTAATAGCTTGGTTTTCATCATCATATAGTGTCTCATTGTTTTAAACATGTAAACTCTTGATCTAGAAGAATAAAAGAAGATATTTAAATGTTATTGTGTTGATAACATTTCGACAACTTTAAATATCATGAAATCAATTATTAATTAATGAAGACTCAATTAGGAAATGAAGAAGAATACGTTCAAATCTTACAACAAATTGGCTTAAACAATAGCGATGCGACGTTATATTTTGCTTTACTCAAAGAAGGACCTAAAGGATCAACGGTTTATGACCTTGTTCATCATTTTGAGGGTAACCTCAAAAGAACTACAATATATTCCATCTTGCGTAAATTAATTAGCATGGGTTGCGTAAAGGAAGGAAAAACCAAGGACAATGAAAGAAAAGCGACAGTTTTCATAGCAATTCAACCAACAACTTTTTTTAAAAAGCTTATTGCAGAAAAAGAGAAGGAAGTAGAGAACTTAAAAAAAATAGAGGATACCCATGTTGAGTATTTAGACTTGCTATATCAGAAAGGAGGTGAATACGCATTGAATGATATTGATGAGGTCCTCCATCCTTACTTGCAACCTCTTATAAATAAGGGGTGGAAAATTACTTCTTTTAGTCAGACAAAGGGAATGCCCATGTTTGAGTATGAAGTGTACGATATAATGTTTAGACCAAAAGGATTTCGCTATATTAACGAGGTAAGTTTCCACGCTTTCATTTTTGATTATGATATAGAACACGACGAAAACGGTCTTGCTTTCTTCATAAGAGGGTTAAAAAAAAAGACGAACGAAATCATCCAGTACTTCAGTCAACTGAAAGAATATACTCTTGAAGACACAAATCTAATGTTCTTCAATAAGACTTATTCTGGATTTCACTTGTTGGTGAAGGTAGAGGAATTAAAAAGATCAAAATACTATGAAAAAATTCCAGATCAAGTCAGAACGTATTGGAAAGAAGAAGAGGACGTTGAACACGTGAAAATCAAGTCTAGCGGGAATATTACGGAGGAGAGAGACTACACGACAATGGATAAAACAATCAACAGCGCAACAATAGAGGTATGGCAGGCAGTTTCAATCCCTATTGGAAACAAGTTATTTTTTCTCTGGGCAGAATCTCATAAACTTCTAAAGACGATGATAGAACCCATTTTTAAAATCGAAGGCATCATGTAAATGATGTTCATGGAAAAAAATTATTGTCTTAAGAATCTGGGGTTCTAACCGATTCATAGATAAATAAAAATTGGGCTACTAATGTTTAATATAGTTCAAAATAATATTTTCATTTAATATTAATGTCATGAATGACATAAGACTAAAAAGATAAAATAAAATTTTTAAATATTCCTTGTTTGAAAAAAAACTAAAGAAAGAGAGTCGAATCTCATGAGTGAAGAGAAAGTAAAAAAACAGAAATATTCCGGATTGGATAGGGAATATCCACGCGCTCACCTGTATCATAGCCTCCTCCCTGTTGTTTTCATAATCGTTTGGATAATTGATACTATATTTCTCTCGTTAACCGTTTGGTTAAATGATTTCGTACCTTTGGCATTAAGGATCGTTTTATTCGTTCTTTTTTTTGGTTTGGCTTTATTATTCGTACAATTATCGCATAACGTGCTATTCAAGGATCATGAACCTTCAGATACCCTCTTAATTAAGGGCATATTAAAACGCACACGAAATCCCATGTATTTTGGCATCCTTTTGGTGTATCTTTCGTTTATTTTATTATCGATCTCAGTTATTTGCATTGGATTATTCGTTGGCATCATTATTCTGTACGATAAAATGGTTAATTTTGAAGAAGATATTCTCGAGGAGATGTTCGGACAAGAATATATTGAATATAAGAAAAAAGTGCCAAAATGGATTCCAAAAATAGGAAAAGTTAATGAATTTTAATTAAAGAAATAATGATTTAAAAAAATACTAATTAATAAGATTTCAGATTAGAGTGTTTCAAAGCCTCTTCAAAAATTGGTCCTTTTGATATAAATCCTAACGCTAAGCCACTTCCTCTAGCTACGAGAAGTTTAGATTGTTTATTTATGGAAAATTCTCTTAAAATGCTTCCAGACAGTTTAATACTTCTATCATCGTGTAGTTTCACCCAGGAATAAGATCTTTCACCTTGTTTTATTACTTCTCCTTCAGGGATTAAAAAACGATAAAGCTTTTTTAAATTTTTTATAGAGTTCCCTATCGGCGTAGACTCGAGTAATTCCAAATTTGATAAGCCAAATCCCCCCGAACGTTTACTTCCCGACATTATTATTAGTTTTTCTCCATCTTTAAATCCATATTCCTCATAAGCATCATCGGGTATTCTTATCATACCTCCCTTCTTAATAGCTGTCCATCCAAACACGTGTTTTCCGCCTTTTACTAATTGTGGCATGTGTATTTCACCTAGAATCCTTTATGATTTACTTTTAATCGTTAAATGAAATAAATATTTCTCATTTGCTGGAATAAAAGAATTTTCAAGTATTGATGGAAATCATAACAACTGTAGAGATTTTCCATCGTTTAATTTAATACTAATCAAATAAAATAGATTTTATTATATATTTTCTTTATATTGGAAGATAATATGGAGTTAATCACTTTTTTATCGCTTTTTCTCATTACTTTTCTATATGTTTTTAGGCGTACCTAATAATTTAAATATGACCATGACTTAATATTACTAAGAATAAATGAAACAAAAAGAAGAATAAGGAAGCGAATAAAATGAATTTATTTCCAGTTTTAGGATTAGGTTTGTTAAATGGATGGATTTATTTCGCATTTTACTTGATCGTCTTTATAATAACGATGAGCACTTGTTCAAGTGAAGTGAGGAAGCGATTGTATGATAGATCGTTATGGGATAAAAAGACTAAAATAATAACGGCTGTCGGAAAGATTTTTTCCTTTGTGAACATCATGATGATCCTTTTTGGAGCGCTACAGATTGGGAATATAGAATTTATTATCGGGACTATCGTTTATTTGATTGGATTAAGCCTGCTTGTCATGTCTATCATTAATTATAAAAATGCTCCCTTGGGTAAACCCATTAAGAACGGATTTTACAAAATATCTCGCAATCCTCAGATGGTATCGTTATACGTATTATTCACGGGAATGATCTTAACCATAGGATCGTGGATCAATCTAATCTTTTTATGTGTCACAATAATTTGTGCTCATTTCAGTGTTTTAGGAGAAGAAAGCGCTCTAACAGAACAATATGGAGAATCTTACTTAGAATATAAAAAAAAAGTGGCAAGATATTTTGTATTTTTTTAAAATAATAAATAACAATATAAAGTAAATAGCGGAGTAGAAAAGATTTGTCGTTATTATGGGTGTTAAGACTGTCAATATTGGGAGTTTTATTTTTATACAATATCTTCTACAGATTTTTGTTAAAACACAGGGAGAAATATGCTAAATACTTGGAAAATCTTGTTCTCAACTTGATTTTGGTTATATTTTATAATGTAGTCAATTATCTTGCAGTCATTTTACCATCAGATACTACTGTTATTCCAAATTCTTTAATTAGTATGAATTTTATAGTAATTTTTTGGCATGACTTAGTAGGCTCTATTATAATTATACTATCAGTGTTTTTTTTACTTTTAATACTTCGGAAGCGAAAGGTTTTAGGGGCTCAGGATACTGGAGGGAAATTGTATACCTCAGGATTATACGGATTCTGCCGTCATCCAATTTATTTTGGGATTACATTGATTTCTTTAGGAATTGCACTTACTTCTAATAATTTGGATGGTTTGATTGTTATTCCAATTATAGGATTTCTCAACATCATGACTGGGAAAATTGAACAAAAATATGACATGGAAATACGATTCAAGGAAGAATATTTTGAATATGAGAAAAGGGTAAGGATATTTGGACCTATCTGGTTTTGGATAGTTATATTGCTTGCAATTTTGTTTCCTGTTATAATCGTTTTTATTGGAGGGATATAAATTGAATTTAGTGGATAAATACATTCAACAATTTCGAAATCCGTCGGGATTTGTTGGAAGGCTCGTTGGCATCAACATGAATTTTGGGCATCAGAGACTTTACAAGCGGGCCTTAAATATGATAAATCGCAATAATATTTATAAAATCTTGGATATTGGATGCGGGGGAGGTAGGTTCATTCAAATGCTTTCAAAAAATTTTCCTTCTGCTAAAATATATGGGATTGATTATTCCGAAACAATGGTGAAAACTACTTCAAAACTAAACAGAGAATTGATAGAGAGAGGAAGAGTAATAATTAGACAAGGTTCGGTTTCCAAGCTTCCTTTTTCAGAAAATAGTTTTGATTTAGTAACAGGAATCGAAACGTGCTACTTTTGGTCAAACCTAAGTAATGACTTGAAAGAGGTTAAGCGAGTTCTCAAACCAGGAGCCAGCTTGATATTAGTTAATGAAATGCACGAACATCACGATAAAAATCCAATCGTGGAAAAATTGTTGAATAAAGTAGATCTAAATTTACTCACAACTAGGCAGTTTTATAATCATGTTAAAGATGCAGGTTTTACAAGTATAGAAATTGAAACAAAAGGTAACCTTATAGAAATAAAAAGTATTAAACCAATAGAGGATATCACATGAACGAAACAAAAATTAACTATGGAAATTGGGTACCAAAAAAAATGATTGTCATTGCGTTCGTCATGGCAATTACTTTTACTATTATATCAATCCTGATATATCCTTTTACCTTTAACATCATTCTTACTAATAATATCGACATTTTTCCGCTATTTCTAGCCCTAAACATTATATTATGGGTGATTGATTTCTTCTGCATTTTTATTACCGTTTTTTTTACGAGCTTGTATCGAGCATTTGATGCGAATAACGAAAAATTGCAAAATGATATAAGAAACATAGTTTTAGAGAACCTTCAATGGAACGGTGAAGGGAAAGCTCTCGATATTGGGACGGGAAGCGGGTATTTGGCGATAAAATTAGCGAAGTTCAATAATAACTCTGAAGCGATAGGGATTGATTATTGGGGTAGTTCCTGGAGTTATTCAGTGAAACTATGCGAGCAGAACGCTGAAAAAGAAGGCGTGAAAGAAAGAACAAGATTTCAAAGAGCAGATGCCGCTAATTTACCGTTTGAAGACGAAACTTTTGATGCTATTGTCAGTAATTTAGTATTCCATAATATAGCAAAGATTAGAGATAAAAGCAAATTTTTTAAAGAAGCTTTGCGTGTTTTAAAGAAGGGTGGAGCATTCTCAATTCAAGATAAAGTGAAAAGTAAAATTCTATATGGTAATTTCAACAAATTAGAGAAAAAAATCGAAGAAACTGGAGTTGCTGAGATGCATTACAAGGATACAAATCTTGCACTAGAGATGCCCAGATCGGCGCGCATGGAACTGAAAACGATGGGCATATTTTACGGAATAAAATAAGTAACTATCGATTCTTGCTTATCTTTCCTTGCTTTTCTTCATTCTTTTTAGTGCTCTTTGTTCGAGTAATTTCGAATAATCTTCCCAAATGTCAGGTTCGCCCGGCTTTTTCTCCGTAATGACAAAATTACAACAATCTGCTCCAGCAGGAATCGTTTTGGTAAACTCTATTTGATAATCTTTACCTGTTGGGTTAAATTCTTTAAATGCATCAATAATTCCCTGGACGAGGTATCGTTGAACTCTACAATCGAACGCTCTATACACGTTTTGCAATGGACACCATAAAATGTCAAACGAGCATTTGTCTTCCGCGTCAATTCGAGGGTCTTCTATGGACGTCCACGCTTGCGTGTTCACGATTGTTGTTAAAAAGCTCATCAACTCTATGGGTGAAATGTCTGGAGGAACTTCTGCCTTCTCGATGATCTGCCTTCCCACGTCGTATCCCGTTTTTATCAAGGCCTTGTTTGCCGCTTTTTGTCCTTCGATGCCGAACGATGCTTCGTTCTCTTTTAGCATGTTAATAACGGCCATTGACATGAAAAGGCCAAACTGCAAGAGCGCTGTGGGATCGAAATCCTCGCGCCCTAACGCGTCCTTTCTGAATTGATCGAGTGCTTCTTTAAACGGCTCGCCGAGTTTTGTGTTTTTCCAACTTTCTTCCTTTCGGTCTGCACCTTTTAATATTCCTTCTTTTATCAAGATATATCACGATTAATATGATTAAATATGATAATTGAGAATTAATTAAATAATTAATTTAAAAATTAAAAATCAGGAAAGATTTGTTCTATTGAAAAACAGATCTATTCGTAAACCACACACGCCGCTATCGTGTGGTGCCATGGAACTTTATCGCCGTCAAATATTACCATTTTCACGTCATCTATTGGTTCTTTTCCCGTGTGATTATTAAAAACCTTCCACGCAATCTTTCCAAGTCCTTCTGGATTAGTTACGAGTTCTTTAAAGCTGTCCTTGATCCCACCATAAAATATGGACTTTGAATCGAGGATGTTCTTTATATCTCCTAGGTCTAGCATTCTCTCCTTTGCCATGTTCTCCGTTACCTGCGAGTAAAACTCACCGGCAAATTTTGAAGCCAACTCTTCGGGCGTTCCTTCTTTTCTATCGTACAATATCACTATTCCTATAGGTTTCATTTTTTATCACTCCAATCATGAAATAATACTATTAATTTCTTTATATAAAGCGAATTAAATCTAAATTTTAAGATTTTACTTAATGAATCATAAGAAAAAAGGAATTATTGGGAAGAATACTAAAGTTTTAAACATTTAATTATTATGATTTCTAGGAGGTAATTTCATGTCAGAAAAAGAGGTTTTAGAGGAATATACGGGGAATTTGGACGAATTATTTTTAAAGGATTCTACATGGACGTTTCTTGTAGGGGCAGGCGCTTCAATGGATGCGCCGTCAAGTTTACCTTCAGCGCGACAAATTAGCAGGATAATATTAGAATATTTAGCTCCAGAAGAGGAACTGGAAAATCTGTTGTCGTTAGAAATGTTGCGATACGAATTGCTTGTCGAATCGATACAAGACATGTTCGACACGGAATTGGTCTTCATGGATTATTTTGACGAAATTAAAGAACCAAATTTGATCCATCTATTTTTGGCAACAGCAATTAGCAGAAATAACTACGTGGTCACCACGAATTTTGATTATTTAATCGAAAGGGCTTTAATGCGCGTGCTTTCAGAAGATCTTCATCATCAAATCATGCCGATCATCACGAAAGAGGATTTTTTAGAGCATCAAGATCCTCAAGTATTGATTGAGTTGGGAAAACATCCGTTATATAAAATTCACGGATCAAAAACCAACATCATTACGAAAGAGGTTACAATAGATTCACTCATCACGACCATCTCAGATCTAGGGAAGGATAGAGAAAGTGGAGAAACATTTGCCATTGAACCCTATAAGAAACCTGCGGTAAACAATTTGATGAAGGAACAATCGCTCATGGTGATGGGATATTCGGGAAGCGATGATTTTGATATAGGTCCCGTGTTAAAAGAATTACCACATCTTAAAAACCTCATTTGGATAGAACACGTTCTGGACGATGATATAAGCGTGTATAAAATTGAAAAAGTAGAAGAAGTGCGCATCTTGGATGAATTATCAAAACCCGAAAGCTTATTAGCGGAAATACGATCGGACGTCGACTTTGAGGTTTATTTAGTCAGGGCCAATACGGGAAACTTCTTACACAAGCACGTGTGGAAGCAAATTCTCACTAAATCGCCGATAATATACCCTAAAAGTGAAGAAGACGCAATTAAACCTCCAGATTTTAGAGAGTGGGCACGTTCGATCTATGGACAAACGGAACCTATCTATAAATATCAATTAGCAGGAAAATTATTCCTCGATTTAAACCAATACAAGGCAGTAGTTCGTTGCGCTGAAAAGGGATTAGAATTATGCAAGGGAGAAGACGACGAAAGCTTGCAAAATTCGTCAACATTTTACAATCATTTAGGATTGGCATGCCACGAGCTTGGCAAGGTTGATAAAGCCTTGGACTATCACGAAAAGTCATTGAAAGTAGCTGAAAAGTTTGGTGATAACGATAGCGCAATTGCCAATTTAAGTGGTATTGGATATAGTTACTATAGCAAGGGAGATTATGAAAAAGCCCTTGAGATATTCAGTCGAGCTTATAATTTAGCAAAAGAAGAAAATTTACCTAAACGGATTTTCACGATGTGTAATAACATTGGCATGATTTACAGGGATTGGGGGGAATACGATAAGGCCATGGAATACTTAAACATTGCTTTACAAAAAGCAGAAGAAGAAGGGATGCTTAACGGGAAGGCCATTACTTATAGTAATATTGGATTGATATATCAGGCTCGTTTTGAATATGATAAAGCGTTAGAAAATCAAAATTTAGCTTTAGAGATAAACAGGCAATTAGGGAATCTCAAAGGGATTGCGTCACGATATAGTCACATTGGCGTGATATACCACATGCAAGAAGACAATGATACTGCTCTTGAATATTTTCAAAAGGGACTGGAAATCAGCAGAAAAATAGGAGACCTAGCCAACGAAGCAGCGGCATTAGGAAATATAGCTCAAGTACACAGGGTAAACGAAGAATACGATGAAGCCTTGGAAATATACGAAAGAATTATAAAAATAGCTGAAGAACTTAATCAGCTCAAATCAAAATCCATCAGGTTGAATAATATTGGCATGATTTACCAGGAAATGGGAGATTTAGACAAAGCTCTTGAACATGTCAAACAAGCACTCGAGATTGATGAACAAATTAATTATCTTTCTGGGGTTGCTACAGATAACAACAATTTAGGGATGATTTCCTTTAAAAAGAAAGAATATCGAGAAGCTCTTGAATATTATCAACACGCTCTTGAAATTTCTGAAAAAATGGGCAATATAGAGCTAAAAAATACCATTACAGAAAACATCAAGATAACATTCGAAGAGATGGGAGATGTAAACAAGGAAGATGGTCATACTGAAGAAGCCGTGAAATATTACGAAAAAGCGCTACAAATAGCAAGGGACCAAAACAACTTGAAAAGTCAATCGTATTGCTTGTACTTGATCGGAATTGCTTACTATTACGACGATCAGAACGATTTAGGGCTTGAATACTTTCACAAGGCGTTAGAAATTGACACTCAAATTGAAAACAAAAAACAAATCTCAGACATTCTTTATTACATGGGAGAGATCTATAAGGAAGCAGGCGATAATGACTTAGCTATTAAGAATTATGAAGAATCACTTGGATTAGTAATTGAACTTGAAAATATTGACGACCAGAAATTACTTTTAGAAAAATTATTAGAGTTATACTTTGAAAAACGCGAGCTCAAAAACGTCATAAGATACACTGAAGATTTAGTAAATATTTACAGGGAAGAAGGCGACAAGCAGGAGATTAGCGAACGTTACTCTGGATTAGGTGCGATGTACATCGATGTAGGAAACCTTGATCGTGCAATTGAAGTATTAACCGAGTCGTTAGAGATTTCAGAAGAACTGGATGCGAAAGAATACATCGGGAATGCGTCGTATAGTTTAGGTTACGCTTACGAAAAGCGAAAGGAATATTATAAAGCCTTACCCTATTACGTTAAAGCTACAGAAATGGCAAGCATTCTTGAAGACAAAAACCAAGAGCAAGCAAGATTGAATCGAATTGGAATGATAAACAAATATCTGGGGAATTACGACGACGCCATTCAAGCTTTTGAGATCTCAATTTCCATTGTAAAAGAATTAGAAGATAAAAACACTCTAGCACACAGGTTTAATGGAATTGCTGGAGTATACTTCCGCAAGAAAGAACACGAAACTGCTATATCTTACTACGAAGAATCGAGGGACTTATTCATGGAATTAGGACAAGAAAAAAGTGCTCAAACATTGGAAAAAAACATCCAAAATGTCAAGGATAAGATGAATAAATAAAGTTAATTAAAACTAATTCTCAATTATTAATCACTATTCAAGGTTAATATCATGACTGAAGAAGATAATATTAGAACTATCAGAACTGCGTGTTCCCAACATTGTGGGATAGATGCGTGCGGTATTTTGGCCCACGTGAAGGGAGATCGAGTGGTTAAGCTGGAACCTGCTGATTTTCCAAATAAAATCGATAATCGCATTTGTTTACGAGGACTTTCCATGTTGGACGTTACCTATCATCCCGATCGGTTGAAATTTCCAATGAAACGAGTCGGCGAACGAGGCGAAGGAAAGTTCGAGCGTATCTCATGGGACGAGGCGTTAGACACTATCGCAGGAAAATTAAAAGATATCGCAGCGCAGCATGGGTGGAAGTCCATAGGCTGGGTTTTAGGCGGTCCTGGTGCGGGAACGACAAAATTTGGAGCGTATTTAAGGTTGGCAAGCTTGACTCAATCTACTCGAGTTAGTGCATGGGGTTATGGAGATGCGGGGATCCCTTGCGGAAGTCGAGTCATTTTTGGAAGTCAATTTCCTTACATGTATTTATTCGGAGAATTTTGGCAAAGGAAATTTCCGGAACTGCTCCTAATATGGGGTACGAATCCTGCAGAAGCCATGCCCCTTCAAACGATGAGAAAAGTCTTGGACGCTAAAGAAGCTGGAGCCCAGGTAATAGTGATAGATCCACGTTTTACCGTGACTGCTTCGAAAGCTGACGAGCATCTAGCGCTTTTTCCGGGTACTGATAGCGCTCTTGCGTTAGGATTGATGAACGTGATATTCCAAAAGGGACTTCACGACGTGGATTTTATTCGCAAGGAGACAAATGGTTCGTTTTTAGTGAGAATCGATACCGGTAAATTTCTACTCGGCGAGGATATCGGCGTAAAACCGCCTAAATCAAACATGATTTGGGACGAGGCGTCAAATTCGACGGCAAAAGTCAAGCGATCTACCCTAAAAACCGCCAGTATTACGGGAACCTACGATGTTAATGGAATTGAATGCAAGCCTGCCTTTCAGATGCTAATGGAACTTGCAAAGGAGTATCCTCCAGAAAAAGCGGCCGAAATAACTGGCGTATCGGCGGATTTAATAACCAAATTAGGAGAAAAAATAGGTGTATCAAAAAAGGTCGTGTTTTTCACGTACATGGGCGTGAGTCGAACCTATCACGGAGACATCTGCTTGAGGGGTTTGGCAACAGTAGCAAGCGTTACGGGTAATGTATCAACCTCTTTTAGTTCGGGGAACATACCCGCTGTACTAAACTGGGATCCATTCTTGAAAGCAGTTCCAGGCGAACCGTCTTTTCACCGCATGGCCATCTTAAACCTATACGATGCGGTAATCAACGAGAAGCCTTATCCAATCAAAGCACTTTGGTTTGCATTCATCAATTTCGTGAACCAATGCGTGGACTACAACAAGATCGTGAATGAATTCTATCCAAAATTAGATTTCATAGTTCAAACAGAGCTATTCATGACTCCCAGTGCACGGTACGCTGATATCGTGTTACCTGTGTGCAGTCTACTCGAATTTTCGGATTTTGTTCCCCATCCCTATCCATACGTGCAACTCCAACAAAAGATAATCGAACCGTTATATGAATCAAGATCAGATGTTAACATAGTTGCGGGACTTGCAGAAAAACTTGGGTTCGGGGATTACTTTAAGGGAGGAGAAGAGGGATTGATTGATTTAATTCTCGACAATCCCACGTTAAAAGGGGAGGGTGCTACTCGCGAAAGACTTAAGAAAGGTGCTTTTTTGCTGAGAGCACTTCCAGAAGGAGGAAATTTTCCACTAAGAGTGCCAACACCTTCAAAAAAGATCGAAATTTACGCCGACTGGTTGTCCGAAGAGGGTCAAGCTCTTCCTGTTTACTTGCCCCCTATTGAAGCGCCGTTCGCAAAAAAGGACGCAAAATATCCGCTATCGTACATACAAGGTCATAGCCGTTTTCGAACGCACTCGTCTTTTGCGAACGTTGAATCATTGCTCAAGTTAAATCCAGAACCCGTCGTTGACATTAATCCAATTGATGCTCAGGAGAGAAACATTTCTACAGGTGATACTGTTACTGTTTTTAACGATAGAGCACGAACAACACTTAAAGCAAGAGTTTCGGGGACGGTACGACCTGGAGTTGTCGATATCATGCAAGGTTGGTGGGCAGATCAATTTGAAGAGGGAGGCGTGAATCACTTGACACATGACATTAAAAATCCAGTCCAAGACAAGATTTACGAGCCAAATATGAACATGAACGATGTAGCCGTTGATGTGATCAAAAAGGAGGAGGTGAAATAATGAGCAAGCGATTAGGAATGGTCATAGATCAGGAGAGGTGTATTGGCTGCGACGCATGTACTGTAGCTTGCAAGTTGGAAAATAGCACGACTGAAGGTTGGATTCAAGTTGAAACCCTGAATTCCCCTCAAAAAGACGTGCCTTCAGGAACACCTCCAGATTTGTGGTTAGAATTTCTTCCCAAGTTGTGCAATCACTGCTCCGATCCTCCCTGTGTGGAAGCGTGCCCTAATAACGCCATTATAAAGACAGGGGATGGTCCCGTGATTTTAGATCGTGAAAATTGCGATGGTTGTCAAGCTTGCATGGAGGCCTGTCCTTATAACGTGATTCAGTTTAATCAACAAAAAGGAATAGCAGAAAAATGTAATTTTTGCAATCATCGATTGGAACAAGGGTTAGAACCTTTTTGCCTCATCTGTTGCGAAGGTCAGGCCATATTCTTTGGCGATTCAAACGATCCTAACAGCGTGGTTTCTAGAAAAATCGCAGAGCGAGAGACTTTTCAGCTCAAACTCGACGCTGGAACGGGGCCATCGGTTTATTATTGTAAAATGAAGCCAAGAAGAAGGTTATAGTTCTAAATTTGACTTTATTTTGTTGTAAAACTCTAAAATGATTTGCTGTCTTTTTTCAGCAATTTCTTTTGATACAGCTAAATTCATTTGATCTTTTAGTTTCAATATTTTGTTTTCTAAATGTTCAATTACAGTGTCAATTCCACCCTTGTTTTGGACGGTAAACCCTATTGTACGGTATAATCCTATTGCTCCAAGCGCGTCTAGCTTATCGGCGTCGGAGAGAATTTTCGCTTCTAATGTTTCGGGATAAATGTCATTTGAGAAGGAATGAGCTTTTATGGCGTGAATGATCCCATTAATATCGTCTTGAGGAAGGTTAAAATTCTTCACATTCAAAACCTCTAAAGCCATTTCAGCAGAAACTTCGGCGTGATTCGTCAATTTATTATATTTTTCCGCTTTAATCCTACCTACATCATGAAGTAAAGCAGCTATCTTTAAAACGCGCATGTTTGCGTTTAATTCTTTTCCCATTTTAATGCAGATATCGTAAACTCTCTCAACATGAGAAAATCCGTGAATATCGTCTTTCTTAGAGTTTTCTCGAGCAAAATGTTGCACTACTTTGATAACATCATTTTCGAGCATTTGGGTCATGAATATTAGTAATAAGAATAATAAGTATTACTAGAATTTTAAATTGTAAAATTAAATTATTAATAATTGCGTGAGCGAGAAGCGAGTGTTAAAAAAGGGAAAATCCAAATTACACGAATATATTATCGATGTCGAAGGGGTCTTCAACTTTTTTCATGACTTTGCTTATGGCTTCTAAGAAATCCTCTTGCGTTATTACATTCACTTCCTTTCTGATAGCAAACATTCCTGCTTCGTTACATATTGCTTTTATATCTGCACCTGTAGCGTTTTCAGTCATCTCTACAAATTGTTTAACATCAACATTTTCTTCAGTTTTTAACGATTTCATGTGGATTTTAAAAATTTTATATCTCGCTTCTTTATTAGGAATGGGAAATTCAACGATTCTATCAAACCTTCCCGGCCTTAACAATGCACTATCGAGGATATCAACTCTATTAGTTGCGGCTATGAATTTCACATCTCCTCTGTCTTCAAATCCATCTAATTCACTTAATAACTGTAATAAGGTTCTTTGTACTTCTCTATCTCCAGAGGTCGCCTCTTCCATTCGAGTGGCACCTATAGCGTCTAATTCATCAATGAATACGATTGTTGGGGCCTTTTCTCTTGCTAATTCAAAAATTTCTCGCACGTATCGCGCCCCTTCTCCAATAAATTTTTGAACTAATTCAGAAGCGATAACCTTTATAAAAGTAGTTTTTGTATGATGAGCAACGGCTTTAGCAATTAAAGTTTTACCCGTACCCGGAGGACCTTGGAATAATACTCCTTTCGGGGGTTCAATACCGATTTTTTTAAATAAGTCTGGTTTTAAGAGAGGTAATTCCACGGATTCCCTAACTTCGCGTAGTTCATCATCTAAACCCCCGACATCGTCGTAAGATATATCAGGCATTGAGTCAAATAATTCCATGCCTTTTATGAATGGATCTTTACTCGTAGGTAACACTTCCATTACCGCGTAATTGTGTTGATTAAGACCAACATTCATGCCTGGTGTTAGTTTTTGACGTTTTACTTCGGTGCAAGTAGGTACTATGAAATTTTGACCAGTTGTACTGGCAACAATTACTCTATCGTTGTTCTCATCCAAGATATCAGTAATAGTTCCTATAATCATGGGCGATTGTTTTAATTGATTGACTTCATTTGTAAGAGTATTGACTTGTTGCTCGAGTTTTCTATGTTCATATTGTATTTTTTGGTTCTCGTTTACGAAGGTTTCGATTCTTTTTTCAATATATCTTCTATAAGCTTCCTGATACTCTCTATCTTTCTCTTCCTTTCTCTTTCTATCGTCTGAAGGGATTGATTCCATTTCTTTTTTAACGAAAATTCTCTTCTTATCTATGGCAACAAAAAATATCCCCATATTTAACTTTATCTATATAGAAAATATAACTATATTTTTTTAGAAAAAAGGCATGTTTTTAGATTGGCCCATCTAATGAGCTCACTAAAAGCATCTAAAAGAAAGGGGTATTTATATCTATCTTCCATTAATTATTACTTTTTCTAAAGGTTAATAATCTAACATAATATTGCACTTAGGAGGCCTTCCTAATGTCTTTCTTTCACTCGTTTTTTTTTGAAAGAATTCATCCATTTATTTAAATTTTTTCTTCGCTTTCTTGTTCTTGAATGTGAATTCATGGAATGTCTCCATAGGTACAAAAGACTCAAGCTCATCCATGGTGATTCTCTTTGCCCATAACTTTTTGTTTGCACTTTTCACATTCAATCCATGAGAGTCACATTGTTTCAGGTATTTTAACATTATTAATGTACCCACAGGATGGGCAGCTCACGTTGCTATAATATTTTAGCTCCATACGAAAATTCAATCTCACGAATTCAATTTTATTATTATAATCATAAAAGATTTCTAATAAGAACTTACTGCTTATAAATATTAATTTGTAATTACTAGGAGGCATTCCTATCGTCAATCTTTCACTAGAATTTATTGAAAGACATCATGCGCGTTATTACTCGTTTTTTTCAAAATAATGAGCAAAATATTCGTGGTCTTTTCCGTATTTCTTGCGAATGTAGGTTTTAAATTCGCCAATATCTAATCTTTGCTTCACTTCTTCTCATCAACATCCAACATCTTGTTGCAAATCTATAACTGTATCTGGATAAATATTGAAATACAAATCATCGGAGATGGGATTGAACTTTCTTAGATTTCCGTCTTTATCCGGAGCGTAAGGGAAAAGTCCAACATCTTCGTAAATACGCTCTTCCTTAAAATCTACGAGAAATTGTAGGTAATTCCGAATATATCCATCGTACAAGGGAAAGATTGATTCTTCGGGATGTTCGTGGATGTGTTTATCAATTAACGCAAGAATATCAACGATATTTGCGTCGTCCTTCACGTTAAATGTAAATTCCTTCCCAGCTTGTAAATTTTTTAGCGGAACGCTTATTTTAACAGTAATCTTTTTAATTTTTAAAACCACCTGAAATAGAGTTAATTATACTTCCATTAATAATAATTATTTTTTGCTTTAATTAAAACATGTGCTATAGCATTAGGATGCCTTCCTAGTGTCGATTTTTCACTATTATTTTTTGAAAAATTTCATTCACGCTATACATTTTGGTCGCGTCTCGTGAAATAATGAGCGAAGTAGTCGTTTTCCTTGCCAAATTTTTTCCGGATGACCGTCTTAAAGCTTCCATAATCTAACCGCTCTGCCAATTTTGCTCATCACCCTCACGCAGACGATGTTAACGATATTTCAGAATCATCGTGCAGATTGAAGTCTAGGTTTTTATCGATCGGCATGAATCCTCTTGCGCTGGCGGCAAACATGTTAATGTCTGAATAAATTTCCTCTGCTTCAGGATTAAAAAATAATTGCAAGTAGCTTTTTATGAAGCTATCGGGGGGATGATCCGCAAAATGAGAGATTTCGGGATTTTCAAAAACAAGTTTATCTACCATTGCTAAGGCTTCAGCAAAGATCGCGTCGTCTTTCACTTCAACAGAGAATTCTTTATTAACATCGATACCGTTAACGGGTATTCGTAATTGAAATGTTATTTTCTTGATAAAATCTACCTCCGTTTAGGGTTTTTTTGCTTCAACTTTTATGCTCACCACGGAGCCAGTGTAGTCTTTTAAATCTTCTAATGGAACACCCATCTGTTTCACTAGTTCCATCGTTTTAGGATTAATCGTAACAACATCTATAGGAAATCCCGTTTGTTCTATGATCTTGATGTCTTTAAAACCAGCGTTGCCCATTGCCTGGATGTAATCATCCTCTAAAATAGCTCCTGAAACGCAACTGATATACGCTTCAATTGAATTCAATATGAGTTCTGGTAGCTTTTTTAACAACACGATATCTGATACCATTAATCTTCCTCCACGCTTGAGCACTCTGAAAGCTTCTTGAAACGCACGCGCCTTATTGGGCACGAGGTTAATCACGCAATTTGAAATGATTACATCTATCGAATCTGCATCAACGGGTAAGTGTTCAATCTCACCTAACCTGAATTCGACATTAGTAAAATTTCCTTCTTTTGCGTTTTTTCTTGCTTGCAAAAGCATTTCAGGCGTCATGTCAACGCCAATGACTTTTCCCGAATTTCCAACTTTTTTAGCAGCCAAAAAACAATCGAATCCCGCACCAGAACCTAGATCTAACACGGTTTCCCCTTCCTTTAAAGATGCGAGCGCCACGGGATTTCCACACCCCAGTCCTAAGTTTGCTCCTTCGGGAACGCCGTCAATTTCGTCGTTGGAATACCCTATATTCTTGCTTATGGCTTTTATAACCTCAACATCACTGATTGGAGTTCCACAGCACGATGTTTGAGCTGGTCCGCAACACGAAGTTTTAGACGTTACTACATTAGCATATCCTTCCCTAACTTTTTTCTTTATTTCTTCTTCGTCCATTTTTTTTCTCATACTTTTATTTTTCATATCACGACTCCCAAAAGCCGCGCTTTTTTAGATATTTACCTAAATACACGATTGATAACATTATCGGAACTTCCCAGAATAAGCCCATCGTAGTACCAAGCGCCGCAACTGAGCCTACACCATACATCGCCACGGCAGTAGCTATGGCAATTTCGAAATGACTTGAAGATCCTATGATGACCGTGATAATTGCTTCCCTATATTTTAATTTAAAGAATTTCGTGAGTAAAATATTATAGCCCACCACGATGGCAAAACCTACCAGAAGAGGGATTGATACGAGTAATAACAAGTCTGGACTCGTTATTATCACGTTTCCATTCAATGAAAACAAGACGACAAGCGTGGTAAGTAAGGCAACTATAGATATCTTTCCTACAAAAGGGCGATACACGTCATTAAACCAATCTTCCCCTTTCGAATTTATGATTAATCTCTTGCTAACAAGGCCTGCTAATAAGGGTAATCCAATAAAGAAAATTAGAGAAACCACCATGAGAAGCCAATTAATTGGGATGTTTTGAATGCCAGTTAATAAAGATACTATAGGAATGTAAAGAAATATTATCGAAACGGTATTCACGCTGGTATTTATGACATTTTGCTCTTGATTGCCTTTTGCCATCCAACCCCAGACTAACACCATTGCAGTACAGGGAGAGCTTGAAAGCAGTATGATCGCAACGATTAATTGTTCTTGTCCCCCCAGAAAAACTATGGTCATCAACAAACCTATTATAGGAGCTACGATCCAATTCGAAACCAACGTTAAAATTATGGGTTTAGGATTTTTGCCCAGCTTTTTCAGTTCCGAAACCTGCAAGTTCAACATTGCGGGATACATCATTAAAAACAAGCAGATGCCTATAGGAATGGAAATATCTCCTATTTTTAAGGAGTCAATAGCTTGACTAAGTAAAGGAAATGCTTGAGAAAGTGCGATGCCAATGACGATGCATGCGGCCACCCATACGGTAAGGAATTTTTCAAAAAAACCGATTTGTTTTTCTTTTTCTTCTTCGCTCATCTAACACACCTGTTCCAAAATCAATCTTGAATAAGTATTTTTTTTGTTTATAATATTTACTATCAGAGTCTAAGATATTAAAGAAATGCTTCATTTAAAAATTTTTTTATCTGAATCGAAAAAAATTTAAATCAATAATTCCATGTATATTATAAAGAATAATGAAAGCTTAAATTGATATTCATGGATGTATCAAGAAAAAAGGAAATCACGGAAATTCTGCGCGCTTGCCTTGGAGAAGGCTGTTGCACTGAACATTTTACGGAAATCCAAGAGTTAGGAATTAACATGAGAACCAATAAGGAATTTCTAAACCTTGTTGATTTTTTAAGCGTGTTAGGGAACAGAGATCGATTGTTAATTATCAAAACCTTAAATGAAAGAGGAGAACAATGCGTGTGCGAATTAGAATTGCTTTTAGACAAGTCCCAACCATCTATTTCACACCACTTACGAAATTTAGAACGGATCGGACTGATTCGAGGGTGGAAAAAGGGAAAATTTACATATTATAATCTTGAAAAGGATGTATTAGTTGAATATATAGATTTATTCAATAGAGAATTGAATATCAAATAAACTCTTAATAGATTAGAACTTTTAATTAATCGCGGCAGGAGCTAATCCTTTACCTTTAGCATATTAGTTGCATCTCCGAAATAATTGATGTTAAATAAAGTTTTTATGTAAGAAAAGCTAATTATGATTTATTTCTTATAAGTAGTGAAAAATAAGAAGCAAACAACCAACATGATGAAAAAAGATGATTAAAAATTGAATAAGACAAGAAAAAAAAAATTAAAAAAATTAGCCCATTTGAATAACAAGAAAGCTAATAATTTTTTACCAATACTAAGGGGTTTATTAGATATTTATGATGCGGCAGTTTCAAACGAGGAGGCAGATCTCTTAATTGCGGTAGGAACTGATTGCATTAATGAAAGCGAGTTAAAAAGTCGATTAGAAAGAGGAAAAAGTTTCCCGATGGATAGATTTGATGAACTATTAAACAACGTGAAAAAGAAAGGAATACTAATATCATACAAATCAGATACAGGAGAACTGATTCTCGAGTTGCCTTGTATAATGCTTGGATGGGTGGAGGCGTTTTTAGCTGATGGAAAAGTAACCCCGGAAAGAGAAAAGTTCGCAAAAGCAATCGTTAATTACTTTAACAACATACAAGGTTTGATCAATCGCCCTGGTGTTCGTTCTCTTGTGAACATGGCGTATAAAATGATGGGCCCTAATTGGAGAGTTGTTTCTTTTGAGCCTAAAAATGTAGACTCAAAAGTGATTGGTATGGACAAATCCTTGGAAGTTCCCGAAGCGCAAGTTTTAACATCTAATACGGTTGATAAGCTCATTGAAGAATACGGAAACGATAATAACTTAGCAGTTACACATTGTTTATGCCGTCTTGCGCATAAAATCGAGGGAGACCCATGCCGGTTAGATTTACCTGAAGAATCACATATATGGGTTGGTAAATTTGCTGATCATTTCGTCAACAATGGACTTGGAAGACGCATCACTAAAGATGAAGCACTTGCAATAACTAAAGAAGTTCGTGAAAAAGGAGGCGTTCACGAAGTGATGCATTATCACATGAACGTGAAAGATTTGGATTTAGCGCTTTGTAGTTGTTGCTGGGATTGTTGCACGAGCTTAGGTGGCTATAATAGGTGTTTAATACCCGTTGCGCTTAATTCTGATTATATTGCAAGGATAGAGGATATTTCAAAATGTATGGGCTGTGGTACTTGCGTAAAGATATGTCCCGTGGAGGCTATTTCCCTTAAAGATGGTAAAGCAAGACACGACGAAAAACTATGCATTGGTTGCGGATTGTGCGAGTTCCATTGTCCTGAAGAAATTGTCGTCATGGAGCCAAAGAAAAGGTTTGTTTTCTTGCCTTTAAGGAAAAAATCAATGGATCGGACGTTGCGGTGGAAAAATTAGGAGCGACAAAAGGATTCATTAATACTTTCTTGTAATCTTTTTTTTTTATTCATCAAAAATCCTTTTCCCTCTATAACTTTAATTTGAATCAATAATAAAGCTTCTATTAACTAGAATTACGATTAAGATCTGATAATCACTTAGAAATACATTCTAACTAAAGTTTCCTGTAGCATTGAGAGTTTTTATTAAAACTTAAAATACATACCATATGGTTTTATTAAGACATGTTGATAATTTATTAATAAGAGCTCGAAGGGATAAATATATTAAAGGCACGAGAAATTTCACATGAACGAGGTAAACAGCACTCCAGAATTTTTAAAGTATTTAAAGAGCAGCTCTCCTTCAGAAATTGAAGTAGATAAGGAGGAAATATTCTATCGCGAGAAATATAGCGATATTATTAATTATTTCAAGTTAATGTTAACAAATTCAGAGGATTTAGAGGTTTACAACTATTTAAGCCCGAAAGGAAGCATGATTATTAATGTAAACCTCGGATCAGATATTTTAGAATATATCAAGCTCATAGCGAGTAATTACTACTTGGAACTCGTTGAATTGAATAATGCTGAGCTTATCAATACTCCTCAGGATTTTTATGATAACATCAATACTATTTTAAGAGAATATTATAAGAGCGAGAAAGAAAAGGAAGATGAAGACGATAAAAAGAAGCTAATTTTAATAAACCAAACAAGAGATTTTAAAGATTTTTTGGAGGAAAAGAGTCTACTAACTAATTTAATCAGAAATTATCAAAATAATCAGGAAAAGATCGACTTCTTAGTTAACAACGCGATTCTCGTGTGGATTACTTACGATTACCAGGATATTTTGGACATTTCAAATAATATATACGATTTTTTTGATCTGTTCGTTAAAATCCCTATTCTAAATAATAGCGAACGTGAGACTATTCTCAAAGCGTTTACGGAAAAGAATCCAAAAATTGCATTTGACATTACCGGGATCGTCTCCATTACTGAGAACTGGGAAGTAAAGGATTTAAAACAACTATTAAAGGTAGCAATTTTAAAGCACCATTTAAACGCAGAATTAAACGATGCGAGCAATGAAATCACGGATGTAATCGTTGATTTGGTTCAATCAGGTGAATTCATACCATCGGCAACAATTAATTTTGCGAAAACCCAAGAATATAATAATTCAACTCAAAATCTTAAAGAAAAGATGAATAATCTTTCATTAAAAGGAGAGATAGATCAACCTCAAATAGGAGATGTTAAGTCAATCATAAACGAAATTCGGGAAGAAGGGTATTCTGAATTTATGTTGACTCAACTTTACGAAAACGCCGCTTCTAAAAATTACAGCGAATTATTGCTCGTGATTGATAAATTAAGTAAAAAAGAGCCCTTAGAAGATAACGATAAAAAATTGCTCGCGAAATATCCTTTCGTATTAAATGATACCCCAAATAGAGCACAAATTAACATGGAGAAGGCAAAAAAACGAATAGACCTCGTGAAACACGCGTTTGGAAAATAAAATCTTAAAAAAAATTAAAAAAGAACATGGCAGCAAGAAGCAAGAAGAGCGAGAACAAAAATATTATATCTTTAAAAAGAAGTGTATTTGTTAAAAAAGTCATTTTAGAGAATTTTCTATCGTTTCAAAAAGACGAGGTCGAGTTTGGAGATTCAAAATTTAATTTGATAATTGGACCTAATTGGTCTGGAAAAACCTCAATATTTCAAGCAATAAAATTTGGATTAGGAAGCAATGAAAGGGACGAGCGATACCACAAATGGTCTGATTTTATTCGAACAGGGCAACAACACGCAATGGTAGAGATCCACTTGGAGAACGCCATTAAATCTTTTAAACTCAGGAGAACAGTTATTAGAGGCCAATCACCTTTTTTTGAAATCAAGAAAACGGGAGATGCGGATTTTAAAAAAGTTCCTGTCATTGAAGTCCAAAGATTAATAGAGGATTTGGGAATTAATCCCGATAATCACTTTGCGATCGTGAGTCAAGGTAAAATCGATACCATCAAGAATTTAAAACCAGTTGAACTTTGCTCTTTTCTTGAGGAGGGTATTGGGTTAAGAGGGCTAAGAACTGAGATCTTGCAGCAAAAAAAAAGCGTGGAAAACCTAAATAGAGAATTGAATTCACTCTCAACAAAAAAAAATACTCTTAACATCAATTTGGAGCTTTTAAGACCGAAATTGGAGCGTTTAAAAAAGAAGAAAACATTGTTAAAGCAGCGAGAGAAATTTCACGACGAGTTATTATGGGCAAACAGAAAGATAATACAGAAGGAAATAGAAAAACTCGAAGAGGAAATCGTAAAAGTAAGAGTAAATGTAGACATTTTAAACCACGAAAATAAAAAATGCGATAAAGAAATTGAAGAAATTCAAGATAAAATTTCGGAAATTGAGCATAAAGTAAACCAACTATCAGAAAAATTAGGAGAGTTTAACTATAAAAAGCAAGATTTAATAAAGAGAATCCAAAACTGGCAAAAAGACAAGATTAAGGCAAAACAAGAGTTAGACGACCTAGCTGTTAGTATCAAAAAAGAAGAGAAAGACTTGAAAAATGTCGAAAGCCAAAAGAAAACTCTAAAAAGCGAAAACACGGAAATCAAAAAGGAAAAAAGCAAGTTTGATAGACAATTTGACGACTTACTGAAAGAACAAGAAGATTTAACAAAAAAAATCGATAAAAACGAAGAATTTTTAAAGAAATTTAATCAACTTGGAGCTGAAAAGAAGGAAAAATTGAAAAAAATTCAAGAAAATGAGAAATATATCAAGGATTACAACGTGGAAATAAACCAGTTATTTCAAAGTTTTAAAGATATTGACCATAAATTAGAGACAAACAAGTGGTTTTTAGAAAATCCGTCAAAGAATTTATTAAAGAAGCTCGATATTGATCTTAAAAAAACTTCCGACAAGATTTATTCCTTAGAAGCAGAACTTGACCAAGCAGAAAGAGAGAGATCTAAAAAATTACGAAATATGAAGCCTTTACAAGCTTCGTTAAGAGAAAGAAAAATCATCCTTCCTACAAACATCACGATCTTGAAAGAAGAAATCAAGAAACGGGAGTTGGCCGTAAAAGGACCAATCATTGAATATTTAAAATACGACGACAATTTAAGCTATGCCATTGAATCCGTTCTTGGAGAAAAATTACTCTATAGCTTTGTTGCCGATAATTGGGACACGTTAGACTTGTTAAAAAGGCTAAAAAATAAGTATAATGCGTATTGTAATATCTACGTTCCAAAAAAGAACAAGGTTTCTCCCTTGATGAAGATTACTGCGAGTGGTGTAATTGGTTATTTAGTGGAGTTAATTAAAGTGACCGAGGATGACCCTGACATTAAAAAGGTCATATATTCAAAAGTAAAAAATTGCTTGGTCGTTAAGGATTATCGTTCTGGGAAAGAATTATACAAGAACTTTGATTTCAAAGGAAAATGCGTGACGTTGAAAGGAGAGCAAATAATCTCTTATAAATACGTGTACGAAACACCATTCATGAAGCAATTGAAAGGATTTTTAAGTACGGGAACGCAAAAAGAGCAGTCTGCGAGATTAGAATCGGAAATAAAAGCATTAAATGAGAATTTATCTAATTTTAGAGTTGAATTATCCAAATTAGATGAAATTCAAAAAGAGATCTATAAAAAAAAGGAAGCTTTCAACGATCTCTTGTATAATTTCAATCAAAAGCAGAGACTAACTACTAAAAAGAATCAATTATACGAGAAAATCTATTCACTAGAAAATGATATTTCAACAATTAGGAACGAAATCAAGACGCTTGATGATGAAATTGACGTATTAAAATCCCAGAGAGATCCTGAATTTTTCAAATGGAACGAAAGATTAAAAAAAATCCCTAAAGAATTAACTCTAGTTAATAATGAGAAGAAGAAGTGGGATGAAAAATTAAAAGAAAACTTAAATTACCTTAAAGAAATCGAAGATAAATTAACGAATCATAAAACTAAACTTGAAAATACAATAAAAGAACACGAAACCAAAAAGGAGGCCTTTCAAAACGCAGATCGCAAGGCTTTTAAGATTTATGAGGAATTAGAGACCCTAGAAGATGAAATTGAAGTGATTAATTCAGAAATATCTAGTTCTACTGAACAGAAGCAGTCTATTCAAGGTGAAAAACACGAGCTTGACAAGAAGAACATTCAATTAAAACTCGATTTGGAACACGAGACCATCAAGTTAAACGCAGCAAAGACCGAAGTAGAGTTGAAAAAAAAGGATTTGGAGAGAATAAATGTGCAAATAGGAACGAAAACGGATTTCAAAATTCGTCCTATTGAAGAAATTAACGCGGATATCACAAAAATGGACAAGGAATTGATAAAATATCTTGACATTGACGAATCCATAGTAGTTGAATGGGACCAAATAATGGCAGGATTAAAAGAAATTGACAAGAACCAGAGAGATTTAGAAATTGACATCAAAGCTGCGATTAAAACTGAACACGAGCTCGAAAATACCTACTACGAGAAATTTAAAATAGTC
>Ga0180437_10003138_pt1 | contig 25016 bp, 30 predicted proteins | sample SS_ome_4_FD_132410 | JGI IMG/M metagenome (GOLD analysis project Ga0180437, IMG submission 132410) | Hypersaline lake sediment archaeal communities from the Salton Sea, California, USA - SS_3_D_1 metaG | ecosystem: Environmental > Aquatic > Non-marine Saline and Alkaline > Hypersaline >... | reverse complement strand
TCCGGTTGGCTGCCCGCATTCGGGGCAGAATTTGGCGTTTTCTTGCAGCTCGGCCCCGCATTTTTGACAGAATGGCATTATGTCTCCTTTGCGTTTTTCCTCTTCTCACGTTTCTCGGTGATTGTATTCCAAAATGAATCTTGCTCTTCGATTGGCATCAATGCCAACTCGAGCTCGCTCTGTTGGGCGAGCTGGTCTCCCGGAGTATAACCTGATTCAGTCTGATATTCTGCACGCATGTCGGCGATGACGGATCGGTTCTGGCCAGCGAGAGCGGCGAGGGTGGTGAGGATGTAGTTGCGGGCCTGGGTGCCCAGGCGGCGAAAGAATCGCAGGGCTTGTTCCTCTTCTCGGACGGGCGGTGGTGGGGAGGGGAGGAGGCCGGCACGATAGAGTACATCTTCGGGGCGCATATTGAAGGCGCGGGCGACGCTGACGCAAAAATCGAGACCTGGATTGCGCACGCCCGTCATTACAGACGAGATGCCACTAGATGACAGCCCAGAACGGCGAGCCAGTTCGTTGTATCCCCAGCCCCGAGCTCCTAATTCTGCATTCACCCAACCGGAAAAATCGCTCATTGTAGAGAACATTATACGTGATCAACCGCTCTCTCAGGAGAATTATTTGCCCACTTGGGTATTGACACGGTAAATACTCTATGGTATAATACTCTCACCAGTGAGTGATACACACTCTATAGAGAAGAGGGGACGGTGACGAAGATCCGGCGGACGTACAGTTTGGATGAGACGATAGTGGCGAAGCTGCGGGAGCTGGCCGATTGGAAACGGCGGGATATGAGTTCGCAGTTGGCGACAATGATCGAGAGGGATCACGCGCAAGAGGCGCTGCGCCGGAAGGCACAGCCGTGCGCGACGGCAGAAATAGAGGAGCGGTAGGCGCAAAGTCCCCGCGTGAGCGATAGGGCTCAGGCGGGGGCGGTGTGGCGAGCCGCTCCTCATTGTTTTCCTCCTTGAGGCCGGGGCCGTCGGATGCGGTCCCGGCCGGTAATGGCCTTCGCAGGCGGGAGCCTGTTTTGGTTCCACAAGAGAGGAGGGAGGCGGCGGGCCTCCTTCCTCGGGGCGATATGAAAGGGGCGTATGGAAATGTTGTTGCGGCGATTGTTGTTTGAAACTGAATTTGGTGATCGGCTGCTGGCCTGGTTGGAACGACGCTGTGGTCTGGTCGTCACCCTGGCGTGGCACGTTGTGGCGTCGGGCGGCTGGGATGTCCGATCCCAGCCTTTTCATTCTACCACTCATTCTACCAAATAGAGGTTCTCTTGTCAGGAGGTGGACAGAGATGGATCGGGAGGTTGTGCGCGCGGGTGTGACGGTTGGACTGGTCGAGATGATCCTGCATTGGGCGCCGTGGCCTAAATGCCTCGGGGATGAGATGCAGCCCCCGACCACGTACGTGGTCGGGATGGCGCCGATCTTGGGGTCATTTTCTATTTGGGCGATTCGGCGGCGGAGATTGACGGGACAGGAAGCGGCGATCGGAGCGTGGGTGATAACGGCGCTGGCGGGGGCGGCGGTGGCGCTGGCGTATGGGGTGGATAAACTGTTTGGGCTGCGGGCGGGGGCGGTGGCAAGGGGGATCTTGTGGGGAAACCGAGGCGAGGGCTCGAGGGGTGGAAAGTCTTAATTGAGACGGATACGGCTGCGGTGTTGGATGCGGTGCATGCTGTGGAGGACGTGCGGCTGCTGTGGTATGACGTGTCCGGCCGGCGGCCTACGAGTGCAGATACGGAGGCCCTGGCGGGGCATCTGCAGCGGGTGGACCTGGGGTTGGGGGTGATCGGTAGATGGATGGCGCTATTGCGACGGTTGGCACCTGCGATATTTCGTATAGTGGGGACCAACGACAATACAGACTCTTGAGCTATCAACAAGAGATTCCCCTTTTGCCGCTGTGGTGTGGCTGCGCCTGGCGTGGACGTAGGCCCCCCACCCGCTCGATTTTGGAGGGGGTATAGGATATGTGCGAGCTGTGCGCTCAGTGGTTTTGTGTTTGATGTGTTTCATTATTATTGGTGTCAGTTCTTTTATCATGTTTATTATGTTCATTTTATCCTATGTCCGATAATGTAGGTTGTCGGACATAGGGATGCCCAGGGGGGGTACCCTGGTTAAAATTCGCGATTCGACGGGGGGCGCTGTCTAGGCTGCGAGTAATTGCAGCAGTTGGGAAACCGAGAGGTAGCGGATTGGTCGGGGGATGCTGTTTGTGGGGGTGCCTCCCCTGCCCGGTGAGACGGTGCGGGGGGTTTTGGGATTGGTGGTTCTGATGGGTGGTGTAGGGAATTGACTACACGAAATAGAGAGGGGCGATGATTGAGCGGGCGGCGGTGCTGGCCAGGGTGAACCTGGTGGAGCTGGTGGAGGGGGAGTTGGGGCCGCCGGCGAGGCAGAGCGGCCGGTGGGTGTTTTGGCGGTGCCCGTTTCACGCGAATGGGGAGGAGAGAACGGCATCCTTTGGGGTGACGCCGGATACGGGGACGTATCATTGCTACGGGTGCGGTGTGCACGGCGACGCGATTTCGTTTGTGATGGAACGGCGGAAGGTGGGGTTTGTGGAGGCGTGTAGGGAACTGGCGCCGAGTGTGGTGGATGGGCCGGGGGCGGCGATGGAGCGCGGGCCAGAGGTGAGACCGGCGCCGCCCTTCTCCCCTGCCCTGCCGGAGGTGGAGCCGCCGGGGGAGGAGTGGCAGGCGCGGGGGTGGGAGTTTGTGGAACGGTGCCAGCGGGCGCTATGGGAGCGGCAGGGAGAGCAGGCGTTGGCGTGGTTGTGCGAGACGCGCGGGCTGCAGGCGCACGGGGTGGCGTTTTTTCGGATTGGGTATAACGCGAGGACGCGGTATGAGGCGAGGGGGGCGTGGGGGTTGGAGGCGGAGGGGAGCCGGCGGGTGTGGTTGCCGAGGGGGATCGTGATGCCGTGCTGGGGGGATGGAGCGTTGTGGAGCGTGAAGATTTGCCGGCCGGAGGGATACACGGCGGCGGGGCGGGCAAAGGGGGAGAAGAAGTACGTGAAGGTGGCCGGCAGCAAGGGAGGGCTATATGGGTATGAGGAGCTGCGGGGGGAGCGGGTGCTAATGATTGAGGAGGGGGAGTGGAATCATTTGACGATTTGGCAGGAGGCGGGCGGGGGGAGCGAGGCGCCGTTGGTGGATGTGTTGAGCAGTGGGAGCGCATCCGTGAGGCCGCACGCGTGGCGGCGGTGGTGGGGGGAGCTGGCGGGGTACGAGCGGGTGCTGGTGCGGATGGACGGGGATGAGGCGGGGGGGCGGGCGTGGGGGGCGTGGGGGGAGCTGCTGGGAGCGCGAGGGGGACGGGTGCAGGCGCCCAGCGGAGGGGATCCGAACGGGTTTTTGCAGGGGGGAGGGGATGTGCGAGGGTGGGTGGAGTGGGAGCTGGCGCGGGTGGGAGTGTCCGCATAATGGCTCGTAGGGGAGCTATGAGACACTTTGCCGGTTCTGCGAATGAGAACCAGTATCAGGAGATAGGCTAGATGGACATAATCACACACGTGGACATAGGGCTTAGCGAGTCGATGGCCTATGTACTCGATAAGAAACCGAGTGTTGAAATTCTCTGTTTGGCCGAGGACGGCGACAGCATCCGGGACAGTCTGACGGCGATTCAGGCCGTTGGCGGCGGTCCGCCGGCTGCGTGTAATTGTGCCAAGTGCAAGCGGATTGTGGAATTACTAGAGAGAGGATCAACGTTGAAACAGGCACGGCAGATCGTGCTGGGCTAGCTAGGTCCGCGAGCACACATTGGCGGGGAGAGGGTTGAGATGCGGGCGATTGTGCAGGAGTGGCGATTACTGGTACGGATGTACCGGCGCGTGCTGAGGGGGGCGATGATCGAGCTGAGGGAGGTATATCGAGAGTGGCAGGGGATTGTGGCGGCGGAGCGAATGCGGAGGCGGTCCGCCAAATACATTAGCGGGGAGAGGGAGGGTTAGATGGCAAGGGTGATTTATCGGCCGAGGGGACGGGCGGCGGAGTACGCGGATTGGGCGGTGAATTTGTACCGGGGGTGCCCGCACGGGTGCGCCTACTGCTATGGACCGGGGGTGTTGCGGATGGCCAAGTACGCGTTTCACACGGAGGCGAGGGCGCGCAAGGACATTCTGACCAGGTTGGAGCGGGATGCGGTGTGGTTTGAGGCGCGGGGGGAGAGTTTGCTGGTGCACCTGTGTTTTTCGTGCGATCCGTACCCCCGGCCGCTGGTGCACGCGGGGGCGGTGGGGGTGGAGCGGCTGCTGACGCGGCACGCGATCGAGGTGCTGAAGGGGCACGGGCACCGGGTGCAGATTTTGACAAAGGGGGGACGGGAGAGCACGCGGGACCTGGACTTGCTGGGGGAGGGGGATGAGTACGCGGCGACGCTGACGCTGGAGAATGAGGTGGAGAGCCGGCTGTGGGAGCCGAACGCGGCGCTGCCGTGGGAACGGTTGGAGGGACTGCGGCGGGCGGACTGGCTGACGGGGGCGCGGACGTGGGTGAGCCTGGAGCCGGTGATTTTTCCGGAGCAGAGTTTGCGGCTGTTGGAGCAGGCGATCTCGGTGGGGATCAGGGAGGTGAAGGTGGGGCCGTTGAATTACGCGGGGCGGCTGCCGACGGGGTTGAGGTACGCGCTGCGGCCCGTGAATTGGACGGATTTCGCGGAGCGGGTGGGGGGGATGTGCGCGGCGGCGGGGGTGGAGGTGTACGAGAAGGAGGGGCTGCGGACGCTGATCGAGGTTGAGAATGCACACAGGCCAGCGGGGGATGCTGGCGGGGGATAAAGAAAGGCGGGTGTGGGATGAGTGAGCAATTGGTTTTGCATCGGATCGCGATATCAACGATGGCGCCGAGCCGGTGGCAGCCTCGGGAAGCATTCGACGCTGAGGAGCTGCTGGAGCTGGCGAAGCACATCCGGGATCACGGGTTGATGTACCCGGTGATCGTGTGGGTGAACGAGCGGGGGGAGAATGAGCTGATCGCGGGGGAGCGGCGGACGCGGGCGATGACGGCGCTGGCGCTGATCAAGGCGCGATCGTGGGTGGCCAGGCACGGGAACGGGCTGCGGAAGGCGATCGAGCACGTGGCGCGGGAGGGGTGGACGTCGCTGGGGGAGGAGGTCCAGGTCGAGCTGGTGGGGATGGCGGAGGGGGAGATCGAGGCGCGGATCGAGGCGGATGGGGACCGCCGTCGGCTGCACGAGCTGGCGGTGGCGGACAACATCCAGCGGAAGAATTTGAGCGCGCTGGAGGAGGCGCGGGCGCTGCAGGGGTTGATCGATGAGTATGAGTTGACGCAGCGCGAGGTGGCGACGATGATGGGCTGGAGCCAGGGGAAGGTGCAGCAGCGGCTGAGCCTGCTGGGGACGGTGGAGGAGGCGCGGGAGGCGTTGAATACACGTGTAATCAGCGCGAGCCATTTGCGGCATATCGCGCAGGTGCCGGAGGCGCTGCAGGGGGCGGTGACGCGGGAGGTGGTGAGCCAGGTGCAGCGGGCGGGGGACCAAAGCGCGACGGTGCGGCAGGTGGCAAACCTGGCGCGGGAGGTGCGGGAGTTTGTGAAGCCCCAGCGGTGGGTGCCGACCGGGGACGGCCGGTTGGAGAAGCCTCGGCTGCGGAACCGGTACCGGCTGATGCGGCACCTGGTGGGCCAGCTCGCGCTGGATGATGAGCTGGGGGAGCGGCTGCTGGGGCTGCGGGACACGGGATGGGGCCGCGATAATTTGCTGGGGAAGCGGGCGGAGACGATCGTGGAGGGCCGGCACCTGGCGACGGTGCTGAGCGCGCTGATGGGGACGAAAAAGGCGGACTTTGGGTCATTGTGGCGCCAGGCGGCGGGGGAGCGGGGGTGGACGTGCGAATCGTGCCGGCTGTGCGGATTGCCCGGGCCGGGGGTGCACAGGTACGAGTGCCAGTGCGTGCGATGGGAGTCGCTGTCGGAGGGGGAGGACCCGGAGGAGGCGGGGATCACGACGTGCGAGGCGTGGCAGGGGAAGGATGAAGCGCTGGTGCTGCCGGCGACGGACCGCGCGTTTCAGGGATGGGTGGAGAGGCTGGGGCTGGAGGGGATGGCCACAGAGCCGTTCGCGCATTTTACGGAGGCGGGGTTGTACGCGGCGGCGATCGACGCGGCGATGGCGGCCAGGGCGGAGCAGATGCGCCAGGCGCAGGAGGAGGAGAACCGGGCGCACCTGGGGCCAATGGAGGCGTATTGGGGGGCGCAGCGCGAGGGTCTCGTCGAGACGACGTCGTTTCAGGCGCATTTGTGCGAGCGGTGCACGTCGTACCGGAAGGGGCTGCTGGAGGCGGGGCTGCCGCCGTGTGAGTACGCGGTGGAGCCGCTGAAGAAGAAATATGGGAACCGGCCGAAGGCGCCAGAGTATGGGGTGCTGGTGGACGAGGGGGGGCGGATGCTGCCGAGGTGCGTGCAGTTCCGGGCGAATTGGGAGTGGTTGAAGGGGGTGCTGCTGCCGAGCGCGGGGTTCGCGCTGCCGGACCGGACGATGGTGCTGGAGTGGATGGGGCGGATGGCGACGGGGCGAACGAACCAGACGACGCACAATTACACGCTGGGGGGGCCGCTGGCCTGGCTGCCGTATGAGCGGGAGGATCGGGAGCAGGTGTACGACGTGCAGCGGCTGCGGCGATTCGTGCGGCGGGTGTGGAAGGAGCTGGGGGACGAACGGGTGGCGACGCTGCTGGCGGTATTGTGCTCGGAGGTGAAGGCAGGGAACCGAATGCGGATGCCGTTCAAGTTGCTGGACCCGTCGACGGGGGTGGAGGAGCGGTGGGCGGCGGTGAGCTGGGAGAACTGGCAAAGGGGGGAGGATAACAGGTATTGGGGGCGGGATTCCTGGCCGACGGGGTGGGGGAAGCCGTGGTTGAGGGGATAGGTTGAGCGGCGCGGCCAGGGGCAGCTCAGCAGGCGGGGACGTCGGTTGGGTGGCCGGGTTCGAGTCCCGGCGTGTCGTGTGGTGAATGAGGGTTTGAGCCGGCGGCGGGCCGGTTGAGTGGGGCGAGGAGGGCGTGGTGGCCGACAATGAGGTGCTGGGTCCGTGGGTGGTGGCGCGGTTGTGCGCGCAGCTCGAGGTGGGTGAGGGGGAGCTGGGGGGGCTGAACGGGCGCTGGGGGGAGATCGCGCGGGGGGTGGCGGGGAGGGAGGAGGGGGAGGGGGCGTGGGGGGCGTTTCAACGGGTGATCGCGGATGCGCCGGACCGGGAGGGGTTGATGCAGGCGGTGATCGGGTGCGATCCGAGGCGGCGGCCGGCGGATGTGGAGGCGCCGGAGGGGACGGTGGCGCCGGAACTGCCAAAGGGGGGGCGGTTGAGTGAGGAGGCGCTGCGGGCGGGGGAGGAGGTGGGGGGGTGGCTGGACGTGTACACGTCGTACGCGGAGGCGGTGAGTCCTTTGACGCCGCCGTTGTTTCACGTTTCGGCGGGGTTGTGGCTGGCGAGCCTGGGGGTGGCGCGGCGGGTGGTGCTGCGGCTGAGTCACAAGGACTTGTACCCGAATCTGGCGGTGTTGTGGGTGGCGCAGACGACGCGGTATGCAAAGTCGACGGGGCTGGATATCGCGCGGGGGTTGGCGATGGACTTGATGCGGTTCTTGCTGCTGCCGGGGGCGATGACGCCGGAGGAGATCTATAGCGAGTTGAGCGGGCAGCAGCCGACGCAGTTGGACCCGAATGACGTGGAGGATTGGAACCGGGGGCGGGCGTTTGCTGGCCAGCGGGGGGTGGCGCAGGATGAGGCGAGCAGCTTATTCGGGGGGTTCAAGAGGGATTACAACGTGGGGCTGGTGGAGCAGTTGTGCCGGCTGTACGATTGCACGCGGTATGATGCGCGGCAAACGCGGGCGCTGGGACGGGTGGTGGTGCGGGAGGCGTACTGGAGTTATTTGGGGGCAACGACGCCGTGGCATTTAAAGTCGGCGGATTGCGAGAGTTTGTGGCGGACGGGGTTGTGGCCACGATTCTTGCTGCTGACGCCGGAGGGGCGTCCGCCGGTGCGGCCTCCTCGGCGAGAGCGGGCGGATTTGCCAGAGGGTCTGGTGGCGGGCCTGCAGCGGCTGCTCCAGGCACTGCCGGAGGCGTCGTTTGGAAAGAGCACGTTGCCGATCGGGGCGGGGCTGGGGCGGGGGGTGTTTGAGTGCTACCAGAGTTACTGGCTGGCGACGGTGGGGATGTTGGATGGGGAGGGGTCGACGGTGGACGGGCGGTTGTGGGGGACGTACGGGCGGCTGGCGGAGCAGGCGTTGAAGGTGGCGATGCTGCTGGCAACGTTGGATTGGTGTGGGGCGGGGAGGATTAGCGCAGAGGGGGAGAGTGGAGGGGTGGGCTCGCCGGTGGTGGAGCTGGGGCATTGGGCGCGGGCGCAGTTGTTTGTGGAGCGGTCCAGGGTGAGCGCGCATCGGCTGCCGGGGTTGCTGGAGGGGGATCAGGATCGGGAGGATGAGAACCGGGTGCTGGGGAAGTTGAAAACGTTGTACCCGAGTTGGGCGAGCGCGCGGGATGTGTACCATTCGCTGGGGATGAAGCCGGCGGTGGGGAAGGTGGTGCTGCAGGATCTGGTGGAGGCGGGGTTGGTGGCGGAGAAGCAGGTGAGTGCAAAGCGGCGGGTGTTCCGGTTGTTGAAGGAGGGGGATGAGGTGGAGGAGCAGTTACGGATGGAGGGCCGGTCGAGGACGGTCGATCGGTGATTTGGCAATGTGGCAAGTTGCCATTTGCCATTTTAATGTATCATTTGGCAAGTGGTTTTGACAATTGCCATTTGCCAAATTTCAAAATGGCAAATGGCAAGTGGCAAATGGGGGTCAAAATGACTGCCAAATTCTGGCAAATGGCAATTGACAGATTTGCCAAATTTAACCACGGAGATCGGAGAGCGCGGAGAAGAGGAGGATGTGTGAGATGGTACAGGGTGAGGGGAGAACCACGGGCGAGGGGAGTGGAGGGGGGTTGTTGAGTGAGGTGTACGTGGCGGTGGCGGAACTCCTGGAGGCGGCGGGGGTGCGGGGATTGGGGTGGCGGCCGGGGTGTTGGGAGTGCGACCTGGGGGAGGGGTGGTGGCTGACGGTGAACGGGCACGGGTGCGCGATGTTGGGGGGACCGGGGCACCTGGGGGTGGATGGTTTGGGCGAGGTGGGGAGGCCGGTGGGGATGGTGGGTGCGGGGCGGGTGGTGGGGTGGTTTGGGCACAAGCGCGTTGGGGAGTGGGGGCCGTGGGATGGGTTGGATGAGGGGGGGGAGGTGTTGGTGGGGCGGATCGAGGGGAGGACGGGGGAGCTGCAGGGGATTACCACGGATTGAGAAATACACGATAACCGCGAAGAGGGGGGAGAGAGATGGGGCGAGGGAGGCCGGTGGGGTGTTTTGGCGAGGTTCCGCAGGGGGAGATCGAGGTGTGCTTGGGGTGCACGCTGCCGGATTGCAGGTGGCCGGACCAGCAGAAGGCGCGATCGTTTTTGAGGGCGTACGGGGAGGCGCCGTGCGAGTATTGGCGGCTGCGGTGGGAGCGGACGGGGACGTTGGAGCGATGGCGGCTGCGGGGGCGGGCGGAGGGGGTGGTGGCGGGGTTTGAGCAGGGGTTGGAGGGGCAGGTGCGGCGAGCGGTGGCGGCGGTGAACCACGGATGAACCACGGATGCCGCTGAGTACAGCGGGGGAAATACACGATTGGTGGACGGGGATCTGGCGATCCCCTTGGAGCTAGAAGGAGAGGTGGCGGGATGAAGGTGTTGGGGATTTTTAATCAGAAGGGTGGGGTGGGCAAGACGACGACGGCGGTGACGATTGCTTCGGGGCTGGCCAGGGAAGGGAAGCGGATGTTGCTGGTGGACCTGGACGCGCAGGGGAATGTGGCGGATAGTTTGGGGTTGGAGAAGCGGGGGGGGGGGCGGGAGCTGCTATACGGGTCGGAGCGGGGGGCGGTGTGCGGGTCGAGGCGGGAGGGGTTGGATGTGGTGCTGTCGGATCATTCGACGGTGGAGGCGAAGAGCCGGCTGGTGACGGAGAATTTCCGAGAGTACAAGCTGCGGGACAGGCTGGGAGGGTTCGGCGAGCGGTATGATCTGTGCGTTCTCGATACTGCTCCCGGCGTCGACGTTTTGCAGATCGGGGCGTTGATCGCGTGCGATTGGGTGTTGACGCCGGTGGGGCTGCAGCACCTGGCGGTTGTGGGTGCGGGAGACCTGCTGGGGACGGTTGCGTCTCTGCGGCAGGTGGGGGCGTTTAAGGGGAAGTGGTTGGGGGTGCTGCCGACGATGTGGGACCAGCGGAGCCGGGAGGGCCGGGGGCAGTTTAAGGCGTTGGCGCGGGGGTTCAAGCGGCTGGTGTGGCCGCCGGTACCGGTGGATGTGAAGGCGGCGGAGGCGGCGCGGCGGGGGGAGACGGTGTGGGAGTATTGTATCGATAGCCGGGTGGTGCAGGGGGCGGAGGTGATGGTGGACCGGGAGGAGGAGCGGTACGAGGTGATCGGGGGGTATGGGAGTGTGATGGGGCGGTTGCGGCGGGAGATGCACCTCGGATAAACCACGGATAAACCACGGATGCCGCTGAGTACAGCGGGGGAAATACACGATGGATGTGGGGGAGGGAGGGGTGAGTGATGGGTGAGTGGCGGGATGTGGAGGGGCTGCCGGGGGGGTTGGATGCGGCGGTGGCGGCGGTGATTGGTGGGGAGGAGGGGGGGCCCTCACCCCCCGACCCCCTCGCCCGGCTTCCGGGAGAGGGGGAGAAGAGGTGGTCGCCGCACAGCCGGGAGCGGGGCGAGGGGGAGAAGAGGCGGTCACCGCACAGCCGGGAGCGGGCGGGGCGGCAGATGAGTGTGAGTTTTCCGAGCGCGGCGTGGCCGGATGCGGTGCGGGGTTTGGCGGAGCGGTGGGGGTGGCGGCCGGGGGATGTGCTGGTGTTCGCGGTGGCGCATTTGATGGCGGCGGTGGAGGGGGGGATGGGGCGGCCGGGGGGTGAGGTGCGGGATTGGCAGCGGAGCGGGGAGGGGGTGGAGTTGGGGTGGGAACCACGGATGGGGGAAATGCACGATGGGGGGAGGTCGGCCGATAATGACTCTTAGGGGACCTGGGCAGCCAGGCTCTCATAATGTGGATACGCGGAGGACGAAATGAATGACATAGTGAGTGATCTTTTGGACGTGCAGTCCAGAATAGCAGATCTGCCTCCATTCGTAACACAGATTCGGTTATGTTGCTCGGAAGGTGTCAAAGATGCCTGGCTTCAGTGGTTTGAGGAGAATCTTGGTGATCGGTTCGTTTTTGGCACGCAGGTGCACTGGTACGACTGGGAGGCACCAGATTGTTCATTTCCTAAGCCCGGATTTTTGGCATTCTATAGCGACAGTTCAATGAGTTGGACAGAACTGAACGTGGATCAGTCGGTTCCGATAAGTTGACTACTCGGAAGGATAGTCTGGAGGGTAGAAATGCTTGGATGGCTGGATGATGAACACGCCGAGGAATCAGTAAATCATTTGTATGCAGGAGCGTCGATTCTCTCCATCAATCTATATGAGAAGGACGGTAACTGCCATATACTCTTAGACAATGGCGCAATCGTGACCCTTGCGGCTATTGATCGTTATGACGATATGCCTGAACGGTTAAGGATCGGGATACTAGGGCCAGATGTACCAGAAAGCCCGAAAGGTCCACAGGTCCCCTAACACACATTAGCGGAGGTGACGGTTTTTGCGGCGGATCTGTGGATGGAGATGGGAGGGTGGGGGGCGGGTAGGGGGTAGGGTAGTCTAGGGTAGGGGGTAGGGTAGTCTAGGGTAGGGGGTAGGGTAGGGGGTAGGGTAGTCTATAGGGTAGTGGGGTTGCGGTTGTGCGGGTATAAATGGTCCGGAACGGGTTTTTGGGCTCAGGATTGAAATAGGGGGACGGCCGGGGGCTGGCCGGAGGGGGCCGGTGGGGCCGGAGGGAGGCGGGTAGGATGAGGGCAGGGGATGAGTTTCGGGATCCGGGTGGCCTGCAGCGGGTGGAGGGGCGGCCGGTTACGCTGCCAGGGGTGAATGAGCACCTGGTGGTGTACGTGGGTTGGGCGGTGGTGGGGGGGATTGGGTTGGGGGGTGTGGTGGGGTTGGGGGTGATGGGGTTGGCGGGGCTGGCGGGTGCGGGGTGGCCAGGGGCGGGGATCTGGGGGGGGGCGGTGGGGTGCGGGCTGCTGGTGGTGGTGCCGCTGGTGACGTATTTTTACGCGATGACGGGTTGGAAGGGGCCAGGGCGGATCGCGGAGATCGAGCAGGGCGGGTGGGGGGAGGATGCCGGCGAGACGCCGGCGGTCCAGGAGGAGGAGCCGTGGCGGGTGATCCGGCCGCAGTTGGGGCGGGGTCCGATGTCGCTGCTGCCGGCGCGGGTGGAGAAGGGGGTGGAGAGGGCGGGGCCGAGCGCGCGGCGGGAGATCGAGGATTTGTGCCGGTTTATCAGCGTGATGTGGCCGACGGGGGATATTACGCAGGCGAATTGCGAGCGGATGGGGTTTACGCGCAGGTGGTGGGACCGGTATATTGGGGGGAGCCGGGCGAAGCGGAAGCGGGGGACGGAGAGCGGGCGGGGGCTGCTGGACCGGGCGGGGGTGATTGAGAAGGAGGGGGGAAGGTGGGCGATTTGCTCGACGCTGGAGGAGGCGTTGAGTTGGAATAATGAGTTGAGGGAGTACGCTGACGCGCTGGCGCGGTTTGGGGGGTCTAGTCAGTCAGGCAAGTCAAGGCAAGACAGGGACGTGGAGGGGGATCGATGACTAGGAGGGCGATAGGGGAGGGGGATGCGATGACGTGGCGGGAGTTTCTAGAGGAGCGGACTGCGCTGTATGATGTGGAGGAGGGGGCGCGGGATGCGGCGTTTTGGACGCGGGTGGAGACGTTTGGATTGGATGTGGAGCTGTGGCGGACGGAGGAGGGAAGGGAATTTATCACGCTGCGGGGGTTTTTGAGGGCGATCCACGTGCGGAGGGAGCGGCTGCCGGATTTGATGCGGGCGCTGCGGGAGATGGTGCGGTGAACAAGTGGGGGATGATGGGGAAGGAGGAGGGAGAGATAGGGTTTGTGCTGCCGTTGTGTGCGCCGGCGCCGTTGTGTGTGCCTCCTCCTCCAGAGCGGCATTCGGCGGAGGCGGAGGAGTGGTCGGTGTATGTGGAGTGTGCGGTGGCGGCGCCGGCGGTGCTGGCGACGGCGGTGAGTGTGGTGGAGGGTTGGCTGCTGTTGTGGCGGAGGGAGACACCGGTGTGCGTGTTCCGGCCGGGGGTGTGGCACGGGGCGTTGGTGAGGTATCGGCGGAGGAATTTTGAATAGGGGAAACACACGAGGGGGGTGGGAGGTGTGGATGGGTGTGGGGCGGTTTGGGAGGGGGGATTTGGTGGCGAGGAGGGGGTGCGGGGTGCGGCGGGTGTACGAGGTGGTGGGGGTGGCGGGGGGGCGGGTGATGGCGGCGCCGAGGCGGGTGGTGGCGGTGTATCCGGGGGGGGAGGAGCGTTTGGTGTTGGGGCGGCGGGGGGAGGTGCGGGAGCTGGGGGGGGATTGGGGGTGGGAGCGGTGGGGGAGGACCTCGGATGGGGGAAATACACGATGGGGGAAGACCTCGGATGGGGGAAATACACGATGGGGGTCCTAGAATCGTGCTACTGGGAGGAGGGGAGTAGGGAGAGGGGGAGGGAGACCTGACAGGTTGTTTGTAGCGGGAGGGATAGGGGCGGTCTGTTTTTGCGGTCTGCTTGACGAACGGTTGTTCTGTGTGGTATGATGGGGACGTGCTGGGAGGAGGCGGGCCGGGCTTTTCCCCCCCCAGAAGCCGGCTCGCCCCCCACACAGAATAGGGAGTAGGGGGTAGGGAGTAGGGAGTAGGGGGGAGGGGGTAGGGGGAGTAGGGTAGGATAAAAAAGGGGGCGGCGCGGCAGGCCGCCCAGGGTGCTTTTTTTATAGGCGGGCTGTCCTTTCGGGGGCAGCCCGCTTTTGTTTTTGGGGGGAAAACCACGGATGGGGGAAATACACGATTGGGGTGCAGGGGGGGCAAGGGAAGGGGGGGAGAGAGAGGAGCGGGAGATGGACGTGGGCGAGTTGGCGATTGGCGGTGTGGTGTTGGTGCCGGTGATCACGGGGCTGGTGAAGTTTTCGAAGCAGTTGGGGTTGAAGGGGCGGGGGTTGATCGTGCTGGCGTTTGTGCTGGGTGGGGTGATGGCGGGGGCGGCGGGGGCGATCGGGGAGGGGTTGATCCCGGAGTTGGCGCTGCCGTGGGTGCGGGTGGGGGTGGTGGCGTTGGCGGGGGGGGTGTTGGGGCCGACGACGTGTGGGTTGTATGAGTTGGGGCGGCGGGTGCTGGGCGGGGCGGGGCAGGTGGCGCGGGATGTGGGGATGGCGTTGGTGGAGCAGCGGCGATCGCGGGGTTAGGGAGCTCGGAGTCGATCACAGGGATGGATGTGTCGTTGGTGGAGTTGGTTGCAGGGACGGGGGGGACGTTGGGACTGGCGATTTTTGTGATTGCGGTGCTGCAGCGGACGTGGCGAGAGCACGCGGCGGAGGAGGATGGTCGCCGCGAGCAGGACCGGGAGGATCGGGCGCGGCTGCTGGAGGTGATCAAGGCGAATACGGCGGCGTGGAGCGCGGCGACGACGACGATGGCCAAGATCGCAGAGTGTTCGAGCCGGAATGCGCAGGATTTGAGCGCATTGCGGACGTTGCTGGCACGGCGACCGTGCGTGGGGACGGATGCGTTGATCAAGCGGGACGATTGAGCACGCTGGGGGCTGCTGAGGACCTCCTGGATGGGGTACATCCTTCCCCCCAGGATACCCGCCCCCCGGAAGGGGGGTCCGAGGCAGCCCCGAGGGTGTGGGAGCAGGATGGGGAGAATGGTAGGATCGGAGGAGAGGACGGGCGGGATGCCGGCGGTCCAGACGTTGCCGGGGATGGAGGGGGCGGTGGGGAATGCGCTGGATGAGGCGCAGTTGAGGAGCGCGGAGGCGCGGCGGGTGTTTGAGGTTTCGGCGCATAGGGATGCGCCGATCACGGGGGAGGAGGGGGATTTACCGTATGAGGCGGTGGATATGGGGGAGTATTGGCGGTTGATCGGGGAGGGGTGGCCGTGGCGGCAGGCGGTGTATATTCTCTGGGCGGCGCTGCCTCGGGGGCAGCGGTGGCCACAGACGCAGGCTGAGCTGGCGACGCAGGTGCTGGGGTTGGCGAGCGACCGGGTGATCCGGGGGTGGAAGGCGGAGAACCGGGCGCTGGATGCGGAGGTGGCGAAGGTGGCGTCGGGGGCGTTGGTGAGGCACCGGCCGGCGATTTACCGGGCGTTGATCGAGAGTGCGAGTAATCCGAGCCCGAGGGCGCACGCGGACCGGAAGCTAGCGTTGGAGATGTTGGGGGATTATGACCCGCAGGTGGGGTTGACGATCCGGCAGGGGCAGCCGGAGCCGGAGGATTTGAGCGGGTTGAGCGACGAGGAGCTGGCGGCGCTGGAGGAGGACCTCGGATAGGGGAGATACACGATGGGGGGATCCCGGGTAGGGAGAATGTGAGGATGGGGATTGGGCGGATGGGAATCGGGGAGCAGGCGCGGCGGGAGCGGATCCGGAGGGAGCGGGCTCGGCGCGCTTTTTGTCGTTTTGCGGAGTATGTGGAGCCAGGGTGGCCGGCGGGGGCGCGGCATTTGGGGTTGCTGGGGGAGTACCTGGATGGGGTGGCGCGGTATGTGGAGACGAGGGGGCGGGAGGGGATTGGGCGGTTGATGGTGAATATGCCGCCACGATATTGGAAGAGCACGTCGGCGAGTGTGTTGTTTCCGGCGTTTGTGCTGGGGCGAATGCCGGAGAAGCGGGTGATCGTGTCGTCATATAATGGTTCGCTGGCGATGGGGTTTAGCCGGCGGTGCAGGGATTTGTTGTCGACGACGGCATATCGGGCGTTGTTTGGGGATTTGAGTGCGTCGACGGAGCGGGTGGGGGTGTCGCGGGAGAGCCGGAGTGTGGAGGAGTGGAATCTGGAGGGGCACAGGGGGGGGATGGTGGCGGCGGGGGTGGGTGGAGGGTTGACGGGGAAGGGCGCGGATGTGTTGATCGTGGATGATCCGCACAAGGACCGGGCGGAGGCGGAGAGCCAGGTGGCGAGGGACCGGGTGGGGTCGTGGTGGACGAGTACGGCGTACACGCGGCTGGAGGATGGGGCGGCGGCGATCGTGATCCAGACGCGGTGGCATTTGGACGATTTGAGCGGGCGGTTGTTGCGGGCGATGGTGGGGGAGGCCCTCACCCCCGACCCCTCTCCCATTCCGATGGGAGAGGGGGGAGCGGATCAGTGGGTGGTGTTGTGTATGCCGGCGCTGGCGGAGGAGTGGGCGGCGGGGAGGGAGTGGGTGGAGGGGGAGGCCGGCGGGACGCCAGCGGTCCAGGAGGAGGAGGGGGAATCGTGGGGGGAGCGGGTGATACAGGCGCTGAGGGAAGGGTGGTGGTTGGGGGCGGACCCGTTGGGGCGGGCGCCGGGGGAGGCGTTGTGGCCAGAGAAGGCGGGAGTGGAGGTGTTGCTGGGGATCCGGGCGAATGTGGGGGGGTATGAGTTTGACGCGTTGTACCAGCAGCGGGCGCGGAAGCCAAAGGGGGATGTGATCGACGTGAGCGGGATGCGGGTGGTGGATGCGGAGGTGGTGGGAAAGGGGGCGCGGCGGGCGCGGTATTGGGACCTGGCGGTGAGTGGGAAGCGGCGGGCGGACTGGCTGGCGGGGGCGCGGGTGGCGCGGGTGGATGGGCAGTGGTTTATCGAGGATGTGGCGCGGTTTCCGGGTCCGTGGAGCAAGGCGAAGGGCAAGATCGAGGAGGTTATGCTGCGGGATGGGCCAACGGTGACGCAGGGGGTGGAGATCAGCGGGCAGCAGGGGGGGTATTATCAGGAGTGGGCGGAGGCGGACTCGTTGGCGCACCTGGCGCTGGAGGGGGTGGCGCCTCGGGATAGCAAGTTGGTGCGGGCGAATGTGTGGGCGAGCCGGATCGAGGATGGGTTGGTGCACCTGGTGCGGGGGGCGTGGAATGATGCGTTTGTGGCGGAGTGCCTGGCGTTTCCGAATGGGGTGCACGATGATATGGTGGATGCGGTGAGCGGGGCGGTGCAGATGCTGCCGGGGATGGCGCGGATGAGCGAGGTGCCGCAGGATGGGGGGAGGGCGAGTAGGTGGGATTTGTTTGGGGAGTATACCACGGATGGGGGAATACACGATGGGGAGTCGGGGGGCCGGCGAGACGCCAGCGGTCCAGGGGGATATAGGTGAGTTATGCCTGAGCGAGTGAATCTGGGGGAGCGGGGGCGGAGTGGGTTGGCGCAGTGGGGGGGGATGGTGGAGGAGGGGTATACGTCGGCGCTGCATTGGCCGGGGGCGTACAGCGTGTATGATGAGATGCGGCGGCGGGATCCGACGATCCGGAGTGCGTTGAACGCGTTGGTGATGCTGGCGCGGACGGCGAGCTGGTACGTGGAGCCGGGGAGCGATGGGGCGGGGGACCGGGCGGCGGCGGAGTTTGTGGAGGGTTGCTTGGGGGATATGAGCCACACGGTGGAGGATGGGATCGAGGATGCGTTGAGCTGCGTGTGGTTCGGATGGAGTTGGGCGGAGATCTGTTATAAGCGGAGGAGCCGGCGGGACGCCGGCGGTCCGGGGAGCCGGTACGACGATGGGTTGATCGGGTGGCGGAAGTGGGCGCCGAGGCGGCAGGGGAGTTTTGAGCGGTGGAATTTTGATGAGACGGGGGGGGTGGCGGGGATGGTGCAGCGGCCGGCGCCGGTGTATGAGGAGATCGAGGTGCCGATTGGGAAGAGTTTGCATTTTCGGGGGCAGCGGGATGGGGGGAATCCGGAGGGGTGGGCTCTGGGGGAGAGCCTGTACGAGTCGTGGTACCGAGTGAAGCATTTGGCGATTATCAGCGGGATCGGGTGGCAGCGGACGTTTGTGGGGCTGCCGGTGTTTGAGTTTCAGTCGCAGCCGCAGGCGGATGACTTGTTGGCGGTGCAGAGTGTGGGGGAGGGGTTGATCGTCGACGAGAAGCAGTATGTGAGTGTGCCGGACTCGGTGAAATTTCGGTTGGAGTCGGCGAGTAATACGGGGGCGGCGGCGCTGCTGGAACAGATCCGGACGGAGCGGCGGTGGATGCTGCAGACGTTGATGGCGGATTTTATGGAGTTGGGCGGGGGGAGCGGCTCGTGGGCGCTGGGGCAGGATAAGAGCCAGTTGTTTTTGATGGCGGTGGATGGGGTGTTGGACCGGATGGCCTCGGTGATCAACCGGTATGGGGTGGCGCGGTTGATGGGGTACAACAGGGGGTATTTTGAGCGGTTGGGGGTGACGGGTGAGCTGCCCCGGTTGGCGCACAAGAAGGTGGAGAAGCCTTCGATGGGGGTGTTGGGGGTATGGTTGAGCCAGGTGCGGGATTTGCTGCAGTGGGGGCCGGAGGATGAGAAGTGGCTGCGGGTGCGGGCGGGGATGCCGAGTATTAACCTGACCACGGAGGGCACGGAGGAGGAGGGGGAGGAAACGCAGAGGGGCGGAGGGGCGGAGGGGGAGGGGGAAGAGCAGGATCAAGAGCAGGATCAAGAGGATGATAGGATGGGAGGGGGGGAGCTGGGGGAGCTGGGGGAGCTGGGGGACCTGGGGGAGCTGGGGGAGCTGGGGGAGGGGCCGCCGTTGGAGGGGTTTGAGCGGGGGGAATGGGAGGAAGAGTTGGTGGACGCGGTGGGGGGGTGGTTGAGGGAGGAGGGGGAGGACCACGGATGGGGGAAATACACGATGGGGGAGTTGGAGGGGGAGGATTTGTGGCGGGGGATGCGGGAGCGGGGGATGAAGGTGCTGCTGCCGGTGGTGGTGGGGGTGATCAGCGGGATCGGGTTGCTGCGGGGGGAGGCGGGGGACGGGGGGGTGGTGGGCGGTGACTGGGAAGAGGTGACGGCGGACGCGCTCAAGTGGGCGCGGGAGTATACGTACGAGTTGATCGGGGGGATTGTGGAGCGGACGCGGCGGGGGGTGGTGGAGGCGATGAGGGGGTGGTTGGAGGTGGGGGGGGAGGTGGAGGACCTGGCGCGGATGTTGGGGCCGCTGTTTGGGGAGGCGCGGGGGCGGGCGATCGCCAGGACGGAGGTGACCAGGATGTATGAGGGGGTGGCGGACCTGGTGAGGGAGAGTGTGGGGGTGCCTCGGGCGGCGTTCAGCCCGCCGACGCGGACGAATTGCCGGTGTTGGACGGTGGAGAGGGTGCTGCCGAACGGGGAGTGGGTGGTGGTGTGGCAGACGGCGCGGGATGACCGGGTGAGCACGCGGCCGTTGGAGACGCCGTGGGGGGTGGTGGCGGGGGATCGGGCGCTGCAGGGGGTGATTGTGAGCGAGGGGCCGTGGCTGGGGAGGCGGTTTAGTGAGGTGGCGGGGGAGGTCAGAGCAGGATTGGGAGAATGAGAGGATGGGGGAGCGATGCCGTTTGAGGCGAGGGTGGAGATCAAGGGGTTGGGGGAGCTGGTGCGGCGGATGGGGGGGGTGGGGCGGCGGAGTGAGGAGGGGATGCGGCGGGTGTTGGGGGAGGGATTGCTGCTGATCGGGGGGGAGCTGGGGGAGTATCCGGCGGCGATTCCGGGGAGCCGGTACGTGCGGACGGGGCTGCTGGGCAGGCAGTGGGGGGCGGCGCGGCCGGTGATCTGGCGGCATAGCGTGGGGGCGCTGCGGGGAAGGATCGTGAACCGGCGGCCGGGGGTGGTGAGTGTGCAGAAAGGGGGGGAGCAGGCGAGCGTGCACCGGGGGCGGTGGCGGACGGCGGAGGAGGTGATCGAGGAGAAGGGGGAGGAGTTGGATCGGATTTTGGGGGTGGAGGGGACGGGGTTGGTGGAGTGGATGGCGGGAAACCACGGATTCCGCTGAGTATAGCGGGGGAAATGGACGATGGGACCTCGGGGATAGGAGAAATGGACGATGGGGATCGGGCGGAGTGTGAGGCGTTGGTTGGGATGGGGGAATGTGATCGAGGTGCTGGCAGAGTTGGGGGAGGCCGGGGAGGGGGAGGGGCGGTGGGTGGATGTGCTGCGGGTGGGGCGATTTGAGGACCGGCACGGGCGGGCGGTCGAGATCTCGAGCGAGGACCTGGACGCGTATGTGGCGAATTTCGAGGCGGGGGCTGCGGGACAGGAGGTTCCGATCGATCGGGATCACGAGCGGAAGGAGGCGGCGGGGTGGGTGCGAGGTTTGCGGCGGGTGGGGGATGTGGTGCAGTTTTTGCCGGATTGGAACGAGCTGGGGCGGGAGTTGGTGGGGGACCGGCTGTATCGCTATGTGAGCGCGACGGTGGATGTAGTGAGCCAAGTGTTCAAGGCGGTGAGCCTGGTGAATTTTCCGGCGATCAAGGGGTTGCAGCCGGTGGAGCTGGCGAACGGGCTGCCGGGGTCGGTGGAGGTGGGGCAGTATCTGCAGGCGCGGGTGCACAAGGTGTTTTCGGATATCGCGGATGATCTGGCGGCGAGTGGATGGTTGAGCACAGAGGAGCGGGTCGCGTTGAGCGGGGCGATCGGCGAGGCGCTGGGGCGTTTTGTCGAGGTGGCCGGGGAGGGGGCGGGCGAGGCGATGGGGCGGCTGCTGCGGGTGCCGGTGCCAGAGTTTTATATGTACAGCGAGGGGGGAGAGCAGAGTGGGACAGAGGAGGTCCAGATGAGCGAAGAGGAGAGGGCTGCGTTGGAGGCGCGGATCCGAGAGGAGGAGCGGGGGCGGTTGGAGGCGGAGCTGGCGGAGCAGCGGGAGCGGGAGGCTGAGCTGCGGGAGCGGGTGCGGGCGGAGGAGCGGGAGCGGGTGCTGGCAGAGATGGCGGAGCGGCAGGCGGCGGTCGAGTTTGCGGCGCAGGTGTGCTCGGGGGAGCAGGCGCTGAGCGAGCGGCCGGAGGATGTGGTGGAGGTGTTGATGCGGGTGCCGGCAGAGGTGCGGGGAGATGTGGAACGGCTGTTGAGCGCGGCTCGGGCGCCGATGGGGGAGATCGGGAGCGAGCGGGAGGGGCGGGGGGAGCTGCGGGAGTTGCCGGCAGAGTACGCGGAGGGGCTGGATAGCGGGGAGTTGGAGCTGGGGGATCTGGCGAATCCGATGCTGGGGTTGGAGGGGAAGCCGGAGGAGTATGATCTGAGCAGGTGGCAAGAATAGGCCCTCACCCCCGACCCCTCTCCCGTACAAACCACGGGCGAGGGGGGGGAAGAGGCAGACCAGAGAGAAAGATGGAGGATTTGAGATGACGGTTTTGAGTGCGGACAAGAACCGACCGGTGAAGGTGCCGCCGGGTGGGTTGAAGACGGCGGTGGTGCGGCTGGCGGGGTATACGAATTTTGGGGGCGGGACGACGGCGCACACGGTGTACAAGGGCTCGGGGGTGATCTGTGACGTGAGCGATACGGATGGGTATTTCCGGGCGTGCCCGGCGGGGTCGAGTGTAAACTCGGCGGCGGGGGACGTTTTCGGGGGGATCGCGGCGGAGCAGGTGAAGGTCCAGAGCACGGATACGTCGGACGGGTCGAAAAAGTGCACGGTGTACCGGAACGGGCTGTGGGGATTCGCGAAGGGGAGCCTGGCGATCACGGACATCGGGGCGGCGGCGTATTTGAGCGACGACGATACGATCACGACGACGAGTACGAACAACTATTGGTGCGGGTACATTGTGGACGTGGACGACACGTACGTGTGGGTGGATATCGCGCCGGCGTGGATGCGGGCGAATAGCGCGACGTAGGAAGCCCTCACCCCCGACGTAGGAGGCCCTCACCCCCGACCCCTCTCCCATCGGAATGGGAGAGGGGGGGGAAGAGGGAAGCAGAGAGAAGAACGAGGAGATGAGAGATGATCACGAGGACGGATGTGTTGGCGCATCTGGAGTATGGGATGCGGAAGGGTTTTTTGACGGCTCAGAAGGGGTACCAGGCGCTGCGGGCGCCGTTTTGCGGGGTGACGCAGAGCGACGGGGCGTTTGAGACGTACGCGGATATGGGGACGGTGCCGTGGCCGAGCCAGAATGGCGGGCAGGCGGCGGGGACGGCGGTGGACAGCCGGACGAACAAGCAGGTGGTGGGCGGGCTGCACGAGGGGGGGCCGATCACGGTGCTGGGCGGGAACGAGCGGGGGATGATCGTGTACAACCAGGATTGGGATATCCCGATCGGGATTTACCATAACGCGATCAATGACAACCGGGTGGGGAGCCTGGAGGCGTGGGCGCGGAACGCGGGGACGCGGTTCGAGCAGCACAAGGACTATGTGGCGTTTGCGATGTTGAATGGCGGGGACGGGACGACGTACGGTGAGGCGTATGACGGGCTGAGCTATTTCAACGATTCGCACGTGGATCCGGGGGCAGAGTACCAGACGACGCAGGATAACAAGTACGACTTGGCGTTGTCGATGGACAATTTCGAGACGGTGTACGTGGCGGCGGGGGGGCTGCTGGATGACCGAGGGCAGCCGACGGGGTTGATCTATGACCTGCTGGTGCATTCGATCAATCTGCGGCGGACTGCGGCGCAGATCACGGATAACCCAGAGGATGGGGAGACGGCGAACCGGGCGGTGAACCCGTACAGCGGCGAGGTGCGGCGCTTGCAGGCGCCGGGCGGCTGGTTTGACTCGACGGCGTGGGCGCTGGTGTGCTCGAACCTGCCGGAGAAGCCGATCTATATCCAGGAGCGGGAGGCGCCGCACCTGGTGCAGTGGGATGACGAGAACCAGGGGATCCGCTATTACAAGTGGCAGGCGCGGTACGTGGGGTTCTATGGGGATTGGCGGCTGGCGCTGATGGGGAAGAGCTAAACCACGGGAAATACACGATGGACTAAGATGTGTTGCGTGGTGCGTATTGCGTATTGCGTGGCCGACTTGTGGTCGGTGCGTGAGGAGGTAGAGGTGAAGAGACGGGGTGTGTTGGGTGTTGCCGGTGTGGCGCTGCTGCTGGCGGCGTTGGTGCTGGTGTTGGGGGGGTGCGAGGAGGAGCCGGAGTTTTCGACGCGGGCGGGGGGGGTGTCGAATCTGACGCGGTTGGAGTTGAAGGCGACGGCGGCGGCGACGAACCAGCCGCTGCTGAAGGTGAACAACAATTCAGCGGCGGCGGAGGCCGTGGTGATCGAGGACGCGAGCACGCGGGTGGTGGTGGTGGGCCAGGGGGGAAACACGACGTTTAGCGGCTCGGTGACGCACAGCGGGGTGGAGACGTTTAACGGGGCGGTGAAGGTGGCGGCGACGGCGGCGGCGACGGCGACGCCGCAGTTGCTGATCCAGGATGTGGGGGCGGGGGCGCCGGTGGAGGTGCGGAATGCGAACGCGACGCCGGTGGCGCGTATCTCGAATGCCTACGACTGGTATTTTGAGGGAAACACGCTGTACCTGGACGCGGACGATGATTCGTCAATCGCGGCGAGCTCGGATGACGTGATCTCGGTGACGTTGGGAGCGGGGGCGGGGAAGTTCTCGATCGTGACGGGAAACTTGCAGGTGGGGAACGGGGCGGCGGACGGGACGCTGAACGGGGAGGATGCGTTTATCGAGGGGTACGTCGAGGTCGACGGGGAGCTGGAGCTGGACGGGGCGCTGGATGCGGATAGCACGAGCGATTTCGCGGATACGGCGACTTTTAGCAAGGGGTCGGGGACGGCGTTGACGGTCTCGAGCGGGGGGTTGGCGGTGATGAACGGGGGGGCGGAGTGCAATGGGACGCTGACGCTGGAGAATGACGAGACGATCGTGAATTCGATGGACGGGACGATCACGGTGACGGTGGACTCGTCGGGGGCGCTGGATATCGCGGGGGGGAACCTGTCGGTGGGGGATGGCAGCCCAACGGAGACGCATAACGGGGAGGATGCGTACGTGGAGGGGCTGTTGGAGGTGGACGGGGTTACGTACCTGGACGGGAACCTGGACGCGGATGGGAACGCGGATTTTGCGGGGGCGGTGACGCTGACGCAGGTGAACGGGGCGGGGGCGAGCGCGAATCCGTTCGATTGGACGGGGACGTCGGGGGTGATGGATGGCTCGGACACGCTGGAGGTGATCGATATCAACCTGACGAGCGCGAACCACGGTTCGACGGGGAACGTGATCAATGGCGTGAGCCTGGGGATCAGCTCGGCGGACGCGGACGCGGAGGAGTCGGCGATCTATTTCAGCGACGGGTGGGACAATGACCTGGACGCGGCGACGTCGCTGGAGTTGAGCGTGGACGACGCGGTGGTGATGACGTTGTCGGATCCGCCGGCGGTGAACGCGAGCGGGGACCTGGTGGACGTGACGGCGACGAATCTGGGCGGGGATGGGTCGGACGCGTTTGTGGGGATCGACCTGAACGTGACGAATACCTCGGGGTCGGGGAGCAACACGACGCGCGGGATCGAGGTGGGGCTGGCGTCGGCGCAGGCGGACCAGACTGAGTCGGGTATCTATTTCACGGACAACTGGGACGCGGACCTGAATGCGGCGACGGACCTGGTGCTGGCGGTGGATGATACGACGGTGGCGACGTTTGCCGATCCGGCGGCGGCGGGGAGCGGCGGGGACCTGGTGGACGTGACGGCGACGTTTGGCGATGGATGGGAGCGACACGAGCCTGGGGATCGACATCAACCTGACGGGGGCGGATCACGCGGGGACCGGGAACAGCCTGGTTGCGATCGACGCGGACCTGACTACAGCAGACGCGCAGGTGACGGAGCAGGCGATCCTGGTGGATGACACGGACTGGGACGTGGCGGTGAACACGGGGGAGGTGCCGATCGTCAACCGCAGTATGACGTGGTTTGAGGATTTCTTTGGGGACGCGATTCCGGACGAGATTCTGGCGCTGGATGGCAACGATGCCGAGAAGGTCACGCCGGCGATCGAGTCGAACCAAGAGGGCGGGGTCTTGACTTTTTCGACCGGGGACAATAACGCCGGCGGGTGCGCGGAGAGCTGCGAGGGCTTTGCGTTGGGGACGCACTGGGCGGCGGACAATGGCGGGACGTTGATTTTCGAGGCGCG